>OBAS01000351.1_pt1 | contig 41133 bp, 45 predicted proteins | sample 1517591 | NCBI WGS metagenome assembly OBAS01 (sample SAMN04571700, study PRJEB22368) | human gut metagenome | biome: human gut; material: stool | host: Homo sapiens | place: Luxembourg | collected 2012-10-05
CCGAAGTCCTTGTCGTGTTCAACGCTTCGGACAACCAGACATTCATTTCATACAACTAAAAAATAAGAAACATGGCAACAAACAAATCACAGATAGAAAAGTGGATAACGGCGCAGAAGAAGCACCGGCTGTCCGTCAACAGCGATTTTGTACACCAATTCTTCCCCTATGGTGCCTGTTTTTAAGAGCAAGTTGCCTGACTCGTTCCATGAGTCGGGCAACTCACGGAAATGAGTTGCGCGCTATTTTGGAATCTATGGGCAATGTAGAAGGGCTTATTGTGGAAGATTTAAGTATACAACAACTTTAGAAGCAAAAAGTGCAGAAATAGCACGATTACAATCGTATTACGATAGAACAGGAGAGATGCCAAAAGGTAATCAAAAAAGTTTCAAACATAAAAATGGAAATCATTAGTATGAAAATATATTTTGGGCAACTTTATATACAAGCTGGGATTTCATTCCCCTTTAGTTCATCATTTCAACGCTTTTTATCAGAAGAAGTGTCTAAATTAGTAGAAATGAATCCTAAATTTGAACAATCTTATGGAACAGAATATGAATTAATGTTCCGTATATCTGCAAAAAAAGAATTATTAACAAATGAAATATGTGGACCAACTATTTTCAAAAAGGAGAAAGACATTGAATACACCATATTTTTACCTTATAAATTTATAATGGAGCAATCTAACCCTAATAAATGCGCATTAGAGTTTTTGTTTGAAGGGATTTATACAGTTTTAGACTTATATGAAATAAATACATCAAGGCTGAAAATAGAGCAAAATAAGATTATAAATAAAATTATATCATCTTCTAATATGTTCAAAGATATACTTGTTTATTAATCAAGGAGGGGCAGCAGGCGGCCCTCGTCGCCAAAATCTTCTCCCTCTGCATCGCCCGTATGCCTTTCTACAAGGAAAAGGCTGCCAATGCCGTACTCATCCCCATTCCTGCGGCCACCCGTGAGCGCAACGCCGCCCGTTTCGCCCGGTTTTGCAGCCTCCTTTCGCGACGTCTGAAAATCACCGATGGCTTCCGTGCCACATGGATAAGGGAAGACCGTGAGCAGATGAAAGGCACTCACGGCCTCGATAAGCTCTCCAACCTCATATTCCATCCCGTCTATTTTCAGGGACGCGATGTCTTTCTTGTGGATGACATCGTGTCCACCGGCGAGAACTTCACGCAGATGAAACGTAGGCTGATGCAGCTTGGAGCCAACTCCGTTACCGGCCTGTTCTTGGGACGGACGGTGAAAACGGGGAAAGAATAAAAAGACACACCCTTGGTTTCGACATTTCCGCAAGTCGGGCAACCCAAAGTGCTGAGTTGGGCAACTCAGCTCGGTGAGTCGGGCAACTCAGCAAAACGAGTTGGGCAACTCACGGAAACGGGTTGGGCGACTTGCAGGCTTGGGATAAATGCCAAAGAATACAATATTCCAATCCCCGACCCATGCTGCGGAATGTAAAAGCCCGTCATTTCCGTCGGCAAGCATATCCCCGTTCCCGTTGGGAATGGAAATACCCTTGCCGCCTACGCAAAACCGTAGAAACATGCCGCATGGTCAAGCGTGATGAACCAAATCATCACACCATATCCCATACGCCACCTTTCTTTGACCGATTTTGCCGCAAGGTAGGCTTTTACGCTTGCCCGACCCGCCCGTTATTGCACGTTGCCGCCTTCGAGGGCGGAGTCGAAGGCACTATAATGGTCGTCGTCATGCACGCTCAATGCCGCCACGAGGCTGTTCAACGTGCGCACGGCATCCAGCCGCTGTTCCGGCGAGCATTCCTCCGGATGGCTCAATACATCAATGGCGCAGGTCAGATGCGCCTTCGTCTGCTGCAAGGTGGACACATCTTGGATGGGAAACAGATAGAAAAGTTCTTCATCGGAAGAACGGACGATGCCCTTCAGGGCGGTAGCTTGTAATTCCATATCTTTCGGGTATTAACAAATGACGTAACGCTGCCGGCCACCGCACCCAAAGCATCGCCAAACGCTTAACACGAAGTGAACCGGCAGGTTACGTCAAGGTATAACCTACCCGGTTCATTTACCTTCGTGTTTTGAAATTGGCGATTTCTGGATGCCGGTAAATGAACAACATTACCACGATGCTATTTGCACCGCTGGCACAAAGGTAAGAAAATAAAGCCAATAATCCATTGCCATCCTTAAAAAACCTCCTTCGGAAAAGTCCATTGCGGAGAGAAATCAACGTTCCTACGGTATGTTTCCCTTGCCGCTTTCATTCCCCATCACTCCACCATGCGCGATTGAAAGGTTGGATGGGCTGACTTATTACGTGCGCAAAAGTAATTTCGGGTTTTGACGGACAAATCAAATTTTTTAGGCACAATCTCCACACTTCGCAGGCTCAGGTAGTATTCCACCGAAAAAATTTGCTTCTGCAAAACCCTGTCTTTTGCCCCGCTTACGAAATAAGTCAGCTCACCCAACTCGTCAATGCATAAAAAAAATGTCGTGATTATGAAAGCAACAAGAGAAACAAATGGAAATAAGTCGCTTCCCAATCTGCCTCTGCATAAATTCTTGGGCGTGGCGGCGAGGTTCTCCCTTGCGGCACTCGGCACATCCCTGTACGGTGGCTCCCTTCTGGTGTGGTTCGTCGGGCTGTGGCTGGCGTGGAACTTCCTTGTAGGTGTAGTCCGTTTCCTGTGGGTCTGCCTTGTGTTCCTTTTTGCGTTTGTTTCGGTTGTCGCTTTCATAGTCTGGGTATTAACACTCTAAACTCACATCATCATGGATACAACAAACATTTCAAAGAACGTTTCGTTTACCGGACACCGCTCCGGCAGGATAAGCCAACCCATGCTTACTCTTTTTACAGGCATGGTGACGGAAATCAAAAGACTGTATGCTTTGGGCTACCGTAACTTTCTCTCAGGCATGGCGGAAGGCAGCGATTTGATTTTTGCAAAGGCAGTCTTGACGGTAAGAAACGAATTAACCGATATACGGTTGGTAGCTGCCATCCCTTTCCGGAAGCAGTCCGAACGCTATTCCGACACGAACAAGAGGCTTTACATCAGTCTGTTGGAAGAAGCGGACAAGACGGTTGTCCTTTCAGAAAGCTATCACAAGGGCTGTTTCCACCGGCGCAACGACTTTCTGGTGGAACATGCGGCAATCATGCTCGCTTATTGGGACGGACTGCCCTATGGCGGCACATACTATACCATAGGAAAGGCGCAGATGCTGAACAGAATAATTATAAACCTTTATAAATAAGAATGCTTATGAAACGGTACAGCAAGACTATCGCACAGCAGTGCAAGTATTATGAAGTGGAGGACATTTTCGAGTACATGGTGGAAACCTACATCAACGGCAACCACAGCACCTTTACCCGGCTGTTCAAGGAACTGGAGAAGGACGCACGCAGGCTGTTCATCGAATACCTGTTGTGGGAAGTCAATCCCCAATACCACGTGGAAATACTGAAAGCAACCATCTAAAGAATTACGGTATGGACAAGATAATATCCCAAATGACGAAAGAAGAAAAATTGCAGGCTTTGGCGGACTACCATGCCTGCAAGCGTGAGCGGCACATCATTCTCCGCTATATCCAGGCACTCCGCCGGGAAGATGCGGAACAGACCGCCTATTTCGAGAGCTTCGGCGAAAGCGTGCATCAAATTGTGCTGAACGTGAATACCTACGAGCGCAGGCTTGTTTTTGGCTATGTGGACAAGCAGTTCAACGAATATGGATGGATAAATGGCATGTTGCCCATCGTGGAGGAAATACGGTTGGACACATCCAACGTGATACACATCGGCCAGTCCGTGAATGGCACGTATGCCGTTACGGTGAGCTGGTGTACCGGCACGGCAGGAGGCGGTAGCCACCCATCGGTATGGGATGAACCCATTTCCGACTACAAGGAAGCGGTACGCACGGGAATACATCGGCTGGAAGGGCATTACACTTATGCGGAACGCCGCTCCCTGACAGACAGGGGGAACTACAACCCGAAGTATATCCGCAGGCTGAAAGCCGGATTGCGGGAATTGAAGTTACGCTACACCGCCCCGCAGCAATTGAGCCTTTTTTGATTATTCACCTATAAATATATAATGTATGGACGTAAAGATTGAAAGCATGATTTTCGGGTGGGATGAACGCATACCCGATACGTTGATTAAGTTCATCAACTCCGTGACGCTGACAAAGGACGAACAGGAGCTTCGCGAACTGGTGAAAGTATTTGCACAAAGTAAGGAGTTCAACCGCTTCTTCGCTTTCGGATACGGGAGCAGCCACTTTTGGCTCAAACAAAGGATGGCATCTGACCCGGACAAGTGCATGGAGAACCGCTTATTGATTGTCGAATTTTAAGGAATTGTATGATGGTTACAAGAATGACAGAAAACGGCGTTTCGACCTGCCGGGCAGCAGGAACGGAACAATTCGAGAAATTCCAGACTGGTTTTGGGAGAAGAAAACGCACGCTTGTGCAGTACGATTACAGGGCATCCGATGGGGAATTGTTCTCCTGCGTGGCTCCGACTTTGGAGGAATGCCGCCGCAGGCGCGATGCATGGTTATCGGAAAAGGAAAGAAAGGAGGCCGGCAATGAATGACGGTTACGAAACGCTGATAATCACATTTAGCGAACCCATCGAGGTTTTGGACGGTAGGTTTGAGGACATCGACACATGGGGCGTGGACAGCCTGAAGAAGTGGGTGGACGATTACGAGACCACACGCTTCACCCCGATAAACGGCTATACGGCAGTCATCACATCCGAATACAACATGAAGCCCGTAAGGGAATGGTTGGAACATTACATGCCCATAGCGGAAATGAAGGAATTGTAGAGGGATGATGCGCTTGCAGAAGCAGCCCGCCGGAACCAATCCGACGGGCTGCAACCGTTTCACACCACAGGCATGTCAGTCCGTTTCCTCGCCCCAAAGCTCCGTATCAGTCGGGGCATGGCGTATGGCACGCCAGATGCAACAGCCGGTTACGGCAAGAAGCGTCAAGTAAGCAATGGCAAAACAAAGCATAGCCGTCAGTATTATGGAGCAGGCTGTTCCGGGTTCTCTACTCCTTCTTCCGTCTCGTTGTTGAACGAAAAGCTCTTGGTTACCGTCTGGTTAAACGAATCCACAATGTAGATGTCAATCGTCTGCTGGTCGGTGCAGAGCGACCTGTAATAGAGCCGGAAGGTCTCGCCCGGCAACGAATAAAGGTCATTGGGCAGCAATACCGTGCCGTCCTCCAGACGAAGCTCCCCCTTGCCCGTAGGCTGGAAATAGCGGATGAAATACTCCGTTTCCTCGTACCGCCCGCTGCGTACCAACTGGCAGCGTATTTCGGCTTCCCCGCCTTCCACGATGGTGGTCTGTACCGGCAGGGTTGCCAAATCGAACTCATACACCTGCTGGATGTCCAGCTTGTCGGAACAGGCGCAAAGCAGCACGGCGGCAACCAGCGCGAAACCGGCGGTAAAAATCAGTTCAGTCATTCGTTTCATTTTCTTGATGATTTATTAGTCCAATATGAATTTCAGTCCCACCCCGAACTGGAAGTGGAAATTTCCCGTATCGCCACCCCACAGGCAGCGTTCACGCGCATGGAGCAGCAATACCGTCCGGTTGGTGAGGTAGGTCTCTATCTCCAGCGACACCGCGCCGCCATAGACGAAAGCGTCGCCGTCCGTGATGCGTGCCCCGTCATAAAGCAGGCTCTCGCCCCAATTCACCGTTTCATAACCCGCCATCGCCGAGCCGCCCACGTAGCAGAGGAACACTTTGTTCGCGTCCGAGAGGAAGTTGTAGTAGTATCCCCCTTCCGCCGTGAACTGCGACATCGGCAGGCGCGTGTCCTTGTACGGGTGGTACTTTTGCAGGTACTCCGCACCGAACACCCACTTGCTGCACCCTTTCGTGTACGAGTCCATCGACAGCCCGAAGTGGTAGCCCAACTCATTGCGCCGGCTTGCCGAATGGAAGCCGTCCGCCATGCCCGCCGTCAGCCGCAGCCCTTTCATGCCCGGCAGACAGCGTTGCGCCTGCACCTTGTCTGCAAGGACAAGGCACAGCGCCATGCCGATTAGAATAAACACCGTCCGTTTCATCTTACTTCACCTTCAGTTCGTTGATGACACGGGCACGCACCAGTTCGGCATTGGTAACCGTGAACTGCTGATGCCTCCCGCCGTTCTGCTCGTTTATCTCCACCACCAGTTGCTTGTCGTCCGGCAGGGTGAATTTGGGCAGAGTGAACACCGTGCGCTCCCGGCTCTTGCCGCCAATCTCCGTCACGTAGTTATAGGCACGCAGCGGTACAATCACCTGCTCTTGGATGGCGGTGCGCTTCGCCACTTTCCGGTCCACCACCTTGAACGACACGAAGTCCACCGTGAACGGCACGTTGGAAGAGTTCTTCAGTTCCGTGTGGAAGTAGAGCAGCCCGTTGTGCGTATAGATTCCCTTCAGGATGTACTGGATGCCGAAGCGTTTGCAGCCGATATGCTTCACCAGCCGTTTGTCATCCTTGTGGATGGACTTCATGATGAGCCGCACCAACAGCGGTGATTCGCTGCCCAACTCCTTCAGATAAACCTCCTGCGAATTGTTCGGGCGGTTCACCGCCTCCCCGTCGTGCAGGAAGTCCTTCATCTCGATGTTCAGCTTGACCGGCTCGTCGGCATATTTCACGTTATAAGTATAGTAGCTCCCATCCTCGGTTATCACCGCCAGATTGGTCTCTCGGGAGAAGTCGCGCAGGGCGGCCTTCACCCGGAGCACGTTTTCCGAGCCGTCAGCCTTGCCCGCAATGATGTCGGCGGAACCCAAGTCCACATACTTGATGGCGGAGGGAAAGATGATATGCACGGTCTTGTAAAACGTAACCTCCAGCGCATACGGGGGTATCATCCGGTCGAAGGTTATCGGGCGTGTCAGCCCGTCGAACAAATCACCGGTGGACGGACTTCGTTTCATCCCGCCATCATCGGCAGTTGTCGGGACAGCCGTTTTTTCCGTTTCTTTCAAATCGGTTTCTTCCACGACCTTTTGCGCATGGGCATGGGTCATTGCGGCGATGAACGCCGCCATAAGCATAATTTTCTTCATTTTTCCTTGTGAATAATAGTGATACATAAGATTATTTCTTGGCCACGAGCAGCACCGCGTGGTTCGCCTTGAGCGTTACCTTGACGGTGCGGAACTTCGTGGCGAGGTATTGCGACAGCCCCTGTATCGCGCCGCGTCCCAAGTCCGAGGCCAGTTGCGCCCCGGCATCGGTGGAGATGTTGATGCTGCTGCCCATCGTGGAACCCATGTTGGCCGCCATCTCCTTGAGTGCGGTCAGTTCCTGCGACCCCGGCACCGAGATGCCTTTCATGCCGCCCATGTCATATACCTCCAGTTCCACCGGCACGACCATCCCTTTATAGGCAATGGTACTGATGGTCAGTTCCATACGCTCCCCGTTGATGCGTGCCGTGGCGGTCAGCACGGTGTTGGCCGGTATATACATGCCCCCGACGTCAATCGGTTCCAGCAGGCGGATTTCCGCCTCCTTGCCGTCGCTTACTGTAACCGTGCGCCGGATGCAGGCACGGATGCTGTTCCTGCCTGCCGTGTGCGCTTGGTCTATTACCGTGTGGAACCCCATGTTGTGCGGACGGCTGTACCGTTCCATGAACTCGGCATCGGACATCGGTTGTGCCAGCATCGACACAACCTGTTCCGCCACCTGCGTGACCGGGCTGACCGTCCTTCCCTCCGTTTCCGTTACGGGTACGGACTTCGCTCCGCCACCATCTTGCGGCAGGTAGCGCGAGGCCATCTCGTAGGATTTCTCCATCAGGCGGAGCTGTTCGTCGGCGGTTTCCTTTGCCTTGCGTTCCTCTTCCGCCCGGCGTTCCAGCTCTTGTATGCGCCATTCCAGTTCCAGCGTTTTCTGGTCGTCCTCCGGCTCCGGCTGCTCGTAGAAGCTGCCAATCTGCCGGTTGATGTCCCGGTAGGCATCCGCCGAGGTGCGGATGGACGACCCGCCCGATGATGCAGTTTCTTCGGTCTGGAACACATCTTCCACGGCCTCCCTGTCCGTATCATCCTCCGCCACCGCCAAGTCCTGCAGGGTGCTCATCTTCTCCCGCTGCTTGCGCTCGAAGTCCTGCTGCTCGTAGGCGGCACGCTTGTCCGAAGGCAGGTTCTTCTCCTCCGGCATGGGCACTTCCACGTTGAAGCCGTCGGGCAGGCTCTCCCCTTCGTCCGACGGTGCGAATATCAGCCACATCGCCACGCCGAAGACAAGGAACAACAGCGGATAGACCAGCATCTTCCTCCGTTTCCGGATTTCTTCGGGAGTCAGCGGTTGGGACTCCTTCCGCCCGCGTTCATTCTTCTTTGCCGTTTCCGGCTGTTTTTCCTGTTTGTTCTCTTCCATGTTTCCTTTCATGATTAAGATGGATACTGTCTTTGCTTATGTCCGGATGCAGTTCCAACTGCCGCATCCGTTCTATTCTCATCTGCTCTCCCCGGCGTTTGCCGATGTTGTATATCGACGACACGGTGATGTAGATGGAGAGGGCGCTGAATCCCACGAGCATCGCCACCACCACGATGAGCCGCACATCGGGCGACATCCGCCCGCACACGTAGCGCATCCCGTCGCTTATCCGGTCAGGGATGTAATGGAGCCACTTCCTTGTCTTTCCCATACGCTTTTACCTTTCCATGGTCCGTAAATCGCGGTTCTCCAGAATGGTGAACTGCTCCATCGTGAAGCCGTGCGGGTTGTTGTCCGACCGCACCGAGTTCAGCAGGCGGCAGCGGGTTACGAGGCTCCGCTCGGTGATGTTGCTGCTCCTGACGAGCGACTGGCGGGCGTAGGTCGTCACGATATAGGGGTAACGCTCGAAGTCGCACGCCACGCTGTCCACCCGCACGGTCTGGTTGATGTTCGCCGAGATGATGCGGTTGTAGTATCCCTTTTCCTCCCAGTCCTTGTAGTAGCGGAAGGCGCTCTCATCGCACAGGTACAATGCCCGGCGTATGTTGCCCTCGATGGCAGCCTTGTCGGGCGAGAGCGTGAAGAACAGTTCGTGAAACCGCCTCACGTGCTCCCTCGCCTCGACAGGCCGGTTCTGCGCCAAGTCCTGCGAGAGCGCGAGGATGAGCGACTTGCCGTTGTCCAGCACGTAGATTTTCTCCCGCTGCTTCTCGGCAAAGCTGTACGAACTCCACAGCGCATAGCCCGTGACCAGCGCGCACAGCACGACAAAGGCTATCGCCATCGTGCGAATCTGCCGGAAGCTCGTTTCGATGTTTTTTAATGACTTGAATTCCATTTTCTTTTATTCTTGTTATTGATGCTTTCTGTTCAGACGGCGTATGAGACAGGCTCACACGCCGTCTGAGGGTATCTCATACGCCGTTTGAGCTTACTTGCCCCTGAGCTTTCCGGCCACATGCCCCGCACCGGCACCGGTGGCGGCAGCCGCCACCTTCCCCGTCTTGACGACGGAGTTGTTCACCTGCTTGCCGTAATTGCCCGCGCCGGCAGCCTGAATCACCCAAGTCGATACCGTCGGGATGGTGAAGTACCCCACGATGGCGATGAGCATGAAGATGATGTAGGCCGAATTGTTCACGTCCGGCACGAAGTTCGGGTCGGTCAGCGCGGCGATGTCCTTCTCAATCATCAGCACCTGTATGCGTGCCAGCACCGAACTGAACAGGTCAGAGATGGGCAACCACAGGTAGATGCTGATATACTGGCATATCCAGTGCACCATCGTGCCGTGAAAGCCGTCATACACCGAGATGGCGAACGCGAGCGGCCCCAGAATGGAGAGCACGATAAGGAAGAATGTCCTGAGCGTGTCCAGTATCAGCCCCACCGCTTGGAACAGCAGTTCCAGAAAGCTGCGGAAGGCGTTGCTTATCGTCTGCTTGATTTCATACTTGCCGCGCTCGATGGCCATGCCCGCCATCGTCTTCAGTTCCGAAGGCGTCCAGCCCAAGTCCTCTATCTGCCGCTCGTATTCCTCGTCGCTGACCAGATAGGCGGTTTCCGGGTTGCGCACCAGCGCCTCGTATTCCAGCTTCTCCCGTTTCTCGGCGTATTCCTCCATGTTGAGCGTCTGCCCTTGCAGGATGCCGTGACAGCCGGTGATGATGGGGCTCATGATGCCGTTGATAGTCCCCAGCACGAAGGTGGGGAAGAACATGATGCACGCCCCGATGCAGAACGGGCGGAGCAGCGGGTACACGTCTATCGGCTCGGCACGCGAGAGCGCCTGCCATACCCGCGAGGCCACATAGAACAGCGCGCCCAACGCGGCCACCCCGGTAGCCACGCCCGTGATGTCCGAGCACAGGGGCATCATCTCATCGTAGAGGCTGCGCAGCACTTCATGCAGGTTGCTGAATGTCCCTTCTCCCGTCATGGCTACCAGTATCTTTGGTTATCGGTTCCGTACAGGTCGAGCACGCGCCGCGTGTCGTTCTTCTCCTTGGCGCGCAGGTACGACACGCCGATGTTGCGGTTCGTGTAATAGCGCACAAGGTTGCGGTGGTTCTTCACATCCCGGTAGATGCGGTCTATCAGGTCCATGCGCTCCTTGTCCGTCATCGACAGGCCGGTCTGCGTGACGACCGTCTTCAGTTCGTCGAGCATCCCGCTGCTTTCCTCCAGCATCTTCGTGTAACCCGAAGCGATGGCGGCCAGCTCGTCCGTCGTATAGTTCCCGTCGGCGAGCATCTTCTGGAACGAGTTCACGTAGATGTCCGATATTTCGCCCACGAGCAGCACGGTCTGCTGCACCTTGCGGGCATCCTTCACCAAGTTGTGTACGGATTTGAGTGCGTCGTAATACTTCTTCCCCTGTTCGTAAATCTTGACCGTTTCCTGAAAGTTCTTCACCATGTTCTCGGCGGTCGTGGTGGTCTGTATCACGTTCCGCGTGGTGTTCACGATGCTTTGCGCGAGGTTCGACGGGTCAAAGGTGACCCATTGCGCCCTGACCGTCGTGGCGGTGCAGAGCAGTGCCGCAAGGCAGATGGTTGCTGTTCTTTTCATTGCTGTTGTTGATTAAAATGTTTGTTGTCAATCGGATTCATATTCTTCCGGCTCCCGTACATACGTTCCTTCCGAAGCTATCACGAGCCGGTCGTTTTCCGCGTCGTAGGCAATCTGCACCCGTTCGGGCAGGTCTGCCCATGTCCCTTGCCCGTTCCGGTAGAGCGTGCCGGTCAGGGCGGCTCCCCAGCGGTAGCTGAAACGGATGCGGTATGCCCCGCCTTCGCGGAACACCCGGACGGGCGGGGACTTGCAGCCATTTTTCCACCGTCCGCAGATGTGGCGGAGGGGGAACAGGTATTCATATTCCATGGCCTCATGTCCCTTTTGCGGCGCGCTTCTCGTCCGCCAGCCGCTTGATGGCCAGCTCGATGTTGCCGCCCAGTTTCTCCGCCATGCGCTGCACCTCTACCTTCTCGCTCTCTTCGGTGGTGTAGCAGAGGTATTCCTCCAGCGAGGTCTCCGTCGCATAGACCGCCGACTGCACGCCGCCCAGCCCGAACCACACCTCCTTGTACTTGCGCGCCGGGTCATTGGACATGTTCACCGAGAGAATCTGCCCCTTCTCCTTGTCCGTCAGCCCGAGCAGCGTCTGTATCTGGTCGAACTTGTTCAGGTACTTCCGCTGGTCAAGGAGAATCTTGCAGTCCGAGTTGTTGATGATGCTTTCCTTCACTATCGGCGAGGAGATGATGTCGTCCACCTCCTGCGTCACCACCACCGCCTCCCCGTAGAACTTGCGGACGGTCTTGTAAAGGTAGCGGATGTAGTCCGCCATGTTCGCCGAGGCGATGGCCTTCCACGCTTCCTCAATGACCACCATCTTGCGGATGCCCTTCAGACGGCGCATCTTGTTGATAAACAGCTCCATGATGATGATGGTCGTGACGGGGAAGAGGATGGGATGGTCCTTTATCTGGTCGATTTCGAAGACGATGAAGCGTTTCGTGAGCAGGTCAAGCTGCTTGCCCGAGTTGAGCAGGAAGTCGTACTCGCCGCCCCGGTAGTAGGGTTCCAGCACGTTCAGGAAGCCCGCAAGGTCGAAGTCCTTCTCCCTGACCTGCTTCTCTTCCAGCACCCGCCGGTAGTCAGACTTCACGAACTCGTAGAAGGTGTTGAACGAGGGTTCCTCCACCTCCCCCGACCGGATGCGCTCGATGTAGAGCGACACGGCGTTGGAGAGCGCCACTTCCTCCGAGCGCGTGGCCGGTTCGTTGTCTTTCTTCCACAGGGTGAGCAGCAGCGTCTTGATGCTCTCCCGCTTCTCGATGTCGAATACCCGGTCGTCGGTATAGAACGGGTTGAACGCTATCGGGTTCTCGTCGGTGTAGGTGAAATAGATTCCGTCCTCGCCCCCGGTCTTCTGGTGTATCAGCGAGCACAGCCCCTCATACGAATTTCCGGTATCCACCAGCACGATGTGCGTTCCCTGCTCGTAGTATTGCCGGACAAGGTGGTTCATGAAGAACGACTTGCCGCTGCCCGAACCGCCCAGCACGAATTTGTTTCTATTGGTCGTGATGCCCTTCTTCATCGGCAGGTCGGAGATGTCCACGTGCAGCGGCTTGCCGCTGATGCGGTCCGACATCTTCAGCCCGAAGGGGGAAAGCGAACTGCGGTAGTTCGTTTCCTCCGTCCAGAAGCAGAGCGCCTGTTCGATGAAGGTGTAGAACGATTCCTCCGCCGGGAAGTCCGCCGCGTTGCCCGGCATCCCCGCCCAATAAAGCGTGGCGGCGTCCACCGTGTTGTGGCGCGGCTTGCACTCCATCGAGGCAATCTGGCTGCCCGTCTCGTTGCGGACGGCCTTCACCCCGTCCGGGTTGTCCGTCCATGCCATGACGTTGCAGTGGCAGCGTACCGAAGTCAGCCCGTAGGAGTGCGCGTCGTTCAGGTAGAGGTCTATCCATTCCTTGTTGATTTGGTTGCTCCGCGAGTAGCGCGAGAGCGACTGCATGTTGCGCGCCGTCTTCTCGAAGCGTTGCAGGTTCTCCGCGCTGTCGTCGATGAACAGGTACTGGTTATAGAGGTGGTTGCACGGCAGCAGCAGCCCCACCGGGCTGGCGAAGGAGAGGCGGCAGTCCGACCGGTCTGTGGAGAGCCGTTCATAGCGGCTGTCCGTACCGACCCGGCCCGGCAGTGCATCCAGTTCCGAGAGCGTATAGACCGACAGCCGTTTGTCGCCGATGCGCACCCCCTCGTCGCCCAGTTCGATGTCCTCCAGCGTGCCGGTGTCCTCCAGCGACAGGCAGAGGTATTTCTCCAGCAGGCCGGACTGTTCCTCCGTGCCGGTTACCTCGTCGCCCGACAGACGGCGCAGTCTGACCAGTCCCGTGTCGTTTACAATGCGGGCGAACTGCCCGGCGGCATCTAAAAAACGTGCCGCCGTGTCCCGGTTCACTTCCTTGGGGATGATAAAGCCCCGGCACAGCGACGAGAAGCTGCTCTGCATCCGCATCCGCTCCTTGGTCGTCTTGGTCAGATACAAGTAGCAGCAGTGGTTCAGGAAAGGCCGTTCGTTGAAGTGCAGTTCATAGCTCCGCGAGAGGAAGCCGAGCTTTTCGCCCTCCGTCCGGCTGCGGTAGTGTTCCTTCACGAACCAATCCTGCTTGTGTACCACCGTATAGTCGGGCAGCACCTTAACCGCTTTGCACCATGCCGCATGGATGGCGGCATATTCGGCAGAGGTTACCGTGAACAGTTCGGGAAGCTCCACTTCGAAGGCCACGGTGATGTCCGCGTCTTTCGAGACGATGCAATCCGACTCGACGGCCAGCAGCGGGAACTTGCTTTCCAACGTGGCGGCTTTCAATATATTTCTCATAGGCTTCTCTTTGGGGTGAATAACTTCCGGACGCTAATCCGGTTAATCAGGTATCGCGGGTGCTGCCGTTTGGCGAGCCGTTTCATCAGCCCGTGCTCGCCGTACTTGGCGTTCAGGCGGAATGTGAGCCATACCAGTATCGATGCGGATACCGCGCCAAAGGCGATGCACACCCATTGGCCTGTTCCTGCCATGTACATCACGATGAACACCACGAACACGGCAAGCAGTCCTCCGGTGAAGATGAACAGGTATTGTGCCTTCAGCCCCTTGAACTCCGCGCTCTGCCCGATGCCCTTGTTCAGTTCATATTCCATAATCCTATCCTATATTATATATATGTATAGGGATTAAAGGAAGAACGAGCGCAGGATGGTGGCGGCGACTATCAGGAAGATGCACGCCCCGAACCATGAGGCGGCAGTCTTCGAGGTGTCCGGGTCGCCCGAACTGAACTTGTTATAGACCTTCACGCCGCCCACCAGTCCGACCACCGCGCCGATGGCGTAGATGAGTTTGGTTCCCGGGTCGAAGTACGAGGTGACCATCTGCGTGGCTTCCGTGATGCCCGCTTGTCCGTTACCTTGCGCGTAGAGCGCACCGGCAGCCATCAGGCAGGCCGCCATGAAAAAGATTTTCTTTGTTGTGTTCATAAAATGTTGGTTTTATGCGGATAGACCGCTGTTAAACAATGTCGTCAATGGAAAAGTCATCGGGTACGATACTCTCGGCGGGAGGCTCTGGTTGCCGTATCCGGCGGTAGTCCGCCAGATGCAGCTCGATGAGCGAGGCGATGCGCCGTTCCCGTTCCGCATCCCCGGCGGTGAGCTGGTCGAACATCGGCGTGCCCTTGAGTTCGGCAAGTGCACGTCCGGCCTGCTGCCGTTCTGCTTCGGTGGCGGTGCTGTCATCCATCGCCATGCGCACTGCCAACCCCATGTCCTCGAAACGGAGGCCTGTCGCTTTGGGCGCATGACCTTCCAGCATTTCATCTTCGTCTATCGGAGGCTCACCGGCATCCGTTTCCCGGTATTCCATCGGTTCGTCCTGCCCCTCCACAGGTTCCAGCCCGCCTTCGGCAAAGAGCGCGTCCAGCTCGTCGGCGGACACCACCTTGGGGTATCGTTCCGATTCCGTTGCAAAAGTACCCGCTTCGACTTCCGGTTTCACGGTTTCCGTTTTCTCGGGTACTTGTGGCGTGGAGTGGCACAGGGAAAATGTGCTTTTGCCTAAAATATCTTCCGCGTCGGCTACTTTTCGGGGCAGTGTTTCCTCGCTTTCGCGCTGCCTTTTCCGGCGTTCATGCCGCTCATACAGGAGATAGGCGGCTGTCCAGAGCAGGTAGCCCGCGACGCATAGCGTGATAAAGGTTGTCATAGATGATTGTTTTTTAAAAGATTCCCGTATTCCGTTGCTTGTATTCGCGTTCGATGTCCCCCTGCCAGTCGGCAAAATGCTTCTCTAACACGTTGTCCACGTAGCTGAACAGCGATACCCGGTTGCCGCCGATGGTCTGCACGATGCGCTGTATCCGCTCGTGGAACTCCTTGCGCAAGTAGATGGTCTTGCCCAGCCGGGCGCATACGGGCGACTCGTGGATGAACAGGCGGAGGTACTCGCTCTCATGGGCTGGCTTGATGTCCGGCTGTTCTGTCCGGTGGGGTACGGGCGTTTCCGGCTCCACCGCCAGAGGGACGGCCAGAGCGGGCTGTTCTTCCTTGAACGAGGCGACGATGGAGCTTTCGTCCAGTTCCGTCAGGCTGATTTTCTTCCGTTCCCCCATGGCTACCTCCCGATAATGGTGAGTATCTCTTCCGTTATCTCCCGGATATGGCTCCCCTTGGCGAGCGTGCCGTCCACCGGGAACAGCGTCGAGCGGAACACCGCCTTGTGTTCCCCCGTCAGTTCGCGCCGGAAGCGCTTGCTGTCGGGCAGGAAGGTCTGTAGCACCTGTAGCCCCAGCTCCCGGATGATTTCCTCATATACCCTGTAGAGTTCCGACTTCTCGCGCCCGTCCACCATGTTCCACAGCAGGTACAGCCCCTTGATGTTCGTCTTGCCCGTGTCCATTAGCGTGTCCTTCAGCTTGGTGGCGAAACGCAGTGTGCTTTCCATCACCACCCGGTCTGCCGCGATGGGCGAGAAAATGTAGTCCATGTTCGCCAGCGTCTGCAACACGCCGCCGCTGTTCACCGTGCCGGGCAGGTCGAAGAACACGATGTCCGTGCCGGGCAGCTTCTCCAGCAGTTCCTCCGCCTTCGTGACGGCATCCTCCGCCGTGCTTTCGATGACCGGGTAGGCTTTCTTGCCGATGCGTTGCAGTTGGCGGTAGGCCATCGCCTTGTAATGTTCGTCCTCCATGACCGTCTTCAAATCGCGCCTGCGCATCTCGGCGATGCTGTGTTGCGGGTAGTCGCAGTCCACCACCGCTATGTCCAGCCCCTTGACGTAATGCAGGTAGCTGGCGGTAAGCACCGTCAGGGTGGTCTTGCCTGCCCCTCCCTTCTGGGTGGAGAAGGCGATGTAAAGTGTTTCCTTTTCCGTTGTCATAACCGTTCCGTTTCAAATGATGCGGCAAAGGAAAGCGGAACGGGCGAGAAAATGCCGGCTTTCGGCGGGACGGGGTGCGAGTGGCACGGCTTTGGCGTGGAGTGGCTGGCTGGTTATATGTATGGTTGTCCGGGTAGCCCGTTGGACATCCGTATGGTTGCCGGGTGGAATGGCTGGTGCACCGGTGGCTTGTATGGTTGGATGGCTGTTTGTGCCATTAGCCGCTTGACGGGTTGTCCGGTTCTGCGACCGTCCGGCTGTTGGTACATTGGGCTGTCGGTCTGATTGTCCGGTTGGCTGTCCCTACGTTGCAACGGAGGTGCCGGCTACCGTCGGAATTATCCTCCGGGCAAAGTGGCTGTCCTATGGCATAATGTGGCTGGTCGGGGTGTTGTGCTGCAAACGGCTCCGCTTCCTACCTTTGCAGCATGAATCCGTTGGCGTGGCCGGAGGCTTTCCGTCTGGTTATCGTCCGCTTTCCCCGAAAGCGCTTTTCTCCACCGGTGGGGAAAACGTATGTTCGCCAGAACATAGCAAGCTGTGTTTTTTGCAGCACGCATCCGCTTCTGCCGCAAAAAACGCTTGCCCTTGCAGGGGGCGCAATTTGGCTCCGAAGTCGCAAATTGTAAGGATGGGGCATAACGGCGGCACGGCCACGGACGGGCAGGTTTCACCTTTTAATGACAGCAAGCATGAATGAACAGCAACAGCACCCGAAAAGAAGGAAAGGCGGACGGACACCCAAGTCCGCGCCCGCCTTCCACCGCGAGACCGTCAATCTCGATGCCGCGCAGCACGCCCGGTTCCTCACCCTTTACGAGCAGTCCGGTCTTTCGTCCAAGTCGAAGTTCATCGCCGCGCGTATCTTCGGCGACAGCTTCCGGGTCATACGCACCGACCGGGGCACGATGGAGTATGTGGCCAGGCTCACCGCCCTGTACCAGCAGTACCGCGCCGTCGGGGTGAACTACAACCAGGCGGTCAAGGAACTGCACGTGCATTTTACCGAGAAAAAAGCGTTGGCCTTGCTCTATAAACTGGAGAAGCTGACCCTCGAACTGGTGGCGCTCAGCCGCCGCATTGTCGGACTTTCAGAAGAACTCAAAAGGCATGGTGGCGAAAATCAGCACGGGTAAGGACTTGTATGGCGCGTTGGCCTACAACCAGACGAAGGTAGAGGAAGGGCACGCGAAAATATTGGATGCCAACCTGCTCCCGTACCCGGAGGACGGGCGTTTCCGCATGGGCGAAACGATGGAGGCTTTCACGGCATGGCTTCCCTCGCACTACCGCACCGAGAAGCCGGTCATCCACATCTCGCTCAATCCGCATCCCGACGATGTATTGACCGACGGGCAGCTTGCCGCCATCGGCAGGGAGTACATGGAGAAGTTGGGCTACGGCAACCAGCCTTTCCTGATTTTTAAGCATACAGACATCGACCGCCACCACATCCACATCGTGTCCCTGCGCGTGGACAGCGGGGGCAGGAAGATTTCCGACCGCTTCGAGCACCGCCGGAGCAAGGAAATAACCGAGCAGTTGGAACAGAAGTACAGGCTGCATCCGGCAGAGGGACAGAAGAAGGCGGAAGAATGGAAGCTCCGCCCGGTGGATGCGGCGAAGGGCGACATACGCCGGCAGATAGCTGATACCGTCAAGCCGTTGCTCAAGCTCTACCGCTTCCAGTCGATGGGCGAGTTCCGGGCGTTGCTCTCCTTATATAACATAGGCATGGAGGAAGTCAGGGGCGAAGCGGGCGGACGCGCCTATCACGGCATTGTCTATACGGCATTGGATGCGGACGGGAACAAGGTGGCGACCCCCATCAAGTCGGCAAGGCTGGGCAAGATTACCGGTGCGGAGGGCTTGCAACGGCGCATGGAGTGGTCAGCCTCGCGCATCAGGGCGGACGGTTGCCGCGAGCGGCTGCGCCCTCCGTTGGCCGGGGCATTGCAGGCGGCGAGGGACGAGGCGGATTTCCGCCGCCGTCTGGCTGCCATGAACGTGGACTTGGTGCTACGCCGCAGCGATTCCGGCAGGATTTACGGGGTAACCTTCATCGACCACACGAGCCGCACCGTACTCAACGGCTCACGGCTGGGCAAGGACTTCTCCGCCAATGCCTTGGAAGCGCGTTTCAACGCGGCGCAGCCCGGACTGGCGGAAGAGGTGCAGCCACGCATGGCAACATCCGCGCCGGAACCCGGTACGGACGGCAAGGTATTGGGCGGCCTGTTCTCAGCCATCGAGCCGGAGACAAGTTTTGTCCCCCGGCATCCGCGCCTGCACAAGCCTGACAAGAAGAAACGCCGCCGCAGGTACGGGCGGCAGGACTGAATGCAGTCCGGATAACATTCAACCGAATTTCAATCACCGTTAAAACAAGTATAACTTATGTCACAGGAAGATGATTTGAGAGGGCTGGCCAAGGTCATGGACTTCATGCGTGCCCTCAGCGTATTGTTCGTCATAGTCAATGTATATTGGTTCTGCTACCCCTCGATGAAGGAATGGAACATCGACATCGGGGTGGTGGACAGGATACTGCTCAATTTCCAGCGGACGACCGGGCTGTTCTCGTCCATTCTTTGGACAAAGCTGTTCGCCCTTGTGTTCCTCGCGCTCTCCTGCTTGGGGACAAAAGGCGTGAAAGAGGAAAAGATTAAGTGGCCGCATATCTGGGCGGCGCTTGCCGCCGGCATCGTGCTGTTCTTCTTCAATTGGTGGCTGCTTGCCCTGCCGCTGCCCCTTTCGGCGCGTACCGGTTTCTATCTGCTCACCTTATCCGCAGGCTACGGCTGCCTCTTGGCCGCCGGGGTATGGATGTCCCGCCTGCTCCGGCAGAACTTGATGGAGGATGTGTTCAACAACGAGAACGAATCCTTCATGCAGGAGACACGGCTCATCGAGAACGAGTATTCCGTCAATCTGCCCACCCGCTTCTGGTACAGGAAAAAGATGTGGCACGGCTGGATAAACGTGGTGAACCCTTTCCGTGCTTCCATTGTCTTGGGCACGCCGGGCAGCGGCAAATCCTTTGCCGTGGTCAATTCCTATATCAAACAGCAGATTGAGAAGGGCTATGCCACCTATATTTACGACTTCAAGTTTCCGGACTTGAGCACCATCGCCTACAACCACCTGCTCCGCCATCTGGACGGCTACAAGGTCAGGCCGAAGTTCTATGTCATCAACTTCGACGACCCCTCGCGCAGCCACCGCTGCAACCCGCTCAACCCGAAGTTCATGACCGACATCTCCGATGCCTACGAGAGTTCCTACAACATCATGCTCAACCTCAACCGTACTTGGGCGGCCAAGCAGGGCGACTTCTTCGTCGAGTCGCCCACCATCTTATTTGCTGCAATTATTTGGTTTTTACGCATTTACAAAAACGGCAAGTATTGCACCTTCCCCCATGCGGTCGAGTTCCTGAACAAGCCCTACGAGCAGATTTTCCCCATCATGTCTTCCTATCCCGAACTGGAGAACTACCTCAGCCCTTTCCTCGACGCATGGCTCGCCGGGGCTGCCGACCAGCTCATGGGGCAGATTGCTTCGGCCAAGATACCGCTCTCGCGCATGATTTCCCCGGCACTCTATTGGGTGATGTCCGCCGACGAGTTCTCCCTCGACATCAACAATCCCGACGAGCCGAAGGTGCTCTGCATCGGCAACAACCCCGACCGGCAGGCCATCTACGGGGCGGCGCTCGGACTGTACAACTCGCGCATCGTCAAACTGGTGAACAAGAAGGGCAGGCTGAAAAGCTCCATCATCATCGACGAGCTGCCCACCGTGTTCATCAAGGGGCTGGATAACCTTATCGCCACCGCGCGTAGCAACAAGGTGGCCGTGCTGCTGGGCTTTCAGGACTTCTCGCAGCTCATCCGCGACTATACCGACAAGGAGGCGAAGGTCATCATCAACACCGTCGGCAACATCTTCTCCGGGCAGGTGGTGGGCGAGACGGCCAAGACGCTCTCCGAGCGCTTCGGCAAGATTCTCCAGAAACGGCAGTCCATCTCCATCAACCGCAACGATGTGTCCACCTCCATCTCCACCCAGATGGACAGCCTTATCCCGCCGAGCAAGATTTCCTCGCTGACGCAGGGCATGTTTGTCGGTTCGGTGGCGGACAACTTCGGCGAGAAAATCGAGCAGAAGATTTTCCATTGCGAGATTGTGGTCGATGCCAAGAAGGTGGCGGAAGAAGAAAGGACTTACCAGAAGATACCCGTCATCACCGACTTCCGGGATGCCGACGGCATCGACCGCATGAAGGAAATGGTGCAGGAGAACTACAACCGCATTAAGGAGGAAGCCCGGCAGATTGTCGCCGACGAACTGGAACGTATCGGGAGTGACCCGAATCTGAAGCACCTGCTGGAACTGAACAAACAGGCGTAGGCTACTTGTTCCGCCGGTATTGCTTCTCGTCGTCCGTGTCCATCTTCCGCAGCAGGACTTCCCGGAGCCGGTCGATGAAATAGGTGCGGTCGTCGCCTTTCCGACGCCGCATCCGGGCATAGTAGCTCGATACGTTCTTCACGTCCACGCCGAAAGTCTGGCAAACATGTGCTGTCAGGTCTTTCAGCGAGATTTCCCCGTTGTTGAACAGCTTCAGTTCGTGGCAGGCATAGAGCAGTTCCACCAGATTGATGGCATCAGCTGTCCACAGCACGGGCGGCCCTTCTCCCGGTGGGCAGCCGGTCTTTCCGCCGGTGTCTTCCTGCGGCGTGCCCAGCCGTTCCATCGTGTTTTCCACGTACATGATGGCTCCCACTACGTGGCAATAGCAGGGCAGGTGGTTCTGCCCGTTGTTGTGGTAACGTTCCCGCAGGACAGTCAGCCGGAATTTCATGTACTGCAAGTGGAAGAACACGCGCAAGCGGTCGCCGTGTCCTTCGTGCAGGCGGCAGATATGCCGGATAAAGTCGTTGCTCGCCTCATTCAGCTTTTTGGCGTCGCAGTCCCCCTGTTCCAGCAACAGCAGGTAGGGGTACACATAAAATATGTCCATAAGATGTTATTTTTGTCTGTTAGGAGGCGCAAAAATAACAGCCGGACGCGCCGCTCCTGTTCCGCTTTTCGCCGGAAATGCGTCATTCCCCCAAATAGAACTTCCGCCGTTCCGCGCACAGCTCGTCGTACAGCTCCTTGTGCAGCTCGCTGGGGCTTTGCTTCATCTGTCCCGTGCAGAATTCCCAGAAACGGTTGGCGGACTCGAAACCGTTCTTCTCGGCTATCTCCCTGAGCGGGCGGTCGTAGTGGTATTTCAAGTCCCGCCGTATCTGTCCGATGCGTTGCTCCCGCAACCATTTGTTAGCGGACTGGCGGTATATCTTGCTGAATTTCTCGCGGAAGGTCGATGCGCTCATGCAGAGCATCCCCGCCAGTTCCTCCACGCTGTTCGTGCGGTAGCTGTAGCGGTTCACCTTCAGCCGGAACACGGCGGCATACAGGGGCTTCAGCCGTTTCTCGGCATATTGCAGCTCCGCTTCGGTGAGCGGTGTGGGCTGGCGGCTCACCTGCTTGCGCCGCTCCACGAAAAAGTAGTCGCACACCTCGTTGCACATATTATACAGGGGACGGGGGATGCGGGTCTGGTACAGCACGTCGCACAGGTAGAGCATCTCCGGCGTGCGGCAGGCTTTCCGCCACGGCTCCACCAGTCCGTGCAGCAGCCGGTTCTGCACCTCCGTGTCTTCCGACAGGGCGAGCAGCATCAGCAGCGGGCGGCATCCGGGAGCCGACACATCCGGCAGCGCGGGCTGTCCCGTCAGCAGGTCGAGGAGGTGGTGGCATAGGTTTGTGTCCCGCGCATAGGGTTCCAGCGCGAGGTAACGCTTTGGGGTACGGGCATTCAACAGCCCTTTCACTTCTTCGCACAGGGCGGCGGTGACCTGTTCCAAGCCTGCCGGGGCGGTGGCGGACAACAGTTCGATGAAATTTGTTTGCATAAGAGATATGTTTTTATTGTTTGATGAATCCGTAAAGATAACCGGTTGCCCCTGCCCGGTTGTTCCGCTTTCCGCCGGAAATGCCGCACGGTAGGAAAAATTGTGTTCACGGCAAATATTATTTCACTATTTCCATAAGCAACAGATAGAAAGTCGCCAACTGGACAACGAGGGAAACGACATAGATGCCGTAGTAGAGCAGATACCTTTTCTCTTTTTCGAACTTGGCGAAATACTTCTTGTATTTGTCGTTCTTGAACAGAAATATTTCATTGATATAATATGCGCATATCCCGAAGACTACGAGTAATGAAATAAGAATGATTATGTATTTTTCAAAAGCGATTTCAAAAATGCTCAATAATTCCACCTTGAAAATCTTGATGCAGGCAAGGTAGACAAGACTGAATATCCAAAAGCTGATGGTGATTGGGGTGCTAAGTGCCAAATCACTGATATAGACATCGACACCTTTAGCCATTCCGGCTGCTTCTTGTCGCTTATTAAGCGAAATGCATCGGTTTATATAGCGGTTGTTCCATTTCGAGAGGCTTAGCCAATGGAAAGGATTTAGCATCCTGTTGAAAATGAAGAACAGTAGCTTATAAGTGCAGTAATAATTGATATTGTAATATTTCTCCAATAATTTCATCATGCTTAATAAATAATGATGCATCCTTTTTCCACCTTGTTTTACGATTCCAAGCCAAATATCCAGTAACATGCCAACAGGTATAGCATGAGAAACACGATGAAGCCTATCCTGAATTTGAGTTCTTTCCGGGTGGGACGAAACCATTTTTTTATGCGTTCACCTGCTGTCTGCGGTCGTGGCATCAGTATGTCCGCCACTTCCTCAAAGGTCTTGCAGGCGAAAATCGCCTGCCGGAACTCGTCCACGCTTTCCCAGCATTCTTCCTTGAACCACCGTGTCTTGGGGTATCGCTCCGTTATCAGTTCTTGCAGCTTTTGCAGCGGGAACGGTTCGGGTTTGTCCTCATACTTGTATTCAATGGAAATCACACGCCCCAGCATTCCGGTAAAATACCCGAATATCCCTTGCCATTTCACTTTATGCGCCCCCGTTTCAACATATTTCGTCCCCGTTGCATCCACTACGATATAGTTCTTCCGCTTCTTTAACAACTCGGTATCGGTCGTTGTGTACAATTTCTCCGTGTGGAACACGTATATCATGTTGCCTTTGGTGGAGAAACTGAATATCGGGTATTTTAACTTCGTCTTCATCGTAAAAAATTGGTAATGGTTTGAAAAGAAACGGCGTAAGACGTTATCTTTTCTTGTTAATAATATATTTATAGCCTCTTGAAAGTTATATCATCCGACACTCCCAATTCTTTCCGTTTAACTTCAAAGTCCTTTTTACTGAATGCCCCTAACTTGTTTTCTTGTGCTTCCCATGCTTCTTGTGTGTTATTTACGGGAATGATGTAATACTCGGTTGTATTCTTATCATAACGGGGTAAGGAAATGCCTATGCTGTCCCTCAAAGCACGATATGCCTTGACAAGAATAAAATCATTGTCATATCCCACTGCATAAACACTTGCTCCGGTTATTCCCGTATAAGGCGCATCATCATCGTTTTGTTGGTGATAACACACATCCATATCTTCTTTGGTATCTACTGCTATCAAATAATAGTTCCCAGTAAGATGCCGTTCATATACGAACCCGCAACTTTGCATTAGGGGCAACAATAAAAAAAGTAATGATATAACTGTTTTCATGCGCTCAATTATTATTAATGGTTGGGTGAGCAACAGCGTTAAGCTGTTATCTCGACCTTGTTACAGACGATTTAATTAACTTAATTCCATTTCCAATATCGTATATACCTGACCTTTGGCATTGCGAATAAGTATGGAAATGAAATCAAAAGCATTACATTTTAGATACTCTTTGTTTACCCAATCGCCATTGATTAGTTGTACTTGTTCAGTGGCTGGGTATTCATCATCAAAATCGGTATTACTGCATCCAAGAATGATAACTTCAAATTCAGTTTCAGCATCTTTATCTACAAACTGAATTTCATGAGATAATGGTAGTTCTCTCTTATCCTCTATTAGTAATGCTTCATATCCATTATACCTTTCATCGAAAAGAGTAATCTTTTCTCCTGAATTTACTGAATACGCATATATTGCCAAAGGGAAATTTTGCTTGTTTGCCATGTAATTATCAATTAATTCACCACAAAAATAAAGTCTGAATTTTGTTTCATGTTGTGGTGATATTAACCGACCTTTCCAATACACAGGATTATTAAACCATGAATCTTCTATCAACTCAGGAAAATAATCTTTGTGTATAATGAATGGTTTTAGATAATCCGGTATATATTCCATATATTTCTGTATTAAGTTGTCTGTAATGGTTTAGCAGGGAACGGCTTGCCGTTACCCTGCTTCGTTATCAACCTATTCTATATTCACCATTTATCTGCAACTTCAAATTCGCCGATTGTTTGGGTACAAATGTCAATGTACGGAATAGTCTTGACTATCTTGATGTTTTCAATATCGTCACTTCCTCCCAAAGCCAAAAGTAGAGAATATCCGAAACACTCGTCATAATCTGGAGTTCCGAGTTTTTCTTGTATTATAGGATAATTTTCTAAATCAAACCAGCCTTTCAAGAAACTTTCATTTACCATTACCTTATTAAAAATCGCACGAAGATTGGCAGGAAGTATTAAATATGTCCCGTATCTGACATTCAGATAAACGACGTAATTATTCAGTCTCGGATTCTTTACATAGGCAAAGAGATCGCCGAAAGCCGTACACATGAATGGTAGAAATGATTGGTCATCCTCCTTTTCAAAACAGGAGTTTATCACATCCTGATAATCGGATGGATTGATGAGCTTAAACAACCCATTACAAAAACTTCCTAACCCGACCTCCTGCCATAAAGTATTCAGTTCGGGATAAGACAAATCAGCATATTTAGCAATAAAAGTATCATCTACTGCTTGCCTCTTGCTATTGAGGCTTTTTTCTAAAAATTCTTCGTACATATTTCTACGTTTTATGGTTGATAATGGTTTGGTGAGCAACAGCGTTTAGCTGTTATCTCGACCTTGTTAACGATTTTATTTCACAATCATAAATTCATTTCCATATGGATAAAATTTTTCATCTATCCATAGTTTGGAGTAGTCTGATAATTTGTAAATTTCAGGTTTATACAGATTCAGTACCTTATCCAAAACTCTTTCTCGGAATATTATACCATCTTTATATTCTATACTATTCAAAACAAAGAAATTCTGTTTGATTGAATTGTCTTTCAGTTTCATATCAGGATATACTGTAAAACAAGTACCTAGTTTTTTCTGAAAGTCACTTTGATATGTTATGCCTTTTCCGAAATGAAAAGAATCGTTGTCAAAATGATTTATACGTAAAGCGTAGTATTTTTTATCCGTTAGAGTTTCGTTTTTCTTGTTTACGACCTTGACGGTTGCAATATCATATTTATCAACGAACCCATTTTCTTGAAGTAAAGACAAAAACTCTTCCGACACGATTTTGAGTTCTATACTGCTTTTATCAAGAAAATCAAATTGCAGGATTCCCGGTTTTTTGTTGCATACGAGGTATAAGACATGAGGTAAATTTTCTCTCCATCCATCCTTGTTTTTCCACATCCATTGCCCGTGGTTTTGAAATTTTTGTCTTTTACTCTCATCGTAGGTATCACAAACATCAGATTTGCCGTACTCCAATAATCCTTTAGGCAGTTTATCAATCCCATAGTTCCAAATATAGAGTTCTTCTGTCTTCATAATTATTATCGTTAATGGTTCGGAAATAAGCACCGTTTAGGTGCTTCATTTCTTTGTTCAAGGCAGTTTTACCCACCATGCACTATTACATATTTATATAGAACTTCAATTTTTGACTGCTGTTTCCGGCAGAAAGGGGTGTGAAGTTCTTTCCTGCACCCGGTTCGTTTTATTACAGCTCTTATCCGTATTTCATTCATTTTTTTGTTCTCCTTTCTTCTATTTTATGGGATTTTACTGTTTCTGTTCACGGCAGGGCATAGCTATCCCATATTGCTGTCATGCCGATTTTTCCCGGTGTATGTCGCAATGTTCCAATACAACCGTATATGTGATGCCGCCACTCGTTACCGTAGTGTGGCTGTAAAATCTCATCCGTCCGCAATGCTCGCAGAAATAAGGGTTCTCGTATTCACTTTCTGCCTGTTGCACTCCGGCTTCCTCTATCTCGCTTTCATCCCGTCCGAAGTATTCTTCCGGCAGGTTGCCTTTGTTGGAGTAGAAGCCATAATACCTCACGATGCGGAAATAGCGCAGGGGAACGTGTTGCAGCAGCCGGGGAAAGAACTCACGGTAATGCAGCGTCAGTTCCTTTTCCACCGGGTTTCTCCTGTCGGGTGAGTTCTTATAATCACGGTATCGGAATGAAATGTTCTCGCCGTCCATTGCCGTAATCTTGTACTCGCTCAAACATGCCCGCTTGGAATACCTGCCCACATACTGTATCACCTGCTCCGGCATTTGTATGGGCGGTTCCAGATGCACAATCCAGTCCTTTCTGTTCGCCACCCTTTTGATGAAGCCCATAAACTCCATGCGGTCGTGAAAGTCATGTTCCAGCCTGCCCGCATCGAACAGTCCTATCAGCGCATTCTCAAACTTGTAGCGGAACACCCTGCGGATAGAGGGGATATGCACGTAATCATGTTCGGGAACGGCTATTTTACCTTCGCTGTCGATGCCGCCCCACGACATAATCATGTGGGTGTGTACATGAAGCTGCTTTGTTTCCCCATAGGTGTGCAGCACGGCAATCACCCCGGTTTTCAAGCCGAACTTGTGCATCATCCAGTCTTTCAGCGTGTCTGCCGAAGTCCGCATCAGAATGTTCAGTATTTCTTTCTTGTTGCGCTTCACCAAGTCCAGCAGGATATGCGGCAAGGTCATCACAACATGGCGGTGCGGCACTCGCAGCAACTTTTCTTTCATGCGTGCCGCCCATTTCAGCGTATCACGCCAGCCACATGACGGGCAAAAACGGTTCTTGCAGCTATGACTGATTTCCCGCACCTCCCCGCAATCGGGGCAGACGTATGTGTCTATTCCCAAAGCGGCTGTACGGCACACACGGATAGCGTTCACCGCCTTGTACTGTTCGGGAGTGATGTACTCCGCAGGGTGCTGTGCGTACTCGTCCCACCAGCGGTTGAAAAAGTCCGCCAAGCGATATGTGCTTTCCCGGGAACTACACCTTCCTATGTAATCTATCAAATCAATCATTCACTACCGTTATTTTTTTTACATTTGTTTATTTGTTTGTAAGTTGCTGTATATTAGTTGTTTTAATTTGCCTTGAATGTATTAATAAATGCACCCTTAGGTGTAAAATATTTCGATAACCGACACCCGGCAGGTGTGTTTCCTAATCTCTAATAGCTGTACCCTACGAATCATCCAGAGTGTCAAGCGGATTGGGTATCTTGGCTTTGTGCGCACTCGATACATGAAGATATATGGCAGTGGTCTTTATATCGTTGTGCCCTAACAGTTCCTGTATCGTATGTAGGTCTGTCCCTTGTTCCAAAAGGTGGGTGGCAAACGAGTGGCGGAGCATGTGTACATGCACCCGGTGTTTGATGCCCGCACGTTGTGCGGCTTCTTTCAGCACTTTCACCAATGCGCTTGCCGAGTACGGCTGTCCGGGCGTTTCGCCCTCAAACAGCCATTTCTTCGGTCGGTATTCACGGAAGTACCGCCGCAGCTCTTCCAGCAGCTTGGGCGAAAGCAGCGAATAGCGGCATTTCTTGCCCTTGCCCATGATACGCACGAACATCGTTTCGCTGTTGATGTCTTTTGGTGTGAGGTTCAGCAATTCACTACGCCGCAATCCGGCTGAATAAACCAAGGAAATCATGCAGTGATGCTTGATGTTGGACAGTTGGTCGAGGATGCGTTTTATCTCGTTCTTGCTCAATACTTCCGGGACGGTCTTGTATTCTTTGGCTCGTGTGATGCCGCCGTAATACTGCCGTTTCCCGCCTTTCACCTGCTCGTAGTAGAACTTGATGGCGTTGATGCGCATATTCTGCTGTGAAACAGAAATTTTCTTTTCGTTTACAAGATAAAGAATGTACCTGTTGATGTCCGCCACTTTCAGGCGGTCGATGTTGCGCTCTTTGTGGTACTCCACGAAGTCGCTGAAATAAGCCCGGTAGGTCTTTATGGTGGATGGGCTGTAGCGTTTCTGTTCCAGCAGTTCCAGATAGCCTTCCGGCAGCGTGTATTCCCTCTTGGGTCTGGGATGCCGCACATATACCCGGCTGTAATCAATGTAGGCATGGGGAGAATAGCGGTCGTAGAAATCCGATAGCTTGAAAACAGCAGCCGCCATGCAAGCGGAATCCTTGCCGGTCATTTCCACGCCTGTATCCTGGGCAAGCAGCAGGGGGATTGCCCCGTTTCCTGCATACTCTATCCGGACATAATCCACACCATCCTTTTCTTCCTTGTGAAGAACGATGCTTCCTCTTTGCCTCTGAGCCTTGTCCATGTCGTCGAATTTTGCTTCATGGCTTCAAAGGTAGTGAAAAAACGGTATATTTTGAACAATCGTTCAAAATATGGAAGTTAAAAAGACTAAACGGCGTCAGGCTTTAAGCAGGGAATAGATATAGCGGAAGTTTTTCTCCAGTTCGTCCACGTCCAGACCGTTCAGGAACGCCTGTTCGTAGGACAGTCCGAGAAACATCTGCCGGAACAGGGCTGCCGCTTTCTTCACGTCCGTGTCGCTCCTGATTTCTCCGCTTTCCTTCGCTTTCTGTATGACTTTCTCCCAAAGTTCATAGTCCAGTTGGAAAATCCGCTCGATTTTTTGCTTGATGTCCGGATAGTACATGCGCACTTGCGAGAGAAAATGGAAGTAATAGGAATTAAGGCTGCAATCATGCGGGCTGTGGTTATCGCCAATCAGTTCGAGAATCCTTTTCATGGAAGCGGCTACTCCCGCCACGTATTGCCCGATAAATTCCGCCAACGTATCGGCGGGAGCGGCAAACTTGTTGTCCGGCTTGTGTATTTGCAGCACATACTTGTCCACCACAGCCATGAACAAGTCCAGCTTGTGCGGAAAATAATAGACGATGCCCGTCTTGGTCAGTCCGCAGGCTCTGGCAAGCGTGATGATGCTTGCCTTCTCATAGTTCATCCTGACAAATACCCCAAATGCCTTGTCAATGATTTCTTCCCGGTTGGTTATCATGCTGATGCGTAGGTTTATGTTTTTTTGGTCAGCGAAGATAAGGAAATATTGTGTTTATGGCAAGCATTTGGCGCAAAACGATTAGATGAAGTGCAGCCAATGACCTCAATTTTCTCATAGACGGGCAACTTACGATGTTCTGAATTATATCGGACTCACGTTAGTCAATTGAAAAATAGGTTATTGCTATAACTAAAAAGATGACAACAACAATACTCCCCAATGCTATAAAGAGATAGTTGGGATAATGAAACTCAAGGTCCATATAAGGTATATGTTTTCGTTTTACATATTTACTCCATAGCCAAATAATATATTTGCCTATACTTTCCAGTCCTACAATATCAATCATTATTATCGTTTTTTGAAAATTCATTCCATATACTGCTTACATAGTCCATATCGTTCCGAAATTTTTGATTTTCCTTATTACAAAGGCTTCGAGTTTCATCATCTTATCTGCCATCAATCATTCCTGTTTCAGGAAATCAAGGTCGAAAAAGTAGTCCTTTTTATTTCGGGGATTGACATAAATGATTCCGCTTTTATGCAAGGCAAGAAAAACGCCCAAACTGCACTTGTCCATCAGTATGGGTTCGCTGAAAAACTGCGTCCGTTTACCCTTGTAATCCAAGGTTGCTTTTGCGATGCAATAGCAGCGTTCATAAGAAAACGGTTCATACATCCGGTCTGGATTCATAAGTGCTTCGCTGGCATTCGTACTCTGGCTGCGCCATGATTGGTAGGGCAAATCCGGTTCATCCAGTGAAGCAGGCGCATGTAAACGTGTTTTTAACGAATAAGCAGGAATGTCCATCCGGGTATAATGGACGGTTCGTTTGTTTTCGGAAATTTTGCAACTGTTCAAATCCACTTCCAACGCAACGCCTTTGGAACGGAGCCATTCCTTGTGTTTCTTTTTGTTGTCTTCTTCCCGCCTTTGGCTTCTCCGCATATTCCAGTACATAATGGCAAACGGAATCACCGCAAGGCTTCCGGTTACCAACATATAGCCGTATTTCCCCATATCCAAGAATATATAGGTTTGAATCATCAACAGAAACTCTATGGCTATTCCGATGTAGGAAAGGCATCCTAAAATATTGCTTTTAATGTTCATGGCCGTATCTTATTGCTAATGGTAAATAACCTGCCCGGTATTCAGCACACCGTCAGGCACATATCTAATCCCACTGCCCCAAAGATACGAAAAGAATCGGAAGGGCAAACCGGGTGGTCGGATGTTTTTTCAAAAGAAGCGGGCGGACACTTCACGCCACCCCATAGCCACTTGCCTCCCGTCTGCCGATTTCCCATTGCCCGGCAAGGCAGCCCGTTTACTTTCGTGCCGCAATCAATTTATTGTTTCACGATTTAATTCATTTGTATATGGACAACCTCAAGGACATGAAAGACGAAGTGCTGGTAATGACCAACGCTTCCGACGGCAACAAGCCCCATGTGGTAGAGCGCATCGAACAGGACGGCTCATTGAAGACCCAGCCGCTGGCAAAGGCCAAGCCCGACGGCGATTTCCTGAAAATCGGCCGCAGCGAATCCATCCTCGAAGCCTTCTTCTCCAATTTCAAACGGCAGTTTGACAACCCGTCCGACTTCCGTTTCTACCACATCCCGGCGGAACTGCTTGCTGCCGCCAAGGATATGGCGGACTTGTTCCGCAAGCCGGAAGAGAACGCGGCCATGATTGACGGGTACAGGTTAGACCCGGAACAGCACGTGCGGAAACAGGACTTGCGGCAGGCTCCCGCCACCGAAGAACCCGCCCCGCAGCAATCCACGAAGTGGAGCATGGAGCAGGTGGACTGGCAGCAGCTCGCACGCATGGGCATCACACCCGAATCGTTGGGCGAAATCGGTACGGCACGGTTGCTCAACGGGCATGAATCCGCCGTACTGGACATCAAGACCAGTTTCGAGGGCATCAGCCTCGAAACGCCTGCCTGCATCCGGCTGGTGGAATCGCCCGACGGGAAACCCGTGCTCAACATCGAGTGCTGCAGGCAACGCCCGGAACTGGGCGAATACATGGGCACTGAACTTCCTCAGGAGGTGCAGGACAGCTTGCTCAAAACACACAATGCCGGACGTCCTATCGACATCCGCCAGCCCGATGGCACGGTAGAAACCTGCCTTCTTTCCTTCAACCCCAAGACCAACCGCCTGCACCACCTTCCCATTCAGGATATGAAGCAGGTACGTGAAATCAACGGGGTCGCGCTGACCGAAGACCAGGGACTACGGCTGATGAACGGCGAGTCCGTACTGGTCGAGGGCATGTGGTCTGAGCGAAGGCAGAAACATTACGACGCACGCCTCCAGTACAATGTATGCAAGGGCGGCTTCTATTACGACTTCCGGGGGCTGAACCGCAAGGTGGAGCAGGGGCAGAGCCAGAGCGGACAGCGCGAAATCATCATCCCGCAGAAGCTGAAAGGGGTGGAACTGACCCAAGAGCAGAAAGATGCGTTGAAAGCAGGCAAGGCGGCGTATGTCAAGGGCATGTCCGACGGCGTCGGAGGCACGTTCAACGCCTACGTGCGCCCCAACTACGAGAAGATGAAGTTCGACTTCTTCCGCTGGAATCCCGACAAGAGCCAAAAGCAGTCGCAGGGACAGACTGGCGGGCAGCCGAAACAATCCGCGCAGACGGCGTCCCAGAACCGCCGTATCCGGAAGTCGGAGAAAAAGGGAGTCGGTGCATCACTCTAATTACTTACCTATAATATATAAGTGTATATGAAGAATGTTATCATCGCAGAAAAGCCGTCGGTGGCGCAAAGCATCGCGGCAATCGTAGGAGCAGGACAAAGGAAGGACGGGTATCTGGAAGGCAACGGCTGTGCCGTAACATGGGCGTTCGGGCATCTGGTCGGACTGGCCATGCCCGAAACCTACGGCTTCACCGGCTTCCGCAGGGAGCATCTGCCCATATTGCCCGACAAGTTCACGCTCATCCCCCGTCAGGTACGCGAGGGGAAGGAATACAAGGACGACCCCGGCGTGGTGCGCCAGTTGAACATCATCAAAGGACTGTTTGAGGGTGGCGACCGCATCATCGTGGCGACTGATGCCGGACGCGAAGGGGAGCTGATATTCAGATATATCTACCATTATTTAGGCTGCACCAAACCGTTTGTCCGCCTGTGGATAAGCAGCCTGACCGACAAGGCCATCCGCGAAGGGATGGAACGGTTGCTGCCGGGCAGCAATTATGATAATCTCTATCTTTCCGCCAAGGCACGCAGCGAAGCGGACTGGCTCATCGGCATCAACGGCTCGCAGGCGCTCAGCCTTGCCGCCGGGCGGGGCGTGTTCTCGCTCGGACGGGTACAGACACCCACATTGGCCATGATTTGCTCCCGTTATCTGGAGAACAAGTCGTTTGCCCCGAAGAAGTACATGCAGATACGCATCACGGTGGAGAAGGATGGCATTGCGTTCCATGCCACAGCGGAACAGCGTTACGAGAACAAAGCCGCCGCAGACAGTGCGTTGGGCGAAATGAAAGCGTGCGGCACGCTCCGCATAACGGCACTTGCCCGGCGGGACGTCAAAGAAGAACCTCCGCTGCTCTATGACCTGACCGCCCTTCAGCGGGATGCCAACACCCGGCTGGACTTCTCCGCCGACCGCACGCTCTCCCTTGCGCAAAGCCTGTACGAGAAAAAGGTGCTGAGCTATCCGCGCACCGGCAGCCGGTACATTTCCGAAGACGTGTTCGACGAAATCCCCTCGCGCATCGCCCTCTTGCGGCAACATCCGCGTTTCGGGCAGTATGCCGCGTCGCTTTCCGGAGCACCGCTCAACCGCCGCAGCGTGGACGGAGGGAAAGTGACCGACCACCATGCGCTGATTGTAACCGAAAACCTGCCCTCCGGCCTTTCCAAAGACGAACAGGCCATCTACGACATGGTCGCCGCCCGTCTGCTCGAAGCCTTTTCCGCCCCCTGCATCAAGGAGGTGACGGAAATCCATGCGGCGGTGGGCAGCAGCGAAGCGCAGGCCAAAGGCACGGTGGTCAAGTCCGCCGGATGGCGTGCCGTGCGCGGCGAAAAGGAAGAGGACGACGGCGGGGGTATGGCACTCCCAAATCTGGAACAGGACGAGACGCTCCCGATAAAGGCACTCGAAGCGGTAGAGCGGCAGACCAAACCCAAGCCGCTGCACACCGAAAGCTCGCTGCTCTCGGCGATGGAGCATTGCGGTCGGGAGATTGACGACGAGCAGCTACGGGCGAGCATCCGCGAGACGGGCATCGGAACCCCTGCCACCCGTGCTGCCGTCATCGAAACGCTGTTCGCACGCGGTTATATCCGGAGGGAGAAGAAAAGCCTCGTGCCCACCGACAAAGGCATGGCGGTCTATGAAACGGTGAAGGACAAGAAGATTGCCAACGTGGAAATGACCGCCGCATGGGAGGACACGCTGGCACGCATCGAATCGGGCGAGGCCGATGCTGCCGCCTTCCGGCGCGACATCGAGGCATATACCGCACAGATTGTAACCGAACTGTTGGAAACCAAAGTGTCCGTAGCGCCTTCGGAAAGCGAATACCCGTGTCCCAAATGCCGGAACAGCCGGGTGCTGTTCTTCCCCAAGGTCGTCAAATGCGCCGATGTGGACTGTGGCTTTACCCTCTTCCGTAACAAGGGCGGCAAGGAACTGTCGGACAAACAGCTTGCCGAACTCCTGACCAAAGGCAGAACCGGTGTTATCAAAGGCTTCAAAAGCAGGGAGGGCAAGGCTTTCGACGCTTCATTGGTATTGCGCCCCGACTTCTCCGTGGGCTACGAGTTTGCCGACAAGAAACCATCCAAAGGCAAATCTTCCAAGAAATGACCCTCCCGACATCAACTCGGACTTGAAGCGGGATGAGGTCGGACTTGATGTGCCATGAAGTCCGGCTTGATGCTACATCAGGTACGGCTTCATCCTATACAGGCATAAAATGTATTTTGTAACACGAATAAAAAGAAGAATCATGAATCCGAACAAACCGAACATGCCGGCTCCGTCGGTAGAGCCGGACGAACTGTCCTATTACCGCCTTACCCTGTTGTCCTACCTCCGCGAATCGCATCCCGAACGGGCTGCCGACGATGCTTTTATCCGTGCGCGTGCCGACCTTGCCGCCGAAGCGTTCAGCAATGCCGTCCAGTCGGGCATGGATTATGACGAAGCCGTCCAACAGGCGGACGAGGTGCTGTTTCAGGGTCTGCACTTTTCCCGGCTCGACACGCTCATTACCGTGTTGTGGAACGAGTTTGCCGATGAGGTACCCGCAGGCCGCGCCCGCGAGGTAGCTCTCCAGCTTCTGCCCGAATGCGGCAGGGTGTTCAGCGGTTACGACCTGAGCGACGGTTTTGAGTTTACCCCCGACTTCGACCGGCTGTGCGGGGAACTGGCCGGTGTAATCTCAATCTGGCTCGAAGAAAATGGCATATAACAAGAAGGCACATCTTAGGGACAACATCGAGGCCATCCGCCTGATGTTCCGTCTGGAACAGGAGAGGCGTGCCGCCACACCGGAGGAGCAGACGGTATTGGCCGCCTACACCGGCTTCGGGGGCATCAAGGCGGTGCTGTCCCCTTTCGGCAAGCTCACCGACATCCTCCGCTGGACGCAGAGCGACCGCGAACTCTTTCCCCTTGTGTCGGAACTGCATGGCGTGCTCCGCGAGGGGGCGACGGATGAACGGGAATACAAACGGCTGGTGGACAGTGTGAAGGCATCCACCTTTACCGCGTTCTATACACCGCCGGAAATCATTGGTGCACTGGCATCCTCATTAAGTGAGCATGGCGTGTCGCCGCACCGCTTCCTTGACCCGTCATCGGGCACGGGCAATTTCTTGTCTGCCTTCCAGCCGCATTTCTATAACGCCACCGCTGTGCCCGAAGCCACCGCGTATGAAAAGGACTTGCTGACCGGGCGTATCCTCCGGCAGCTTCAGCCCGGTACGGATGTTCGTGTGCAAGGCTTCGAGGAGCTTCCCCCACAGGACAACGGGCGGTTCGACGTGGCGGCGAGCAACATCCCCTTCGGCGACATCCGCGTATTTGACCCGTTGATGGACGATGGCACGGCACGGCGCTTCGCGATGAACTCCCTGCACAATTATTTCTTCGTCAAGGGGCTGGATGCCGTGCGCGAGGGCGGCATCGTGGCTTTCATCACCTCGCAAGGGGTGATGAACTCCGCGATGGGCACGCCCGTGCGCCAATATCTGATGGAAAGGGCGCGGCTCCTGTCCGCCATCCGCCTGCCCAACAATCTCTTTACCGACTATGCCGGTACGGAGGTGGGCAGCGACCTCATTGTGTTGCAGAAGGACACGGCATCCGGAAGGGAATATACCGGCCTTGAAAAAGCCTTCGTGGAAGTCAGCACGCAGGCCGACGGCACAACCCAGAATGAATACTTCGAGCGTACCGCCGCCATTGTCCATACGCGCGGCCATGTGGGAACCGACCCTTACGGCAAACCGGCACGCGTCTTCCTGCATGACGGGGGCATGGATGCCATCGCCGCAGACCTGAAATGGATGCTGGACAAGAACCTGTCGGAAAACCTCGACCTTGACCTTTATCTCCGCTTCTCGCCGGTGCGCGAGTTGCGCGAACTGGCGGAAGTACGGGCGGAAAGTCTTCAGGAACGCATTGCACAGGTGCGGGCGTTATCCAAGCCGGAACAGCGGCGTGTCACGACGGAAATGCCGGAGGCGGTTGTGGAAGAACCGCCCATTGTCCGCTCTGAACCGGAGAAACCCGTCACGCAGGAGCCACTGATGTCCCTGTACGACCTTTTCGGCTTCACACAGGAGGAACGGCAGGCATTCAGCACCGGACGGAAGCCCAAGCGGAAGAAGAAGCAGGACACCCCGCAGCTCTCCCTGTTCGACATCGTGGAGCCGGTCAGCGGCCAGTCCGTACCCGGCAAAGGGGATGCCATTGCCGCATCGCCCGCAGAAAAGCCGGCCCGGACTGCACAGCCCGAACCGGCAGCCGCACCCCAAGCCCCGTCGGAAGAAGAACTCCGGGAACGGGAGCGCCGCCGGGCGGAGGAAGAGGCCGCACGGCAGGAGCGCATGAAGCCACGCCCCTTCACCGGTGAAAGACTGGAACACTACCGGAACGGCTCACTGGTGGATATGGACGGACAGATTGGCTACCTCTCCGGCATGGATAAGGGAATCCCCGTGTTCCATCCGCTGGAACTGCCCGCCCGCCAGCAGCAGCGTGCCGCATCCTACATTGAACTTCGCGACACCTACCACCGCCTGTACAACGACGAAGCGGAACACCGGCAGGAGAACGGGGAACTGCGTGCGGGCCTGAACGGGCTGTACGACGGCTTTGTCCGTCAGTTCGGCAACCTGAACGACAAGAAGAACATCGACCTGTTCCGCATGGATGCCGATAACCGGGAAATCCTCGCCTTGGAGCGTTACACCGACGGCAAGGCGGTCAAGGCCGACATCTTTGACCATCCCGTGTCGTACAACGTGAACGAGATTACCCACACCGACGATGTGCATGAAGCATTGGCGGCCTCGCTCAACAAATATGGCGAGGCAAACATGGAATATATGGAATCGCTCACCGACAAGCCGCAGGCACAATTGCTGGATGAACTGCGCGGCAGGGTGTTCTACAACCCGCTGGCGAAGCGTTTCGAGATTGCCGACCGCTTCATCGCGGGCAATGTCGTGGCAAAGGCGGAGTATATCGGGGAATACTTGCAGACACATCCCGACGATGCCGAATCGCGCGTTTCGCTTGAAGCATTGCGTAAGGCGGCACCGGTACCCATTCCTTTTGAGGAACTGGACTTCAACTTCGGCGAACGCTGGATACCGGCTGCCGTGTACAGCCGCTATGCCTCATGGCTGTTCGACACCGACGTGTCCGTCCGCTACAACGCCAGCGCGGACGAGTACAATATCCGTGCCTCCGAACTCAGCCCGCGCATCTACAACCAGTATGCCGTGCGTTCCGAAACGCGCCTGTTCAACGGGGTCGCTCTCATGCGCCACGCCATCCACAACACCACGCCCAACATCACCAAGACCATTACGGACAGGGAAGGTAAGGACATCAAGGTGCGCGACCCCGAAGCCACGCAACTGGCCAACAGCAAGATTGACGAGATACGTGAAGGCTTCTCCGACTGGCTTATGGAGCAGTCGCCGGAGTTCAAGAAGAAGCTGGAGGACATGTATAACCGCAAGTTCAACTGTTTCGTGCGCCCCAAGTTCGACGGCAGCCACCAGACCTTTCCCGACTTGGACTTGAAGAGATTGGGCATCAAGGATTTGTATCCCAGCCAGAAGGACTGCATCTGGATGCTGAAGATGAACGGCGGTGGCATCGCCGACCACGAGGTTCTGCGCCCATAAGGGCATATAGTAAATGTAGGTTTAGCAACCTACCCGGCAAGGGTTTTCAACGCCGGTCATTAGCCAACTTATCCACTTAGCCGAAAGGCGGTGGGGAGTGTCGCATGTTGGAAACGGCATAAGTCAGCTAACTATCGTGCTGCTACTGAATGTCTAAATGAAACGATAGATATGAGGATGAAGACTAAACTGTTTGAACGACAGCCCAAGACGTTAATTGGTAAACACCGACCGAAGATAGTTGCAACGGTCGGTCTGCAATACTTCTGCCTTCCCACCTCGGGCACGAGAGCCGAAAACCGATTGCAGGTCAGCCGCAGTCAGCGGAAAAGGGCGAAAATCGCATCCGACAATCTATCACGCTATGTTACTATATGTCTAAATGGGGATTGCCTAAGCAGACGCAGGTCTGTAAGGCAACAGAGTCTCCGTAGTAGTCCGAGCGAGGGAAAGCCTCGTACATGGCGAAGGGAGACAGTGTGTTATCTTTAATATGTTTAACGAATGATGTGTGAGACATTATGAGAAATTCAGAGAATGTATTAAACAGTCTGGCTGGACACAGCCAAAACCCAAATTACAAGTTTGAACGGCTCTACCGACTGCTGTTCAACGAGAATCTGTATGCGCTTGCCTATCAGATGATGTCAAAGAAAACTGGCAACATGACGAAAGGCACCGATGGTCAGACTATCAGCGGAATGAGCATCAAACGCATACAATCCATTATTGACAAACTGCGGGATGAGAGTTATCAGCCGCACCCTGCCAAGAGAATTTACATACCCAAGAAGAACGGCAAGCAACGTCCACTCGGCATACCGTCGTTTGAGGACAAACTTGTGCAGAAAGTCATCCAAATGATTCTTGAATCCATCTATGAGGGCAGTTTTGAGAAATGTTCCCATGGATTCAGACCGCACCGCAGTTGTCACACTGCAATGGCTTCAATCATGGAGGGATTTGACGGAACGAGGTGGTTCATCGAGGGCGACATCAAGGGATTCTTTGATAATATCGACCATGATATTATGATTACAATCCTTTCAGAGCGCATCGCAGATGAACGCTTCCTGCGTCTTATTCGTAAATTCCTCAATGCAGGTTACTTGGAGAAATGGAAATTCCACAAAACATTCAGCGGAACTCCTCAAGGTGGAATAATCAGCCCAATATTGGCGAACATCTACCTTGACCAACTGGATAAATATGTTGTGGAATATATCTCGCAGTTCAACAGAGGTAAGATGCGGAAGCGCAACCCTGAATACAAAAGGATTGCAAGCCGTAAGGACAAACGTGTAAAGAAACTGAAAACCGAGACAGACGAGCAGAAAAGAACGGCACTGCGCAGTGAGATTGTCGAACTGCACCGTGAAATGCAAAAACATCCTGCAACTCTGGACATGGACGAGGATTTCAGACGTATGAGATATGTGCGTTACGCCGATGATTTTCTTATCGGTATCATAGGCAGTAAAGATGATTGTGTCAACATAAAGGCGGACATCAAGAGATTCCTTTGTGAAAAACTCAAACTCGAACTGTCAGATGAAAAGACGCTCATAACACATGGTCATGACCACGCCAAATTTCTCGGATTTGAGGTGACTATCCGCAAGTCTGAAAAGACGAGGAAAGGGAGCAACGGAATGCCCAAACGCTCACTTGACCACAAGACAGTCGTACTGTTACCATTGGAGGTTATGAAAAATAAACTCATGGAATACAAGGCGATGAAAATAGTGGTTGAGGACGGCAAAGAAAAATGGGAATCCACTTCACGCCCTTACCTGCGTAGTAACGATGACCTTGAAATTTTGAATAGATACAATTCGGAAATTCGTGGCATCTACAATTACTACTGCATAGCGAACAATGTCAGTATCCTCAACAGTTTCTATCAAATCATGAAAGAGAGTTTATACAAGACTTTCTCATCCAAGTATGAATCTACTGTAAGGAAGATTATCAACTCTTATACAAAGGACAAGATAGTTCGTGTTCAGTATGAGGTGAAAGGAGTGAAGAAAGAAAGGGAACTCTATCATGGTGGGTTTGGCAGAAGAAAGGACGCTCGTATAGACGAAGCTGACAATCTTCCCAGTTATCGCGGGATGCAAAGTACAAGCCTTATGGCACGACTTAAAGCCTGCGAGTGTGAATATTGTGGAGCTACGGACAACCTGCAAATGATACATGTCCGCAAGCTAAAGGACTTGAAAGGCAAGCAGGAATGGGAAAAACTCATGATTGCTCGCAAAAGAAAGACTTTGGCAGTATGTGAAAACTGTTACCGCAAGATTCATGGAAGAAAATAGACTGATGATAAACATGGAGAGCCGTATACTCGGAGACGAGTACGTACGGTTCGGTGGCGAGCGTTTAGGAAGATACCATATTCTCATATGGTTTCGCACTTTTCGCTTAGCCTGTGGTGGCGGCAAGACGCTGATAATGTGCGTCGCCGCCTACGAGATGAAGCGGCTCGGACTGGCGCACAAGCCGCTCATCACCGGTCTGAAGGCGAACATCCACGAGATTGCGCAGACCTTCCGCACCGCCTATCCCCATGCCAAGATACTCTATCCGGGCAAGGAGGACTTCACGCCCGACCGCCGTGTGGAAATCTTCAACCAGATGAAGAACAACGATTGGGACGCCATCATCCTCTCGCACGAGCAGTTCGGCATGATACCGCAGTCGCCCGAAATCCAGCGCGACATCTTGCAGCAGGAACTGGACAGCGTGGAGGAAAACTTGGAAGTCTTGCACCAGTTAGGCAGCGAGGTGACCAATGCCCAACTGAAAGGCGCGGAAAAGCGCAAGATGAACTTGGAGGTCAAGCTCAAGGAACTGACGCACGAGATAGAAACCCGCAAGGATGATGTGGCGGACTTCAAGCGCATGGGCATCGACCACATCTTTGTCGATGAGAGTCATTATCAGAACTTTTAGGAGTTCCCAAATTTTGCATCAAGCCGCAGATTA
>OBAS01000371.1_pt1 | contig 39733 bp, 30 predicted proteins | sample 1517591 | NCBI WGS metagenome assembly OBAS01 (sample SAMN04571700, study PRJEB22368) | human gut metagenome | biome: human gut; material: stool | host: Homo sapiens | place: Luxembourg | collected 2012-10-05
CCGGCCGCCGGCAAAATATTAGGACTGATCCTTGAACCCAATGAACGCATCGGTCAGGGCCAGCCTTTGTTTGCCATTGAACAGCCAGAGCTTGACGCCGCCGTGGAAGACGCCGCCACCGAAGCAGCCCGGGCCGAAGCCGAGCTCACCAATCTGGAAAGCGGCAGCGGCGAACAGGCCATAGCCGCCGCCAACTATTCACTGCAAAGTGCTGAAAGCTCTTATCAAACAGCTTCGCAGAACTATCAAAAAATGGCCTCTCTTTATGCCCAGAACGCTATTGCCAGGATCAAAGTAGAACAGGCACAGGCGGCTTTAGAAGCGGCCAAAGCCAATCTGGAAGCGGCACAGGCACAACAGACCCGTTTAACTGCCAAAGCTTCACCCGAAGCGATCGAGCAGCAGAAACAGGTTGCCCTGCAGGCCCAGCAGCATTATCAGCAGCTGCTGCAAAAGCAGCAGGCTAACGAAGCGCAAAGTCCCTGTACCGGTATCGTAACAGAAAAACTGCTCAGCAGCGGCGACACGGCTGCCCAGGAACAGCATATCCTCACTATCCGCGCTACAGAACAGTGCCAGGTCAAACTGAAAATGCAGCCGCAGCAGGCAGCGGCCTTAAAACCGGGTCAGGCGGTGACTGCCGAAGCCGCCGCGCTCAAAAAAAGCTTTCCCGGCACTGTCACCGCCGTCGCTAACGGCACCGTGACCATTACGCTGGAAGATAAACTGGAAGAACTGCAGGCAGCTACAGAAGTCAGTATCAGTCTGAAAAATGACGCTTCCCGCTAAACAGAAAAATAACACCTTCAGAACAGAAACGCACCGCTCTGTCCTGAAGGTGTTATTTTTTCAGCAGCGTTTAAAATCAATAACGCTCCGCCACAGCATCATGCTGCAGCTTGTACTTAAAGCGCAGCCCCGGCTTGCAGCTGACGTTTTTGCCCTTAAAGGCCAGCCCCGCAAAGGGCACGGCTATACCCGCCGCCAGCGAAGTATAATTCATATCGCCGGAAAATTTGATTTCCTCGTTATTTAACTTTACCAGATAACCGTTGGGCAGATAATAATCCTGCAGCCGCATCCTGATCACGCCCTTCTGTGATAACAGCTTGCCCTTCTGCACTTTTTTTAAAGTCCCTTCCAAAACCGTACCCCGGGGAATGATGACCTCATCAGCAACGCTGACGGCTGCCAGTAATTTTACGGAAACTTTATCGCCGACTTTATTTCTTTTGCTTTCCAGAAAATTCAGCAGCTCCAGCTGCAAAACAGTATCTTCGGGAATAACGACGCCGGCGTCCGCCGACTGCAACGGCGCTGCCGCCAACGCGCCAACCGGCCAGCAGACTGCGGAAAACGCCAGTAAGCCGGCCACCAAACAGCATAAAAATTTTTTCACTTTTTCCGCCCTCTTTCACCAGCTGTAATGATTATTTTTTCAGCTCACTGCTGCCCTTAACGCCGGACAGCCACAGACCGATCGCGACAACATTGATGAACTGCCCCAAAAAGCCCTCCAGCAAAACCAGCATCTTTAAAAACCGCGACTCGGGCACAATATCGCCATAGCCGATAGTCAAAATACTGACGCCGCTGAAATACAGGCAGTCGATATATCCGTTCAGGCGATTGACTGTCCGCGGCAGCAGCTGCTCTTTACCTGATCCGTCTTTTTCCGGCACCAGTTCCCAAAAATGCGGCACATTACGCAGAACCGTGCTTTCCTGCAGCGTTGTCACATGCATATCGCCGTCCCACTCTTTGACCAGCCCTTCGACGCTGGTCGTGTTGGTCACCACAAAATTTTCGGTATCACTGAAAAAATAGTACAGATTGCCAAAGGCCAGCCAGATCATCAGATAGGCGCTGATAATAAGCAGCATCCGCCGCTGCCCCGTCGTATTGCTGTTGATTGCCGCCCAGATGGCAATACTGATAAAGCTGAGCAGTAAAAACAACAGCAGCAGCACGATGCCCAGCAGCAGGCCCGCCTTGAACCGCCCATTACCATAAATAACTATGTAATCAAAAAGGATACTGGCGATCACCGGCGCGCAGGCCAATAATCCCAGCGAGATCAGAAACTTGTAAAAATTTTCGTCCAGCAGCTGCTTATACCATTTTTTCAGGCCAAAAACATCTATTCTTACTTTCATTCGCGTCATCTCTTTTCGTACAGACTCTCTTTGCATTGTATCACGATTGCCTGTAGTTAAGAAAGTATCCTAAGGATTTTTTATTTAAAAAACTCGGCCGCGCTCCTGCCGCAGCTGTATTATCCCCGGTCTTTCTATGTTATAATAAATATGAACAACAAAAATTTATGTATCAGGAGGCAAATATCATGGCACTTTTAAACAAACTTGGCGAGATCGTTAAATCCGCCGCTGAAAAAACAGAAGAACTCACCAAAACTCTTGGTGAAAAAGCAGAAGCTGCCCTCGAAATCCAGCGCCTGAACTCTCAAGTCAATAAAGAACGCGGTAAGATCAGCGATACGCACAAAAAGATCGGCGAGATCATGTGGGCCAAATTTGAAGCCGGTGAAGAGATCCCGGAAGAATTCAAGGAACACTGCACCGCTATCAGCGAAGCGCTGACCAAGATCGACGAGCTGAAAATCGCGATCGCCAAAATCAAAGCTACCGCCTTTTCCGGCGAAGAACCGAAAACAGCCTGCCCCAACTGCGGCGCCCAGGTAACGCTCAACGCCAAATTCTGCGGCGAATGCGGCGGCAAAATGCCGGTCCACGAACCGGAAATCGTTCAAGAAGAACAGGCCCCGCTGACAGAAACTGTTGACGAAAGCAAGGTGGAAACAGCCGAAGTCACAGGCGCTCCTGCCGCAGCGGCAGAGGAAACAGAAAAAACAGAACCCAAAGCTTGAGGTTCATAAAAAAACCAGTCCATAAGGACTGGTTTTTTATCTGTTCAATATTTTGCCGATATTCTTGATCGAAATGGAGATCTTGCCGTCAGGATTGCTAACAAATTCAATATAATCGCTGTTTTCCAGACATTCGGCCGGCACGATGATCTCGATCCCCGTATCAGTTTTGATCTTCAGCGACTTACTCGCGCGCAGCGCGTAATTTTTATCCACTGGTACCTGTTCGGGCAGCTTCGCTTCTTCCAGCCCTTTCTGCAGCTCCTGCTGAAGCACCTCGGAATCGGCAAATACCTCTTTAGCCAGCGCAGCCGTCGTCAGCTTACTGTCAGTTTCAGCCGTTTCCGCCAGATAGCCTTTGACCCTGGCTACGGCTTCCGTACTGCTGTAACCGTAATTTTCAGCGATCTGCCCCGCCATTTCCGTTACCAGCTTTACCGTTTCCCGCGTCGAGGTATTAGTGCTGCACTGCAGGATCCGCTGCGGCAGGATATATACGTCTTCGCCGCCGATACTGCGTTTTTTATCGGCAAAGCGCAGCTCGCCGCTGGCAACATTGACCAGCGCAAAAGTATTGACCTTCTGCACCGGATTCGGCAGGATCGCATAATGGCGGATTATCTCGTTGCGTACAGCAGTGCCGTCGTTGACTACCTGATGGGTATACGCAGGCCGGCTGCCATACAGCATCAGTCCCAGATAACGCTCCGTTTCGATCGTAAAATCACAGACAACGACATCGACGATATCCGTCTCACCGGCATCTGTCAGGCAGACATCCAGATCTTTGCAGATACCGGCGCTGAAATCAGCAAAAGTGATATGTTCATCCAAATAATTAGATGCCGTCTGACTGAAAACGCTTTCCGGCAGGAACTGCCCTGTTTTCGCCGAAGCGTCCTTGAATAATTTATCCAGATGTCCGGCCAGAAAATCATAAGTAGCAGGCGCACCCATATCCAGTTCCGCTCCTGAATAGATAGTGGCGCCTGAATTAAAGTCCATAATATGCAAAATCGCTTTACTGATAACTATCATTTTTTCACCAACTTTTTTAAACTCGTAGTGCTATTATACCATAAGGGTATGTATTCTCACTAGGCTCGAAAATACCTCGCCAAGTTTTCACACAATACCACAAGAGTATGTATGTGTGCTAAATTCGCAAAGACCTCATTAAGCACTCAAACGATACCACAAGAACAGGCAGACCCAAAACTTCGCCAAATGTTCACACTTCCAAGACAATTGCCCTTTAAGGGCTGTCGGTTCTATGGTACAATGGAATCAGTTTATAACTATTTATACAGGAGCAAAAATAATGGAACGCAAAAGATTCCTGCCCTTGCTGGCAGTCATCCTCTTTATCTGGGCACTCTGGCGTTATGAAGCGGCGCTGGCCCTGCTTGGCTTCTTCTTCAATTTAATCATGCCTTTTATCATCGGCGGCTGCCTGGCCTTTATCATCAATGTGCCTTTAGTGCACATCGAACGTCTCTGGCAAAAACTGTTTGCACGCTTCCGCTCTGACTGGCCCCAAAAAATCAAACGTCCCGTCTGCCTGATCGTCACCCTGACCGTTATCATCGGCGTCGTCCTGATCGGCGGCCTCAAAATCGGCCCGGACCTGCACCAGAGCTTCAATATGATCGTCAAAACTCTGCCCCAAGCCTCTGCCGAAGTGACACTTTCCCTGAAAGAGAAGTGGGCTGAACTGGCGCTTTCGCCTGATACGCTGGATTACCTGCAGGCGCAGTGGTCAGAATTACTGCACGCCCTCGACACCTACTGGGAAACTAATAAAACGACCTTATTCTATAATACCTTAAATATCACGACCTCTATCATCTCCCTGATCAGCAATATCGTTATCGGCGCTGTTTTTGCTGTGTACCTGTTATTAAGCAAAGAAAAAATCGCTAACCAGACCCGCGATCTGATTTTAGCCTTCTGCAGCAGTAAACGCGCGGCTTACCTGCTTGATCTTGGCCGTGCCGCCCATGCGATTTTCTCAGGTTATATCGGCGGTCAGCTGCTGGAAGCCTTCTGCCTGGGATTATTATGCCTCGCCGGCATGCTGCTCTTAGGTCTGCCCTACGCCTTGTCCATCTCCGTCATCGTCGGCTTTCTGGCTATTATACCTATCATCGGCACCATTATCAGCGCTCTTTTAGGCCTTATTCTCATCGGGCTGGCCGCTCCCGGCAAGATCTGGCTGTTTATTCTTTTCTTCTTTGTGCTGCAGCGCATCGAAGGCGATGTCCTTTATCCTAAGATCGTTGGTAAATCCGTGGGTCTATCAGAAATCTGGGTACTGGCAGCCATCACCGTTGGCGGCAGTCTGGCCGGCGTCCTGGGCATCATCGTCAGCGTACCAGTGGCTTCCGTTTTAGCTTATATTTTGTCAGCCAGCGTACGCCAACAGCTGCAGCAGAAAAACATTGGACAGAAAGATAACGCTTAAATATCATATTTTTTCTTGCAGCAGCTTTGCAACTAACAAGGTTTGTGCTATAATAATTTAGTAATCATGCGGGTGTAGCTCAGTGGTAGAGCAGCGGCTTCCCAAGCCGCGTGTCGCGAGTTCGAGCCTCGTCACCCGCTCCATAGTGTATAAGCCAGTTCTGCTATAAAGCAGAACTGGTTTTTTTCATACTTTAATGGGGTTTATCGCTTATTTGTCGCTTATTTTTTCAAAAATTATCTTCAAGCAACTCAAATCATTAAATATTATCAGTATATTTTCCCAATACTTTTACAACCTCTTTCTTTTTAGACGCTATCGAATGTAAATAAATCGAAGTAGTTGTAATATCTGAATGCCCTAATAAATCTTGTACTACCGTTAAAGGAACCCCTTCCATTAGAGCATAAGTGGCACCCATATGTCTGAATGCGTGTGGACCAACCTGCGACAACCCATTTTTACGTGTAAATCTCTTTAACCAAGTGTATAATGAACTAATATTGGCTGCTTTTACTATTCCTGACGGGCCAACATTTCTCTCACTTATGAATACGTAATTATTAGGATTAATATATCTTTTTTCCAATAAATACTTATTTTGAAATTCCCAATGCTTGGTTAATAACTTCTTTAGAGTTTCATCTATATAACTTGCCCTTCTAGATTTTTCTGATTTAGGCGCTTTTACCCCCTGTGGTTTATTTGCCACCTTGTAAGCATTATGTGATATGCTGTGGATTTGTCTTCTGTTCCTACCACAAGATGGTTCAAGAAAGGTTCAAACCACAGTCTCTTACATTTTTGTTAATCAGTTAAATACCGCCAGGATGCACGCAATATTGCAGCTATGCTTTTGTCTGATTTAAGCCTCAAGCCCTATTCAGACACAGCGTACCACAATGAGGAGCTAAAGTCACTAACCAGATATCGCTTTGATAAAGTTAAAGTACGAGCTAAGTTAAAATCTTCCATTTCACGTCTTGTTTGTATCCTTTTTCCAGAATTAGAACAGCTGGTTCCTACACTCCACATGACATCGGTATATGCTTTGCTGGAAAATTTCCCTGGTGCCGATCAGATTTCAGGAGCACATCTTACAAGGCTAAAAACATTGCTCCATGATGCTTCTAAAGGCCGCTATGGTAAAGATATGGCGCTTAAACTCCGTCAAGCTTCTAAAACTTCGCTCGGTTCTACTCTGCCTGCCAAATCTTTGGAACTTAGACATACTATTCATCTTATTCGGATATTAGATTCTGAAATAAACGACATTGAAGAAGAAATAAACAAGATCATGGAGTCGATTAACTCTCCAATTACTACTATTCCTGGACTAGGAACCAGGATGGCTGCCATGATAATTGCTGAAACCGGTGATTTTTCCAGATTTGAGTCTGCCGATAAACTTTTAGCTTATGCTGGTCTTTCTCCCTCAACCTACCAATCTGGTCAATTAAAAAACTGTTATCCTCATATGGAAAAACGTGGCTCAAGGTATCTGCGTTACGCCATTTTTTATGCTACTAAATTTGTATGTCATTAGGACTCTGTTTTTTCTGTTTATCTGGCTAAGAAACGATCCGAGGGTAAGCATTACAATGTCGCTATTTCTCACGCAGCAAAGAAATTAGTACGCCTGATTTTTGCTCTGGAAAAGTCTAAACAACCTTACCAGTTAGCGATTTAGTCATTTTGTTTACAAAGGTCTTATTTGACCTTTATTTGTGGTGCCTTTTTTTAACTAATTGTGTTGGTATCTCTTCCTATTTTCCAGCTTGACTTTTAATAGTTAATCTTGTATTTACATAATAATCTCAAAATTTCTCCTAAACTTTTTCTGTATTGATTGTAGATAATTTTTCGTCTATACTTAGGAGTGAAAACAATATGATATTTACAAACCCATTTTGTATGTGACAAACTATTTGCCTTATTAGCCATTAACTCATCATTCCTTTCCTGGCATAGTGACTTGAACAATTACTATTCTACACGGAATGATGAGTTTTTATTTAACAATCTATACGCACACGCATAAAGGTACGGCACAATAATTAAATAAATATTTCAAATCTGGCACCACCATTCTTCATTATTTAATGATGACACAAATATAAAGTTCAAACAATTAGAAATAACTTATTTTTAATATATTATCGAGAAATTGGCCTTCATAACTGTTAGTGTTATGAAGGCCAAAAATTCTTATTACTTTATTGTTTTATTCGGATTAATTTAGAAAGTCCAGCGCATACCAAGATCTGCACGCCAGTCATTCACAGCGTCGCCGCCGCTGCTTTTTTCTAACTTCTTATTCTATGATAATCCTGAAAATCATTCCTTGTTTTTCAATTCTTTAACTACCTCGCCCGTCAAATCCTTACCGCCTGCTACCATTGCACCGGCGTTAACAACACTCTGAATACCTTTTTCCTTTGCCACTTTCAAAATAGTCTTGCTAATAGTTTTTTGTACCGGCGCCATTTTGCTGCTTTCAAACTTGCCCAGTTCCTCATTCAACTTAGCCTGCAACTCTGCCTTGCCTTTATCATCCAGATTTTGCGACCGTTCATTAAATTCCTTTTGCAGCGCGTTCTGTTTATCTGCTATCTGCCTGGCAATATCCTTGATGCCCGGATAGCTGTTTAAAATAACCTGCATATTTACAAAGCCTACTACACCTCCAGCTTCTGCTGCAAACGACGTCGCACAGATCCCCAGGCTCATCATCAAAGTCATTACAAAAGCCATGATTTTCTTTTTCATTATTCATCCTCTTTTCGTTTTATCAAAATCTATATCAGAATTTCAGCTGCATGCCTACAATAATGCTGCGTCCCGGCATCGCATACCATGTCCCCGGCTTGCCGCCCATATGGATAACGTTAGTGTGCTCAGCCCATAACTTGTCAAAAACATTATCTATCTTGGTGTAGAAGGTCAGGTTCTTCGTCGGTGCATAGTTAACGCTTAGATTGAATACGCCGTAATCGTCTCCCGGCCAGCCCTGTTTATCGGCATAGTTGGGATTGACTTTGCGCATAAAGTAAAAGCCGTCAAAACCGGCGCTGACTTTGGCATAGTTGTAGTAGACTCCGAAAGTTGCCATGTTCTTAGGATAGTACCCCATTGCATAGTTATCTCCCCCTGCATCATGGAACAGATGCGACCAGCCAATATTTGCATTCCAGTGTTTACCTATCTGCGTCATATACTGCGCATTCCAGCCGCGTGATACTGCGTTGTCAAAGTTTTGGTAATGTCCGTCTCCCGTATAGCCGATCGTTTTCGTGCTTTCCGTTTTGAACCAGTTGACTGTCAGTATGTTATAATCATCAAATTTTTTATTATACCCGATACTACTGGTACGTCCTTCTGCCGGCGCCAGTTTGGCATTGCCCCATTCTTCCGAATACAGCTGTTCCATATTCGGCAGGATATAAAAATCGCTGCGCCCTGCATAAATACTGTCTTTGTCTGTAATATCCCAGCTTAGCTTATAACTTTTAGAGGTATGCGTTTTCATTTCCGCACCGTATTCATCTCCTTCCGGCTTATCATATCTCAATCCTCCGGATAAGGTTACATTTGGCACTACTTCCCAGTCGTCCTGGATATAGTAGGAGTAATTTTTCATGGAGCGGTTGGCTTTGATCCTGTTTCCTTCTTCGTCCCAGCCGGCGCTGGTTTGCAGATTGTTTTCTCCTTTGGAATAGTCCAGTCCGAAAATAAGGTCGTTGCGGGCAGTCTTATAACGAAGCTGTTCGCTTATGAAGTCATAGGAGTAATCGCTTCGATTCGCATAGTCTTCATTGGGTTTACCGTAATTGGCTTTTATATCGCTGCTTCTGTAAACGAAGCTGTTTGTCCATTGTTCCGATATCTCCCAGTCATGCTTCAGTGTAAAGTTGCGTGATTCATAATTGCCGGCAAACGGACCTTTATAAATGTAGTCCCTACCGTTATATTCTGTTTTCATTTCGTCATAGCTCACTGTCAGTTTATTGCCTTCTGCAAAATCATAAGTGAACTTTGTCCCCAGATTTTTCGAGTCAGTGTGACCTTCCCAGCGGTTTCCGTCACCGTCTTTGGTATCACCAAACAGCGATTTATTGTAATAAACATTGTATCCAACTTTGCCGCGTTTACCCTGCGTATTGAATTTATAACTTTCTTTGCCAAAGCTGCCCTTGGAAATATCTACCACAGAGTTGTTTGCCTTTATATTGCGTGTCACGATATTGATAACGCCGCCTTTAGCTCCGCTGCCATATACCGTTCCAGCCGCGCCGCGCAGTACTTCGATCCGCTCGATATTATCCATGTTGCTGAGCAGCGAGGCATACATATAGCCGCTGTTATTAGCGCCCTGAAAATCTGTTACTCTTACTCCGTCTACCAGCACTACGATGTCTTTACTGCCATTAATACGGATGCCGCTGAGATTGGCGTTGATGCCGTTGGCCCCGTAGTTGAGGAACTGCACTCCCGGTACTGTCCGCAGCGCTTCTTCTACTGTTGCCATGTGCATCGTTTCGATCTCACGGCGCGATACCACACTGATATCAGCCTTTGCCTGCGTGATCTTTTCCGGGATGCGGCTACCGACTACTACTATCTGATCCAGATCAAAGTTGGTCAGTTTATCGGCTTCCGGCAGTTCCTGTGCCATCGTCGGCACTGCCGTACTTACTGCAAGCAGGCTGCTTAAGACAGCATATTTCAAAACTTTGCTTTTTTTCATCAAATTTACAGCTCCATTAAATTTAGTCTATAAATCAATCCTGCCAAATTTTTTTCATCAGTTCGGCATAATTCTCTTCCAGATGTTTTTTTACCTGGTCGATCAGCGCTATCAGAAGAGCCGGCTCAAAAGCATCGTCCGATGCCGGTACACTGCAGGTAAGTACTATATTGCTACCTTTATTGACGAAATATTTCAGCATACTGAACCGTTCGTTCAGCTCATTAAGATACGGCAGACATTTTTCTGCTTTCTCTTCCTTTACCGTTACCAGATGTACCTGAATATAGCTGTAGACTGTGTCGTTTACTACTATAAACATCGGCAGTGACTGTCCTTCTATCAGCAGGTTGCTCCGCAGTATCTTGTTGTTTTCATTTGCGTCTATCAGCTGGATACCATTGATCCTTGCTTTTTCGATAAATTCCTTCATCGCCTCTATTTTTTTGCTGACCGTATTTGTTTCTGTCTTTACTGCTTCTTCCGCTGCTGTTATTTCTGCTTTTACTTCTGTTGTTTCTGCTTTCTCTTTTGTCATTGTTTCCACTCCTTGTTTTCCTGTTTTATTTTTATAAAGAATAACGGACAGGGATTTTTACTGCTCTGCCTGCCCGTTATTCTGTTAGGTATAAGGGATCTTATTTATTTTTGTTCTTTAGAAGCTGAAGTTTAATCCTGCGTTCAGTTTCCATTGGTGCTGATAGTCACCGCTCAGGCTTCTGGTGATATCCGCATAGAAATTGCTGCATTTGCTCAGTTTATAGCTACCGCCCAACGTCAATTCGCTCCAGGTTCCTCCCAGATCATATTTGGTCGTTTTCAGGCCGCCTTCCTTCTACGTCGCCGCTGAATTCATGCGCCACACTCAACTTGGCAAACAAGCCGCCACGCTCTGTTTCGACGCCAGTCTGTACCCCAATGCGCCCAACAAAGCTGTTGAATGCGTCCTGACGGATATTCATCACATTATTGCCGCTGTGGGTGTTGTAGCTTTCGCTGTCAAGATGCGACCAGGTCAGCTGCAGCTGCGGTTCTACATAGCCTTTCGTTTCTTCGCCGAAACGTTTGCTGTACTGCGCCGATACGCTGTAGCCACGGGTAGAGTAGTCGCCGTCAAGCTTCTGTCCAATAATATTGTAGACGCTGTATTCGTTCTCCACTTTGCCTGCTTTTACTGCCATATCCAGATAAGCGTTGTCACCCAGGTCTTTAGATGCGTAGATACCAAAGCTGTAGAGCTTGTTGTCACCTTTGCCGCCGTTGAGATAGGTTGCATTACCGTCTCTATAGTCGATCGCTGCTCCCAGCGTCCAGCCATTAGCAAGCATTCTGTCATAGCCTACCTGCCCTGCCCAGTAGCTGTTTTCCATACTCGTGCTGCTGCCGTCATATTTTGCTTTGCCGCCGAAGCTGCGCGCCCAGGCTCCTTCTTCTGCTCCGTCACGCACTGCCGTTCCTCTGCTGTAGATGTCGGCCGCGTTGTCTCTCCAGCTCAGCATCGAGGTCATCATCGCGCTTCTGGCGCCTTTCATGATGTCACTTTCATAATCGCCTATCTCTACATCGCCTCCGGGGTTGTCTCCGCTGCCATCAGTTACCGATCCTGCTACATAGCTGCCATTTCCGGCAGAGTCAAATACAATCTCGCCTACTTTTTGGCTTGTTGACGATGCTGTTAAACCGGAGGCTATCTCTACTTCTGCTTTTAAGCCGTTGCTGTTGTTTTCTTCTGCCAGCAGCATCAGTTCCTCCTGACTTACCGCATTGCCCATGTACTGCAGTTTTTGCGCTAATGCGTTCAAAGTCGCTTCTACGGCGTCCTTGCTGTTCATATCAATATTACTGTTATCCGTAGAAAGTTTGATTCCCGATCCAGCCGTTGCTTTATTGATCACCGTATTTCCGGCTGCATAGTCGTCAAGGCTGGTGCCAGCGTTGGCATGCTCGTAGACGATGACGGCATGGCCGCTGTAGTTATTAAATGTCAATGGGTTACTGTCTTTTTGGATCACGTACCCGGCATGGGCTGCGTCGCTGCCGCCTACAAAGTTTTCTACTGTACTACCGGCAAAATTGCTGTTAGTTCCACCATATGCTTCATTTATCCAGGTAGCTCCGTTAGACATATACATATTAACTTCACCAGTCCAACCATTTTTAACCTGAGATTCAGTGAAATTATTGACAATAACACCCTGCAAGACAGAATCTTTCGTAGACAGCCCCAAATTGATGTCGGTAGTTTTATCTGGTTCGTTCGGATGTACCGAACCATTCATTACGCCCAAGTTGCCGTAAATTTTGACCGTACTATCGCCAGCACTGGTTACTTTTCCCTGTCCGTCCTTCTTGACATTCATATTGATGTGACCGGATTGGGAAATCAAAGCATAATGGCTACTGTTTTCCTTATTGGTCAGAATTGTACCGCCGCCATTGATATCTACTGTAGATGCACCGCCATTGGCAAATATGCCTGTGCCATTAATAGCTAAATCCACATCACCATTAACAGTAATCGTACCACCTTTTTGAATGGTATAATTTGATCCGGCATATAAGCCGCTTGTTCTGTAATAACCACCCGAAGCATCACCATTCGTCACGCCCCAACTGCCGTTCTCATCCTTCATGGATAAATTACCATTAACAGTAAGAGTATTAGTGCCGGTGAAATAAGTTCCCAAGGCATACGCACCATTCCCACTGCTCTTGGCCATAACATTTACATCAGCGTTTATGACCACATTGTTGCCACCGGCTATACCCTGTACTCTGCCGCTGGATCTAACTTCTACATTTAATTTATCTGCCGTAATAGTTTTATTGCCGCCCATTACGCCATTATTTACTGCAGAAATATTAATAATATGTCCCGTTGCATCAATATTATAATCGTTGCCGGTAATTGCTGCTCCACTGGTAGTAATACTTACATCTTTATCAAATTTGTAAGTTCCGTCAGCCTGGATCACGCCGGCACCCTTGTATTCCACATCTGCCTGCGCATCACCTGTGATCTGCGTGGTAAATTCAGTTTTATCGCCAGGTTCCGGAGTTTCCCCGCTGCCAGCTTCGTAACTGCCTTTACCTGTATCCTTACTGAAGGTAATATCGCCTGTTGTCAATGCTGCCGAAGATGCTGTTAAGCCGTCGGCAATTTTTACATAGCCTTTGAGGTTATCTTCACCGGTAGTGTAGTTTTCATAAGTCAGCTTGCCTGCCAAAGCGTTTAACACGCTGTTTACCTGATTTTTATCGCTGATCGTGATCCCGCTGTTATCTGTGATCAGGCTTATGCCGCTGCCTTCTGCCGCATGTTTTACAATGGTATCACCAGCCGTATAATCTGTGGAGTTTTCACCACTGTTCTCATGAGCATAGTAAATATTGGTATAACCGCTGTAGTTATTAAAGGTCAGGTTATTGCTGTCTTTCTGGAAGATATTGCCTGCTTTATCGGCACTTGCGCCGCCTACAAAGTTTTCCACAGTGCTGCCGGCAAATTTACTATAGGCAGTTCCATAGGCTTCGTTCGTCCAGCTGGCACCATTCGACAGATACAGATTTACTTCACCTTTCCAACCGTCCGCGATCTGCTTTTCGGTAAAGTTATTGGCAATAATACCAACCCATTCGGAATCCGACGTTGACAAGCCCAGATTGATGCTGGTAGTTTTATCAGGTTCATTAGGATGTACTGAACCGTTCATTACGCCCAAGTTTCCATAAACATTGACCTTATTATCGCCAGCGCTGACAACATTGCCATGTTCATCTTTCTTGACATTCATATTGATATGACCGGATTGGGAAATCAAAGCATAATGTCCACTGTTTTCCTTATTAGTCAGAATTGTACCGCCGCCATTTAAATCTATCGTAGCCTTGCCGCCATTGGCCAGTACACCTGTACCATTTACCGCAAGGTCAACAGCGCCGTTGACTTCAATGTGACTACCTTTTTGGATGCTATAGTTAGAACCTGCATACAAACCGCTGATATTATAATAGCCCGGAACACTACCGCCATTAACATCAACACCCCAACTGCCGTCTTCACCTTTCATGGTGACGTTGCCGTTGATGATCAATTCGCCGGCACCGGCAGTATAAACACCCAAAGTATAACCTTTACCTTTTACATTGATATTAGTATCACCGTTGATAGTCAAACGGTTTTCGGCATCAGTTTCACCTTGTCCGCCGACGCTGATACCTTCTGTTCTACCACTGGATTTAGCTTCTATATTCAGTTTTCCGACAGTAATAGTTTTATTTCCGCCCATAATACCATTATTCCCTGCCGAAATATTAACCATATGTCCCGAAGCATCAATATTATAATCGTTGCCGGTAATTGCTGCTCCACTGGTAGTAATACTTACATCTTTATCAAATTTGTAAGTTCCGTCAGCCTGGATCACGCCGGCACCCTTGTATTCCACATCTGCCTGCGCATCACCTGTGATCTGCGTGGTAAATTCAGTTTTATCGCCAGGTTCCGGAGTTTCCCCGCTGCCAGCTTCGTAACTGCCTTTACCTGTATCCTTACTGAAGGTAATATCGCCTGTTGTCAATGCTGCCGAAGATGCTGTTAAGCCGTCGGCAATTTTTACATAGCCTTTGAGGTTATCTTCACCGGTAGTGTAGTTTTCATAAGTCAGCTTGCCTGCCAAAGCGTTTAACACGCTGTTTACCTGATTTTTATCGCTGATCGTGATCCCGCTGTTATCTGTGATCAGGCTTATGCCGCTGCCTTCTGCCGCATGTTTTACAATGGTATCACCAGCCGTATAATCTGTGGAGTTTTCACCACTGTTCTCATGAGCATAGTAAATATTGGTATAACCGCTGTAGTTATTAAAGGTCAGGTTATTGCTGTCTTTCTGGAAGATATTGCCTGCTTTATCCGCATCGCTGCCGCCAACAAAGTTTTCTACCGTACTGCCCTTGAAAGTTGCAGCTACTTTTCCGTAGACTTCATTAGTCCACACCGCCCCATTTTTTACAAACAGATTTACCTTGCCATAGTAGCCGTTACTATTATTGGACTCGGTATAATTGTTAAAAATTACACCATTCAGTTTAGAGTCTGCTGTTGACAGACCAAGATTAATGACACTTTCTTTCGCTGTATCATTTTTATTGGAAACATTAGTGTTTAATACGCCAAGATTACCAAAAATATTAACTTTGTTATCAGCCGCAGCAGTCTTGTTGACATTCATATTCATATTGACAGTACCACTGGCTGTACCCAAAGCATAAATACCACTAGACCCGGTATCCACTTTTACGGTCCCGCCGCCATTGACATTTATCAATGCATCAGTATGGTCTGCAAATATCCCAGATCCTTTAGCTGCAATATCCACATCACCATTAACAGTAAGTTTACCACTCGTTCCTGATGCAAAATTTGCGCCGGCGTAAAGGCCATAAGCCATACTGGGAACCATGTTGCTTACTACTCCCCAAGGATTAGATTCATCTGCACCCTTGATAGAAACATCACCATTGATCGTAACATCGCTGTTGCCGCGTGCGTCTATGCCATAAACATACATGCTACCAGTAGCATTAACTGCAACATCGGCATCAATAACACCCTTGGCAACTTTGTCAGCAGAAACACTTAAAAATTGGATACCATTATCTTTACCGCTGATATTTAATTGTTTCGCTCTGATAGTCATATTTTGAGTGCCACCGGCAATAACTTTATTATCAGAGGTCAGCGTTAAAACTTTGCCTTCAGCACTGATAGCTATATCGTCAACAGAAGCTATAGCAGAATTACCTGTAACATTAATCGTGCTGTCTTCAGTAAATTTATAACTGCCGTCTGCCTGAATGATTCCCGCTTCGGCATATTCAGTATCAGTTGCCGCATTGCCGGTAATCGCGGAAGTAAACTCTGTTTTACTTATCGGTGGTGTCGGTTTAGTACCGCCGTCAGTATTAGTACCCTTCCCTGTCGAAGCATCAAATACTATCTCGCCTACTGTTGCCGCCACACTTGAAGAAGTCAGACCATCGGCGATCTGTACTTTGCCAGCCAGATTGGTTTCGCCTTCTGTAAACGCTCTATAGGTCAGCTTACCAGCCAACGCGTTTAACACCTTGGCGACCATATCGCTATCACTCATAGTTATACCGCTGTTATCGGTCGAAAGAACGATTCCAGAACCTGCAGACGCATTTTGGATCGTGATATCACCGGCCGTATAATAGCCAGTCTGCGTGCCGTCGTTGGTGTGCTCATATACAACTACCGTATGTCCGCTATAATTATCTATAGCAATCTTAGCTGTATCATTTTGCAGTATATAGCCGGCATTAGCCGCATCATTACCGCCGCTTAAATTATAGACATGGGAAACTCCATCATATTTTCCATAATGGTCAATGCTTGGATCAGGCATATTCTGAACCTGTAAACCATTGGTCTTTGATAAAGATTCATGATTCCACTGCGCACCATTCTGCAGGAACAAATTGATCTCGCCGGCCTGCTTAGAACCGCTGTTGTCAACAACACCGGTCCAAGATGATTTATCGGTCGTCAGTGCCAGATTGATCCGTCCATTCTGATAAAAATAAGGCTCACCACTACCGTTATCATCCTTCATCACAATGATATTGCCCTTGACATTGACGTCATTAGTTCCAGCTTGATCACCGTTCATATTAACATTGATCGTACCGCCATAATTAGCCAAAGCATAATACGTTTCATCAGAACTTTCCGGTGTTTCGATATTGACAGTTCCACCATTTAAATTAATAGTTGCAACATCATAATCATCTATTCCCGATTGAGAATAATATGGATCAACTTTAACAGCCGAACCCGCAACAGCTAAATCAACATTTCCATTAATATCAATAATACTGCCGCCGGCCATTTGCAAATCGATCCCGGCCGGCGCCCAACGGGCACCTTTATAATTCGGAGCGTCAGCGGAAGCACTGCCGCCAGGACCATAGCCACCATGAATATTTTCAGACGTAATACCCCAGGGATTTAGCGGATCGTCGCTGCGCATCGTCAAATCTCCGTTGATTGTCAGATGTGTAAATTCTCTACCTTCGCCTGCCCCCGCTCTTTGAACTGCAATGCCACTTGAAAAACACGACCCACCATGGGAAGTGATATCAACATCGCCATTGATAACAACGATATCACCATCATCAATATTGATACCAGCAGAAACAGAATTACCATAATCTCCACTGGACGCATTGATATATAATGTATTATCGTTCATATTAATAGTTACTTTATCCGCATCCGCACTGCCAAATAATCCTGCTGAAAGTCCAAGACCTGCTTCATTATCTACTGTAAAAGTTGTATTTTCATTAAAATCATATACAATGGTGCCATCATCGGCTTTAGTAACAGCAGCACTTTTCAACCATTGATTGTCATTGATAGTGCCTGTCATTCCCTGCTTATATTCGGCAGCAAAACCACTGGGGACATATAACCCGGCCAGCAACCCGGCAGTTACAGCCACAGCCAGCTTGCTATGCCAACTGCGGGATTTAATTTTTTTACTCCACGATTCTTTCAAACTAAACAACTCCTTCTTTCAATTTTCATCACTTGACCTATAATAAATAATTCAGCCTTTACACACCTCCCAAAAATAAAATGCCTATTCTTCATTTAATTTAGAAGAATAGGCATCCACTATTCAGAATAATTGGATACACTAAAATATAGCTTATATACTTAATATATAAGTTTCTAAATTAAATGTATCCAACTCGTACATCGCAAGTTATAGGATTTTCGAAATAGGTGGCGCCCTGGCTCAGTTCATAACGGTATCATTCCTCTGCGAAAGGACTGCAATGATACCGTTCCCCTTACAGTTGCGGGACAGCTCCGGACTCTAACCGGATTCCCCACTCAGTCTGAAGATACTCTATTTCACCATATTAAATTTTAAGATAACGTCAGCACAAAGTTTTCATACCAAACTTCTTCACGTTTATAACTTTATGCCAAGAAAAATATCATCTCACTAATTTTTGAAGACAAATAATAATTAATTCCAGATATTTTTACTTATTATAACGCAAGTCCCCCCCGAGTCAAGTTTTGTCTTCGAGGAAAGCACGACATTTTTGAGTAACCCGTTCTTAAGATAAAATAAACAGCTGACAGGAACTTAAAAGTTCCTGTCAGCTGTTTATTTTACTGATATTTACTTTAAAATATTTATTGACATCTTGGGCAAATGAAATAATATTTACTATCATTGTTTATGAAAAATTACAATCACAATTATGACGGCAAGCTATATTTAGACAAGTATAGCTTCACAAGACACCCAGACTTATATTTTTATAACTTGTCGGTCAATACTCTTAACATGGCCGCCTGCCTGCGCCCGCGGCGAACAGATGCGAGTCGAACCACATATAATCCTTCACTGCAGCAGCCAGTCCAAAACATTCAGCTGCCTGATGCCATTATGTGATACTGCCGGCACAAAATCCATTGTCAGCAAATATTTAGGATTATGATCTTTAATATCTTCCAGTGGCTTCAGCTCACGTTGCAGCGTCTTTTCATCCAGAACGCTGTACGCTACCTGATAATATTCTTCACCCAAAGCGCTTACTGCAACAAAATCCACTTCAGCATTGTTTACTTTGCCGACGTACACCTGATATCCACGCCGTAACAGCTCCAGATAAACTATATTTTCTAAAATATGTCCCAGATCATTTTTTATTTCCAAGTAAATAATATCGCAAACAGATGTCCGCGATATAATATTTAGCGCCGGTGGTCAGGTATTGTCTGCCTTTGACGTCATATCTGCCGGCTTTATAAATAATAAAGCTTTCTCGCAGCGCGCTGATGTATGTTTCTACTGTTGCCACTGATATTTTACGTCCGGCCGAGGTCAGTGTATTAGCAATTTTAGTTGTAGTAGACAGGTTACCCATATTATCAAAAAGATACTCGATCACACTTTCCAGCATTGCCGGATCGGCGATCCTGGTTCTTGTCAGGATATCTTTGACTAAAATACTGTTATAAAGTCCTTCCAGATAAGTCAAAATCTCTTCGCCCCCTGGCAAAAACAGAGTATATGGAAATGAGCTGTTTTGCAGATAGTTATTGTATTTAATGATCAGATCTGTTCTGTCTGGCAGCGCCGACAGATATTCCCTGAAAGAAAACGGTAGCATTTTAATTTCGATATAACGTCCCGACAGTAATGTTGCCAAGCCAATCAGCATCGCTGGTTCCTTTAAAATCCACATACATTCCTGTCATAATCTGCAGCAAATGTACCAGGAATATACACATACCTGACATCGAACCTGCCGTCACTGCTACAGCAAGCTTTCTATGCCAACTGCGTTTTCCAAAAAAACTTTTACCCATGTAAACACCCTCCATTTTCATTCTCGCTTAATATGAATTCAGGCCTTCATCCGCTAATAAGATTATTCGATTACTGACCACTTTCACGCTTCAACAAATACTTACGATAAATGTTAAACTTCCATAATTTCTCCTTCCTATCATTTGTATACTTTAAAATCCACTATATTGTAGAAAAAACAGGAAACTAGAGCCTTTCGATCGCTCTATCCATTTACACATTACCAGCTTTTTCAAATTCATCGCAGCAAATTTAAGCTTAACCTATTTCGTTACTTGTGTTAAGCCTCGGTAAAGAGTATATCTCATGCCGTGCTTCTCTTTCGCATCCGCAAATACTCTTTCTATTTTCTCTTGTCGTACTTTGTAAAGTTCCGAATATTTCTTTGTCTGTCTAATATCTTCTGCAAGCTCTATATACTCGCTCCAAATATTTTTATATTTCTATCTGTTATTGTCCACCTAAACAGAAAAAGAGCTTTCGGGAAAAAACTCGAAAGCTCTGAACCTTTGATAGTGCGGAGTAGGTGGGATTCGAACCCACGAACGAGCTCCCCCGTCTAACGATTTAGCAAGTATATCAATAATTTTATCGCTTATTCATCGCTTAAATGAAATTCAAATAGATATATTTATGATAAATATTCAAAAATTTCCTCTATTAATAATTTCAAGTCATACTCAAAAACCTAGTATTTAAGCCATATTCCAAGGAGTAATGCGATAAACATAATAATCCATCAAATCTTCCCAAGCCGCGTGTCGCGAGTTCGAGCCTCGTCACCCGCTCCATAAAAAAGTACCGTCAAAGCCCTTGAAAATTAGGCTTTGACGGTTTTTTTGTTTGAAAATTAATTTTTCAGTGTGCCATAATTTAATAATTACTGGAAAATCAAAAAATATATTGCTTCACAAATATTCCGGATAAACTAATTTTGAAATATGGTCTACAGCATCTACAAAATACTGCGTACTAGAACTCATATAGCGGTCTTCTGCTACTAAAACAGCTTTACTTTTTACAGCTTTTATTTGTTGTAACGCTGGATCTTCTAAAATTTCTTTGATCATATTGTTATCCTTACTTGATACAGAACAAATAATTACATCTGGATCTAATTTTATTATTTGCTCCTTTGACAGATGTTCACCTCTTTGCAAATTCAGTAATCCTGCTCCGTTTACAGCATTTGCCTCTTTACAAATATTATCAAAGGATCCATGTTTCCTTCCAAAAGCTCCATTAACAGAATACCCTATAACAATTTTAGGTTTATCAATCTTTTTTAAGCGGCTTCTAACAGATTGTATTTTATTTTCCATTTGTTGCGTAACTATTGCGCCTTTATTTTCCACACCTAAGTTTTTAGCAATATACATAATTCTTTTTTTGATTGCTTCATAACCCTCTGGTATGTCTAATGGAATAACATTAAACCCACAATCCTTTAGAACATCCGCCTGCGTCCTAGTAAAAACAACTGGGATAAGGATAACATCCGGTTTTAAATTTATTATTTCTTCTGTACTAGGTTTTTCTGAAACTTTATTTTTGATTTTATTAGCTTTCTTTGCAACTATTTCATTGCCAGAATTTCTACTACTATCACTTATAGCTACAATTTTTTCAGGTTCAAGTAAATCTAATGCAATTTCTTCAAGTGCAGGAGAGATTGCCAATACTCTACTGTAGCCAGTTTTTTTCTGAAGTAATTTACTTTCTGAATGATCTAAATTGCTTTGAAAAATGATAACAAGAAACAAAATTATAACAGATATAAAAATAAATTTTTTCATATTTAATTATTAGTGTCGACTATTATTAGAACGCCAACACTAATCTCCTCAGAAAGAGTGATTATAAGATAGTGTCCAATTGAAAGGTCTATCTAAATTTTCACTAACATTCAATACATTGTCCCGATCCAACAAATTATATAAATTAAATTTAAAACTGTTATTTTTGTCAGGTGCATATGATATGACCGCATTTAATTTAATATTGTCTTTTAATTTATGTATTTTTCCAGCAACTTTTTTAGTCGCATCTTCTCTATCTCCTGAATAAAACAAATTCATTCCTACCCATAATTTACTATATCTATATTTTGCGCCTGTAGTCAATTGAATCCTAGCAGACTGCTGTTCCCATGTCCCTGAATCTTTTGCTTCTGGATTTTGGTACGTAAATCCAGCATTATATTGCCAATTCTCACTTAAAATTTTATTATATTCAAACTCTACACCAGTATTTCTGAACTTCCCTAAATTAACTTGAATATAAGTATTAGGATCAACTCCTGCAGGAGGAGTAATACCTAATTGATTATATTTACGCCAAGCAAATTTATTATCCATTTGCATATTAAATACAGCAAATTTAGTTGAGCTTGTTTCTGTAATATGCTTTATTCCAGTTTCATAAGTCCACCCCTCCTGTGGTTTTAACGCACTATTCGCTCCAGTTCCAGACCTTGAATATTTAGAATTTACTGCTGGCATTTCAAAAGCTTTGCCAACATTAACATACAAACTTGTTGCATCATTAATTTTATATAGAGTCTGTAACTGTGGCAAATACGCATTATGAGCACCATCGAAACCATTATCTTTTACAAAATGTCCTCTTAGCCCTATAACAGAAGAAAGTCTATCAGTGTATTTATGATCATATGATACATATACACCCAAGCTATCCCTATCAATTGCATGTGAACTATCTGCAATTTCTTTATATTTTTCTTTATTTGCAGTAAAACCAGCCAGTAAACTGCTTTTATCTGATAAATCCCATTTTTTATTATTATCAAAATTGATACTGTATAATACAAAGTTACTGCTATTGCCACTTCTGGCAACAGTTCCATCAGTTTTATATTGTTTCCCATCGACTCTGCGTCTATTAAAAGTTAAATTTGATTTTACTTTATTATTGTTATCATCATATATCAAAGCAACATTATCACGTTTATCATCATAACTATAAGAGGTTTTGGCTAAAGAAGCATCTGGCTTTAAATAATTCATACCCGTATTGTTAGCTTCTGTATGCATATAATTCAAAGTCAAGTCTTTAGAAATACTAACACTTGCAAACAGATTATCCTTGTTGTAAGCTCTTCTATTTGTATCATAGGCATTATCATATTTCATTGATGAATTTTTAAATTCCTTAAAGTACTCTCGCCCAAAGCTTACAATATATTTATCTCCCCGAGAATTAACTTCCCACGCTCTATTAATATTACCACCAGTAATTGCAATGTCATTTCGAACCTTCCCAGCTTTTTTAGTAACAATATTTATAACACCGCCCATAGCTTCGCTGCCATAAAGTACTGAGTTAGATCCTTTTACAACCTCAATTCTTTCAACAGCAGATATTGGAATACCAGCTGTTGAATTATAATTATTTAGATTAATTGGTGCTCCATTTAATAGAATCAATGTTCCTTTATCTAAACCCCTAATATAAGTCCTTCCTGTAGAACTACCGTTATCTCCTTGTCCACCTGTGTAGGAATAACTTTGAATACCTATAGTTTGCTCCAACGCATCAAAAACACTCACAAACCCCTTATTTTCGATATCTTCTGCAGTAATAACGCTAGTAGTTGCCGGAGTTTCCAAATCCCTAGTTTCTGCTCTTTGTGCAGTCACGATCATTGGATCTAGTGTAAATATCTGATCCGGTTCTTCAGCATGTATTGTACTACAGTACCCCCCCAGATGACACTCCCAGTTATCAGTGCTATCATCATAGCACTCTTACTCATACTCTTCTTCAACATACTCAACTTCCTTTCATCTTTTTTATTATTGAAATAAAGTTTTCACTGTACTCATTTCGTACAGACGTACAGCATTTTACTTTATCAACAACCAATAAAACAGTACCTTACCACCAGTAATTGCAAAAAAATTAGTCGTTTCTTGAAGTTACAAATTTAATTTATTGCTTATCCAGTCCATACCATATGTTTCCATTAGTTTAAATATAACTTTATAACGATTAGAGAAACATGATTATGCATTTTGTGGTCAAAACTACTCTATTGCAACTTTCAATAATACATTTATATTTTATTGAACTGATATATGCTTTATCCTATCTTTCGTAGCAAGCTTCATAAATGTCTTTGATACACTCCACCATATATTGAGACGATGACAGCATATGTTTATCTGGAATAACATACAAACTTTCCGTTTGGATCGCTTTGACAGTTTGTAAAGCAGGATCGTTAATAATCTCTTTCTTATATTCTTCTAAATCTATTTTCCCACTGTAATCCCAAGTCGGTAAAAATATAACATCAGGGTTCATCTGCACTACCTGCTCTTTAGGCATAAGCTGTGTTCCCCTAAAGTGCATTTTACCTGCCGTATTGATTACTCCGGCTAGACGGCAAATATCGTCATAATAGCTGTTTTTACCGCCATTGCCGCCACTTACCGAAAACCGATAGACAGTTACCCGTTCACTTTCTGATATTTGGTCTGCCTTCTTCTGGATATCATTTATCACGAAGTTCATGTCAGCAAGTATTTTTCTTGCTTCATCTTCCCGTCTCAGTAATATGCCCAGATCCAATATCATGTCTTTGGTATCTTGCACTGTTTTGGCTAGAGGACATACATAAACAAGTATGCCCATGTTTCTTAAACGATGAACCAGGTCATAGGGCTGAGATTGTGATAATACTACTAAGTCAGGTTCAAGTTCTATGATAGCTTCTTCGTTGATTACAGCCCGCCTCGAAACATTTTTTGCTTTTTCAACAACATTCGAGATCAATGGGTCGTCCGCCCATTTGCTTAAAGCACGAATATTTTCAGGCTCTGCTAAATCGAGAAGTATTTCATCGGAACGCAGCGTCAGAGATACGATTTTCTGCGGTGGTTTAATTCCTTTTATAACATTTCCATTACTATCTTTAAGTCCCAGATAGTTTGTATTTTTACTTACATAAGGTAATGCTATATTTTTTTCATTATCACAGCCGTTCGTAGATATTACTGCCAAAGCCAGAATAATATAACTCAGCACAATTTTTGCTATTTTCATATTCTTGATCAGTCCCAGCATAGCTTTTAGATTGTCACACAAAATATTTTAACTTTAAAGATCACTTTTTTCTTCCAGCTCACCCTCAATCTCAAGGTAGATTTTTTTTAGTGCACCTTTTGTTTCAGGCAGCGGCGACCACAGCTGGCGTTGTTCTGCTTCTAACAGCTTTTCAGTTATTCTTTGCAGGGCCCATGGATTTACTTCCTGCATCCATTGCCGCATGTCTTCATCCAAAACCAGTTTTCCGGCAAAACCTTCGTACATCCAGTCTTCCATTACCGAGCTGGTAACATCCCAGCCATAGGCATGTGCTACCAATGCCGCCAGATCAGACGCGCCTTTGTAGCCGTGTTTTTTCATTCCTTCCAAATATTTAGGGTTCATGGATTCGCCTCTAAATACCCTGCGAAATTCTTCATCAAGGCTTTTGGTTTCTGTATGGGCTTTGTCGGCGCTATCGCCAATATAGCATTTAGGCATTTTGCCGCGAATACTGCGTACTGCTACGTTCATACCACCACAGTAGGCGTTGAAATCGTCTGAATTGAGTAAATGCACTTCGTGGTTATCCATATTTTTGATAGTAATATCAATATTACTCAAGCGTCTGCGAAACAACTGCGGAACAAAATCACCGTTGTTATTTTTACCATAGGCATGGGCGCCCCATCGTACATAGACGTCGGCTAAGTCAGCAATGTTTTCCCAGTTTTTCTCTTCGATAAGGTGTGCTACACCTGCCCCATAACCACCCGGCGGACAGCCGAAAATGCGATAGGCGGCCTGATTGACAGACTCTTCTGCTGTCAATCCTTCTCTGGTCAAGGCTTCTACATCACTTTGGATATGTTTTTTGACAAAATTTTCTTCTGTTGTTTCATCAAGCCCGGCAACCATTTCGACTGCTTGTTCTAATAATTCTACGGCCGCTGCCATCGAGTCTCTAAATAAACCGCTGATCCGAGCCATGATGTCTATACGCGGGCGCTGCAATTCTGCCAGCGGTATTATTTCTAAATCGATGACCCTTTGACTGCCTCTTTGCCAAACAGGTTTAACGCCGAGCAAATATAAAAATTCGGCAATACATTGCCCGTTGCTGCGCATATTTGAATCAGACCATAAAACGATGCCAATGCTTTCAGGGTATTCGTTTTCTTCACTGATGTAACGGATGATCACCTGGTCAGCCAACAATTTTCCAAGTTCCCAGGCCGCAGGTGTAGGCAGGTTATTGGGATCAACTCCAAAAAAGTTGCGTCCTGTAGGTAAAATATCAGCCCGACCGCTTGTAGTTGCTCCACCGGGGCCCGGTTCGATGTACTCTCCGTTCAAAGCTCTGAGAGTATTCGTTATCTCCTGTCTGGTCAGTGCCAGATTAGGTGCTATAACATCACAAATATATGCCGCTGTAATTTTCAGCTTTTCCTGCTGAGCTTCACTAAGAGACAGCGCTTGAACCGTTTCTATTTCCAAAAGACTATTGAGGCCTTCTTTGCTAAAAACGGCAGCTTGTAGATGCTGTATCACCGCTTTACAGTCATTCCATATTTTTTCTATCAGTGCGGCACCGCTTTGACCGTTTTCCAAGGTTTCGCCGCTGCGTGCTTCCAGCTCATAATAATCAAAACCATAAGCAGCAGCAATAGTCTGCGGCAACGAAGGTATCGAGCCATTTTCAACCCGCGTTAAAACTAAAATAAAGTCCAGCAGTTCTTCACCTTCAGGTGCTTTTCCTAAAATATGCAAGCCGGTCCTGATCTGCATATGTTTAAGCTGCTCCACATAGGCATGAATCTTTAAAATGTAGCTGTCGGCATCAAGTTCATGGCGTGGTATATCTTCGTCCAAATGCATTACAGAAATTTTATTGATAATCTGCTCTTCTGCTATACCAACACTGGCAGGGTGCTCCACTTTGAACTGGGCATATTCGTCCAGCAGTTTTTCCAGTTCAGCCAGATCTTCATAGGTCTCAGCATGGCTGCTTGGCGGGTTAAGGTGCCCTATCAGACAAGCCGACCCACGTCGTTTGGCCTGGATACCTTCCCCTACTATAGTTACATAGTAGGGATAGATATCCGGCAGATCACCTAAAGCCAGATCAGGATAGCATTTGCGGGATAGCCCGGCATTTTTCCCAGGCAGCCATTCCAGAGAACCATGCGTCCCAATATGTATAACAGCGTCTGCCTGCCATGTATTGCGCAGCCAGCCATAAAAAGCCAGATAATAATGCGGCGGAGGACACACCGGCGAATGAATTATTTTGCCAGGATCTTCACCAAAACCACGTGGTGGCTGCATACCTACATAAATATTTCCACTTGCAATCCCCGGAATCATCAGTTTATCATCATAATAAAATACGTTTCCGGGTGCAGGACCCCATTCGCACTCCATTTCAGCTTGTATTGAAGCATCCTGTTGCTTAAACCACTCACAATAGTATTTTTTCGCAACTGACCCAACAGCTTTTTTCAATTTACTTTCTGTCAAAAAACTTCGATCATTAGTAAACCCGGCTGCTAGCATTTCAATCAGCATACGTCCGTCTTGCGGCAACGAACCTGTTTGGTAACCTTCAACCTGCATTTTCCTTAATAACGCTGCCACGCTTGCTGGCGAATCAAGCCCCTGAGCGCTGCCAATACTATCATTAGCAGGAGGATAGTTATGAAAAATAATCGCAACTTTTTTATCCCTATTATTTTTGGCCCTTAAAACAGCCCACTTTTCTGCCTTAGCTACAATTTTTTCTATTCGTTCCTGTATAGGCGCATAAAAAGCGATCCCATAATCATCTGTTTCTTTACTGGAAAGCGGCAATCCATGCAGAACTCCGTCAAATTCTGGTTGTACCACATTACATGAAAGTTCTACAGGATCCATACCTGTAAATGACTCCCACCACTTGTCGTACCCGCGCAACAGATTATAGCCCTGCAAAACAGGCACATTAAGCTTTTAAAAAAAATCTTTTTCGTTTAAGCTGCTTTGTGTCAAACCCACTTTAAAAGTGTTTATTACCGCATCTACAATGCAGCGTCCATCTTTATAAAAATATTGCCGTATTGCTTTAGAAATCCCAGGAGCATTTTGTATTTCATTATCGCTCCATAAGCAGAATATCGGCAGCGCCCTCATCCCATTTGCTTCAATTTCTTTAATCAGCTCCTGCAAATAAACCGTTTCTTGCCATATCCAATTTTCACGCGAAAATAAAATGCCAATAACTGCTTTTTCAACCGCGGAACAATCTCTCCCTGAAAAATTACAAATGCCATGCCACGGCAGCTCTGCAGGCGCATTATATACATGTTTCCCACCGGCAAAACCTGCCTGCAGCCAAAGCCATAATTGTTTATAATTTTCAAGTCCACTGTAAACGATATATTGACGGATAAGTTTCAGCTCAGCTTCCGTAAAGCCGCGCTCTCCATCAGCTTCCAATTCAGTTGTCGAAAACATCGCAAATTTTACATTGCAACGTTGCAAAAAGGCTTTACTTTTTGCACTTAAATCGCTATGGCATATGGATCCCTGCCAGCAAAAAATAATAACAGAAGCAGAAGCAAGTAAATTTTCATAATTTTTATTCCAACATGATTCGCTGCCAAAGAAAATGCTTTTACAACTGCAGTTTAACAGACCATCATTCTTTAAATTTTTTCTGGCTTGTTCCAAACGCTGAAACTGCCTTTCGACGTTAGTAAAAACAACTATTTCTGCCACCCGAGCCACCCTTTCCTAAATACAAAAACCTTCCCGTTCTACGGAAAGGTATAAATGCTGCACCAACAATGCAGCTTAGATTACAGCCTTATCTCTCGCAGGACTTCGTAATCATAACAAGGCAGCTGCTGACTCCAGCTCTTGCTGTTACAGCGACGTGATCGTAGGTTTTGCACCGTTTACTTTTAAGTTAAACACCTTGTTATCAATATAATTATATTTGCTTTTTGATATCTTATGCTATAATATACCATATACTTGGTATCCAGTCAATAAAGAAATTCCCGGAGGCATACTATGAACATTAATAAAAATGAATTGTTTACCGCAGGCGAATTAGCAGCATTATTTAATATAAGCAAACAAGCCCTTTTATTTTATAACCGCCATAAATTACTGGTCCCTGAATATGTTGCTGAAAACGGCTATCGCTACTATTCATTAAAACAATATTTTCAATTAGAAATAATAGTCAATCTACGTAAGCTGGACTTTTCTATTAACGATATCAAACAATATCTGGAAGAAAAGGGCTTAGAGAACCTCCACACTGCTATCACCGAACAGGATAAAAGATGTGAACTTGAAATACAGCGTTTACAAAATCTGAAAAAGAGTCTGCAGCAAGCCGATAATGTTTTGAGTTCCATAAAATCTATCCAGTCCAGCCAGATTTCTTTGGGATACCAGGAAGAAAAATATCTAATGATCAGCGATGATCTCAACGACGAGATGTCTAGTAAAGACAGATTGATGATCATGATGCAGCATAACAGACGTGCTTATTCAAAAAAAGACTTTAAAAAACGTACAACTGGCTGGATATTAAATAATCAAAAATTCTTAGACGGCAAATATTATTATACTGACAGGTGCTTTACTGAAATAAGTATGCCTTTACAAAGCGAATATTTTCAAGTCAAAACGGCCGGATTATATCTATCTATTAATTTCCCCGGTACTTACTGCAGCAATGCCGAACGTGTCGCCAAACAAATAAAAGACTTAGCCGCCCAGAATCAATTTGAACTCATCGGCGACCTGTATATTTTGCCACTGAAAAATTATTGGCTGGCCTCAACATATCAAGACTATCTCACGCAGGTTTCTATTAAAATACAAAAATAAAATCGTATTCACTAACAAAGACTATTTCTTTTAATATATTTATAAATCCTTCCCATAACAACTTTGAAGTATAATGAAAAAGCCTTGCCGATATTTTCGGCAAGGCTTTTTCAAAAAGTTTTATCAATACTTGGAATTGATAATCTTTAAGTTTATTACGGAATAAAGCTCGTCATTATTCCAAATTTTTATTTGTCCGGTCTGCACATTTTTTCTGTAGATATTTTTTTCCGGCACCGCCACCTCTAAATTTATCGGCACTGTATTTTTACTGCGTTTTACTAAAATATCTTCAGGACTCAGCTTTTTCCAAATGCCTTTTTTGCTCCCCTGCGAAATTATGGCGTCTACACCTTCTGCTTCGCAACGCAGTTTCAGCATATCATCACCAGTGCGGCAACGCAGCGTTACCGTAAAAACATTCGGTTCCAGCCAGTATTTCAGCAGGCCCATATGCCCTATATCTACGCTGCATTCCACATTGTCATTTTTGCTTAGATCAATTCTGTGAAAACTGCGGTCGCCGTCATTCTGCGCTTTGAACAAACCCAGTAAAACCATGATCGTAACAGCAAGTACAGCCAGTGTCAGTTTTTTTATGCTCGCTTTATTCATAACCAGCCCGCCTCTTTGCCGCTATTTTTCTGCTCAGCACCTTGCCGCCTAAAATAATAACCGCCAGCACACCCGGTACGCAGCTTAGCTGGCAGCTGCCGCAGACGCCTGTACAACCGGAAATGCCTGTCGCCGTCGATACCGGTATACCCATGGCTGCTAAAAAAGTTATGCTCCTGTTTTTCATCTTTTTACCTCTCATATCTGATTGCCTGTTCCGGACATTCAGCCATGCAAGCACCACACAGAATACAGTTATGGACGCAGCTGGCAGCCTTGTTATTGTGCATCGTCATCGCTTCCATCGGGCAAGTTTGTACACACTTTTGGCAGCCGATACATTTTTGGCTGTCTATCTTTAACTTATAGACGAACGGCAGGCGGCGACTGAATGAATACAACAGATTCTGCACAGCACCTACAGGGCACAAAAAATTGCAGAACCCACGGCCGCCCTTAGTAAAGAGTCCAAACAAACCGGCCCATAAAAACAAAGTTAAAATCATACTGGAAGTCAAAGAAATGAAATAACCAAAAATAAAATAGTTAACAAACAAATCAAATAAAAAGAAATTACAGTATGCGCAGGCCAACAGACTATCAAAAAATGGCAATATTACAAACCCGGCCAGCATGCCATAGCGCAGCGGCGCGATCTCGGTATAAGTACGCCAGCTTATTTGCAATTTGGCAGGTATAATTTTACTCAAATATTCGGTAAAAGCTCCCGCTGGGCATAACCTGCCACAAAACACAGGTCCTAAAAACAATGTAACTGCCAATAAAATCACAAGACACGCCAGAAAAGGCACCGACATCGTCAGCAATTTCCCATCGAATAAATGTTCCGTCTGGATGCGCAGGCACAGACTGTGAATAGTCAGTTGCTGCCATGTTCCTGTAAAAATAAAAAATATTATTTTTTGAAATAGCGCAAAGGGAGCATAGAATAAAACAAAACCTAAAACATACCCTAAAAGGCGTTTATATCGAAAACCCATTTTCATCTTCACTTTCATAAAGGGTCAGGACAGGGATGTCCCCTGCCCTGACCCGGTTTATTTAAAAGCTGTAGCGCAGGCTCACATTATAGGTCCTACCGGAAGTTGCTTCGCTGGCATAAAATTCTTTGTCAAACAGATTATTGATGCCGAATTGTAAAACTGTACCTTTAGCGATTTCATAATTCAACGCTGTATTGACAATAAAATACGCGTCCTCCGCCCCATACTCGCCGGTAACGTCATCCGGAGCCTGACGTGCGCTTACATACTGGCAATCCAGTATGGCATTGAATTTATCTTTATTATAATTGACACCTGCATGAAGCAGATGCTTGGGAATACCATAGTCTGCACTGTTAGACTCTTTTAAATTAGTCCCTGCCACTGTGCTTTGTTTCACCTTACCCTGCTGCCAGGCATAATTAAAATATGTTCCCCAGTTATCATTAAACCTGTGGTCTATAGTAAATTCTACGCCACGGCGTTTTTCCGTGCCGTAGTTCTCATATTTTTTATACTCTACAGTCGACGTCCCCGGTTGATAATGGGAAGTATATAATATTTTATCATCAGTTTTGACCTGATACAACGAAACAGCCAAATCCGTCTGCTGAGATAGTTTTTTCTTCATGCCGATCTCAAAGGTATTCGACGTTTCCGGATCCAGATCAGGGTTCGCTACTACCCCACCCATACTACCGCCACCATCGCGATAGACCTGATACAGAGGCGGCGGATTGAAGGAATGACCGTAAGAAACGTAGTAATTGGTGCTGTCATCAGCTTTATAATCAAAAGCTATCTTCGGGCTGATCTCATTATAGCTCACTTCATCATAATCCAGCGCACGTTTTAAAGCACCTGTATTTTTATCATAATACCTGCTTTTGCCATCCATTTTAGTAAAATGATCGTAACGAACACCCAGATACATCGTCAGCGGATCGCTGATCTGATATTCGTCCTGCACAAATAAAGCTATATTCCGCGCTTTGCCGCCATGATTTTCATAAACGCCGTTATTACCAAGTGATCCGATGACAGAATCATGATCGCGCCAGTTACTCAAGTATTTACGCAACTGGTCAAAGCTCTCCTGTTTAAAGCTTCCGCCTACTAAAATCGTATGTTTGCCGACATTGTCCCAGGCCTTCTGCACATCAAAATTATAGGTTTCACCGGGATAGAAGGAATCAGTACCGGCACCCGTCCAATCAGTAGATTTAGGAATGTTGGGACTACTAAAACCATTGCTCTTCATGTCCAGATAACCAAAACTGGTGCTGAATTTATTTTTGTTATCGTTATAAGCCAAGGTATGCAGATCAGATTCTTTCCGTCCATCATAACCTAAATAGGTGCTCAGGCCTGGTTTCACTACCATACCATTGCCCACATCTACATTACCGTTAAAAACCGGTTTTCCGTTTTCATATATTGTCGTCCAGGGATTTTGGTAACGGTATTCACTTTCTGTGTGGATAAATGTATATTTTAAAGATCTGTCTTTATCAAAATCATACTTGATATTGGCCGAAATATTTTCATTTTCCCAAACCTTTTCACCGCGTCCACCTAAAATATATTTACCGCCGCTGAGCTGCGGCAGTTCATGATCAGGTTTTACAGCCCCAGATCCTTTACTAGCGCTACCTGTATAATAATAACCTCTGAAGCCGTCAGATTTTCTGTTTTCATAGCCGATGCCAAAAGACAGTTTTTCATTAGCCTTAACATCTGCATACAAAGCTTTTTTCCAGGTATTATTACTGCCATAGCTGACTACGGCATTTACATCAGCGCCTTTTTTCTTAGGATTATCCTTCGTGATGATATTAACGACCGCGCCCACTGCCCGACCGCCATACAAAGAAGAACCGGCACCCCTTACAACTTCTATACGGGCAATTCTTTCAACAGGTACCATTTCCCATTCCATACCATTATTATAAGTAGTATTCATCGGCAGCCCGTCTAACAAGACCAAAATATCACTGGAGCTGAAGCCCCTGATCTGAATTCCTCCCTGTGCCACCTGACTCATATAAACTCCTGGTAAAGTCTGCAGTGCTTCCGGCACAGAATTGATATTTCGTTCCTCAATGTCCTGAGCCGTCACAACACTGACGCTAGAAGGTACTTCCTGCAGCTCCTTCATGGTTCTGGTAGCCGTTACCACCATCTGATCCAGATTAAACTGCTGCAGACCTTCTTCTGCATATACTGCTGTACCCCCCCAGATGACATTGCCAGTTATAAGTGCTACCATCAGTGCACTCTTACCCATACTCTTTTTCAACACGTTCAACTTCCTTTCATAACTTTTTTATTGAAATAAAAGCTTCACATCTGCCTATCCTTCATAGCCGCAGCTGCTTCTGCTTTTATTAGCAAACAAAAATACCTTCTGCCACGGCAAAAGGTATTAAACGGTTTTCAACCACATCATTACCTCACTGTCTCACGCAGCAGTAAATTTTATCATCAGGCAGTTCTTCTGACTCAAGTTCATCGCGCCTCCAAGCCTTCCCGGATAACTCCAGTGACATAAATATGGATTTGCTCACTCTTACAGCGACGGGATCGTGCGGGCTTTGCACCCAACTTCTCTATTAAGACCTGCGTCACCTGATAACAGCAATATTCATTTTCTGTATTTTATAATAAAGTATTCTATTTTATATCCACAACTATATGTTATAATATCATATATAGCATATTACTATGTATGGCTACTAGACAGTCAAGAGGGAGTTTATTTTTTTTATGAAAAAACCAATTGACAATTATTTTACGACAGGCGAACTGGCCAGTCTTTGTAAAATCCCCCGTAAAACTTTGCTTTATTACGACAGCTTAGGCCTGATCACGCCTGAAGTTGTTGAAGAAAACGGCTACCGCTATTATAAGCGGACCCAACTGTTTGCCCTGGAATTGATCTTAACAATGCGTAAACTCGATATTCCGCTGGCAGAAATTAAAAGCTATCTGGCAAACAAGTCCTATTCTAACTATCAGCAGCTCCTCGCTGACCGTGAAACGCTTCTTGAACACATGATCGAAAAAATGATCAGTCTAAAAAATGAACTGCACCATTCCATCATCAATCTTCAGCAATTAGAAAACATTAAATTTAATAAAATCCTGACTGTCCAAACGGGAGATGAATTTTTGTGTTTAAGCCAAACGGTTGCGCCTAAAATGAACTTTAAAGACAGAACAAAAATCTCGGCCAGTCTTTTTATCGACTTGGCCGAACATATACCACTTAACAATCATACTTTTGGCTATATTGTCGATAAAGACACTCTTCGCGATCTGAAAGCACCCCGCCATATCAAATATTATTTCTATCCTGTTTTTACTGAAACCGCTTACCCGCAATGTATGATAAAACCCGGCGGAACCTATCTTACCCTTTATTTCCAGGGGATTTATATGGACAATTATGATAAATATATCAACGCACTTTCAGAATACTGCTCTGACAATAAACTTCTGCCTGTATCGGATATTTATATCACATCGGTAAAAAACTTCTGGCTTACAGACGCAATCAATGAATATATTTATAAAATAGAAATACAAATAAAATGACCCATCTCCGGCAAATATCGGAAACGGGTCATTTTTTATTTTTACCGATATACTCTGTTTTGATGTTTGCATTATCTAAAACTAAATGTTATAATGATGCGATTTTTTACAAGGAGGTAAAAACATGTCTATTGGAATTATTGTAAATTCAGCCTGCGTGCTGATTGGCGGTCTACTCGGCAGTTTTTTAGGAAGGTTGCTGCCGACACAAATGCGCGAATCACTTTATGGGTTATTTGGATACTGTTCGATCATTATCGGTATCATTCTGCTGCAAAATATAAAATCGATGCCAGCCGTTACCTTAGCACTTATCGTAGGTACAATCATCGGTGAAGCGCTCAAAATAGAGGACCAGATCAAATTTGTATCTCTCAAGCTTAAAATTTATATCGAACGCCTTACCAATACTGCCACAGCCGATAACGATACTTATATCAGCCGCTTCGTAGGTCTGCTTATGCTGTTCTGTACCGGCAGCACTGGTATTCTCGGCGCCATTGGCGAAGGAGTCAATGGTGACAGTACCGTCCTTCTAACTAAATCTGTTATGGACATTTTTGCAGCGTTTGCTTTCGCTGCCCATATGGGACCCATGATTGCCTGTATTGCCATCCCGCAGTTTCTTTTTTTTAGCCTCCTCTTTTGGAGCGCCAGCTTTATCATGCCGCTTACCGATCCTCTGATGATTGGCGATTTTATGGCCTGCGGCGGTATTTTAGCTATTATTACCGGGTTTCGCATCTGCGAACTGAAAGACTTCCGCATAGCAAACACCCTGCCGGCTTTATTTATTGTGATGCCGCTCAGTTATCTTTGGCGAACTTATTTCTAAACTGCTGCGTAACAAAAACAGACCCTGCAAATGCAAGGCCTGTTCCGTCACCCAAACATACTCAACCTCAATAATACTCTAATTCACGTTCAATGATCACGCCGGTCGCGGGGTTGAATTTCAGCTCGCCTTTAAAGCGGTCACCTGCAAAAAAAGCCTGATAATAAGAATTATTGCCGTCTTTAACCAGACTTACTGCAATGTCACGCGCGTCAGGATAAGCAGCCAGCACTGCGGCTTCGATATCCTCCTGATTTTTGTTGATGACGGTGCTGCCTAAAACAAAAACTGCGCCTTCGACTTTGACTTCTTCTACTTTAGACGTTGCGGTAGCAACCGTTACAAAGTAATACTCTAAAGTAGCCGGGTCCTGAAAAGTGATCAGGCTGTTCTCGTCCTGAGTCTTATACCCCTGAAAATCGCAGCTGGCCGGGATCTCGTTTTTAGCAGCTGCAATAGCGGCTCTGGTCAGTGTCAGCGGGCTGGGTCTGTCAGCGGCAAAGCCTATGGCTGTCATGCCGAGAACAGCTGCCGCAAGCAGTACAGAAACAATGTTTTTCAATTTCATAAAAATTCACTCCCTTTATTTTTTAGTATCAACATAACTGTAACTATTGTACAAAATATTTTTCACCTTTTCAACTCTATGCTATCTATTATCTATATTTATTAATTGACCGTTCTTGTTTTCCAATACGCTGTATTTATGATTTTATCCATACTGTTTTAGCTGTTTTTAAAATAATCAAAAAAAATTTCGTCCATGTCAGTATTGCGTCAGCTTTAACCTATCGCCAATTTTTTCTTGCAGCACCACTCTCAGAATAAAAAAACAGGCTCCCTGTTCTTGCTCAGGAAACCTGTTTTTTAACTTGCCGTCAGCACTGTTTTTCTGTCTGCGTTTTTTCTGCAGCAGCAGTATTCACGCCGTCCTCTTCTTTAAAAAAGTATTTCATAACGCCGCCGACTAACCCCTGTACCAAAAGATATTTATATTCGTTTTCGATCCGTTTTACTTCCCGCTGTACTTCTTTTTTAATAAACCAGAAGGATAAAGCCACACCCAGCATCGCACCGATTAAAGCGCCCAAAAATGCGATCCAGATCGCAGGTATCGAGATATTGATCATTTACGCCACCGCCTGTCTGTTTTCTTTGATTTCAAAATATCACATTCGCCTGGACATGTCAAATTAAAGAAAATTCCTCTTTTCTTCTATTGCCACTAAGAGACCAAATATTATATAATATTGTAATAGTTCCAATACTTTTAAAAGTGAAAGGGTTGTTACCAATGGAAAAAATTTACGAAGGCAAAACTAAAACAGTATATTCCCTGGCAAACGGCAATGTACTCTTAAAATTCAAAGATGACTGCACCGGTAAAGACGGTGTTTTTGATCCCGGTGAAAACAGTATCGGCCTGACTATCGAAGGCATTGGCAAAGCCAATCTCGAAACTTCTATCCATTTCTTCGAGATCCTCAAAAAAGAAGGCGTCAAAACCCACTATGTCAGCGCTGATATCGACAACGCCACTATGGAAGTCCTGCCTGCTAAAGTATTCGGCAAAGGCCTTGAGGTCATCTGCCGTTTGAAAGCAACCGGCAGCTTCATCCGCCGTTATGGCGACTATATCGCCGACGGTACCATTCTTGAAGGCGGCTACGTCGAAGCAACTCTGAAAGACGATGCCAAAGGCGACCCGCTGATCACTTCCGAAGGTTTAGCCGCTCTGGGTATCATGAGCCAGGAAATGTTTGACAGCATGAAAGAACAAACCCTGAAAATCACCAAGATCGTTGCTGCCGACCTGGCTAAAATGGGTCTGGATCTGTACGACATCAAATTTGAATTTGGTTACAACAACGACGAAGTGATCCTGATCGATGAAATCGCCAGCGGTAATATGCGTGTCTATAAAGACGGCAAATATGTCGATCCGATCACATTGACTTCGATCATCCTCGGTAAATAAATCTTTCTATCTAAAGGCACAGCTTTTGCTGCGCCTTTTTTGCTTCTTAGTCATGTTAATGCTATAATTACCTTAAAGCGTAATGCCCGCTTTAATTTTTAAAACAAAGGAACGATGCATTATGAACAAATTAGATCCGCGCAATATTTACGACGACTTACATCAAATTCCTGAACTTGGTTTTGAAGAATTTAAAACCTCTGCCTACCTGGCAGATAAATTAGAGGCAATGGGCTACAAAGTTACCCGTAATATCGGCGGCACCGGCGTTATCGGCGAAATCAAAGGCGCCGAGCCCGGACCAGTGATGATGCTGCGTGCCGATATGGACGCATTGCCTTTTCTCATCGACGGCAAGAAGAAAAATATCCATGCCTGCGGTCACGACGCACATTCTGCCATGCTTTTGGCAGCTGCCTCCGAACTGGTCGGCAAAGTTAAGCGCGGCACGCTGCGCATCCTGTTCCAGCAGGGTGAAGAAACCTTAAAAGGCGCGTTGGCCGTTATTGACGCCGGCGTCATTGAAGATGTCGATATAGCACTTGGTCTGCACATCCGTCCTATACAGGATATTGCCTATGGCGAAATGTCACCTGCTGTACGTCATGCGGCCAGCACGTTCGTACATGTCACCATTAACGGCCTTTCCAGCCACGGCGCCCGGCCGCATCTGGGCGTCAACGCTATCGAAGCAGCAGCTGTTGCTATCAATGTGATCGCTGCCATCAAGATCAATCCCATCGTACCCTGGTCCTGCAAGGTCACAAGTATCAGCGGCGGCGGAACAGCCCCCAATATTATTCCTGACAAAGTAAAAATGATCGTTGATACACGAGCACAAACTAACGAAGCCATGACTGAACTCTTAGAGAAATTGCGCCGCGCGGTGACCAATGCGGCAGTGGCTGTCGGCGCAACCGCCGAAGTCACTACTCCTGACGGCGTGATCCCCGCTGCTGAATACGATGACGAACTGACCGCAGAAGTTGCCGAATGTATCGTCGAAGTCGTCGGCAAAGAAAAACTGGCTAAAGAACTTGTCAATCCCGGCGGCGAAGATTTCCATTACTTCGTCAACAAATATCCCCATATCAAAGCGGCTTACTTTGGCGTCGGCGCAGCGGCAGATCCCGGACTGCATCATCAGGATATGCACCTGAACAAAGAAGCGCTGCCCAGCGGCACTGCTGTTCTGGTAAAAATGGTTGAACGTAAATTAGGCTGAAAATAAATCATAACCATCCGTTTCACGGGTGGTTATTTTTTTAACTGCTTTTAATTTACTGACTTGAAACAAAAGCAGTTAAAACTATCTGAAGACATAAATAATAAATGCCCCAATCTAAAAGACCGGAGCATTTATGGGGAAATATTTAAGCAAAGTAGAGGGTTAAAAAACTTTGCAAAAATCAATTCTGACTTTATTGGATTTTTTCTTTCAGCAACTCTATTTCATGACTTTGTTCTTCTATTTTGGCTAACAGCAGCTGGATCTTCTGATCCTGCGCTTCCAGCGAAGTATCTACTTCCGTACGGGTGTAAATGCGATGTTCTTTTTTGCGATCCGGCGAGCGGTCCAGCGCAAAGTTGACGCCGAAGTTGCCCATTTTGCTGCCGCCTTCGCTGATACCCATGCCCAGCGAGAACATGACTTTTTCGTTGGGGGCATAGAAGCCGCCTACTGCTAAAGCGCTTTTACCGCCGTAGCCACCGTAGGCCATAGCCAGCTCGCCCTTATTACCGTCCTGGAAGCGCGGGTGCAGACCGGCCATTGCTGCCGAGAGCGCGCCGACGCTGTCGATCTCGTCGCCCAGCTTGCTAATATCGTGATTGATGTTGTTAATGTCCTGTTTGACCTGATAGAGCTGACTGCCGTTGACGGCATCCATCGAGGTGGCGCTTACTTCGCCTGCGGCGACGTTACCGATCTTGGTGCCGCCAGTACCTTCCAAAGTGATCTTGTTTTTATTGAGGTTGCCATTGCTGTCGACGTCATATTTAGCGGCGCTGTCATGCACGGCTTTCAGCTGATCTTCGGTAGCTGCCTGCCCGGTCGCATAATTATCAGCGTCCCAAGTAGTGTTAGTCAGCCCGCCCACTTTGCCGTTATTGCCATCGACAGTGACTTTGTTAGCGCCGGAGCCGATCTCGATCACATCGTTCAGCCTGACCTGGTGATCGATACCGCCAGTACCATTAGTGCCGCTGTTATCGACGATCAGGTTATTATCCCCGGCCGATACGGTGCTGTGTT
>OBAS01000412.1_pt1 | contig 36399 bp, 39 predicted proteins | sample 1517591 | NCBI WGS metagenome assembly OBAS01 (sample SAMN04571700, study PRJEB22368) | human gut metagenome | biome: human gut; material: stool | host: Homo sapiens | place: Luxembourg | collected 2012-10-05
CAGGTCAACTCCGCGGACGGCCCGGACTGTGGGAAACAGGTCAACTTTGCAGACGTCCGGGACTATGGGAAACAGGTCAACTTTGCAGGCGACCGGGACTGTGGGAAACAGGTCAACTCCGCGGACGGCCCGGACTATGGGAAACAGGTCAACTTTGCAGACGACCGGGACTGTGGGAAACAGGTCAACTCCGCGGACGGCCCGGACTGTGGGAAACAGGTCAACTTTGCAGACGTCCGGGACTATGGGAAACAGGTCAACTTTGCAGGCGACCGGGACTGTGGGAAACAGGTCAACTCCGCGGACGGCCCGGACTATGGGAAACAGGTCAACTTTGCAGACGGGCGGGACTGTGGGTAACAGGTCAACTACGCGGACAGCCGGGATTGTGGGAAACAGGTCAAGTTAGGCAAGCACTATGGGAAATACAGCAAGTTTAGTATCCCCCCATATGTCAGCAACAAACTAAGGGGGGAGGAAATAAAAAATACAGGCTATTGTTTTTTATCAAGAAAATTAAACAGCAAGCGACCATCTTCTTCAGTGGTATATGTTACCTTTAATGGCGTCTTCTCATTAATTTTCTTCAGAGCAGGTTCCAGGAAGGTACGCTTCATTTCAGCAATATTGTTTTTCTGCGAGGCAGGGAGCATAAACCTTTCACATAACCAGTCATGTGTGGTGATCCAGACACCAGTGCTCCGGAACTGACACAGGCTTTCATAAAGCCGGATGACACGAACACTATTAAGCTGGCCACAGTCATAGAGAGAATAGGTAGTGAACTGGGAGGTTAAGCCGACAAGGAATGGCATGACCTTGTAGTTAAATTCAATCTGCCAGGAACCCCGGCCTCGCTTCATTCCTGCTTCAGCCAGCCACGGACGTTTAACTTCTTCAAACTCACCTTCTTTTGGATAAAAGGTAACCGTTGATTCGCCCAGAGCATTTACCCCAGCCTTCACATCACGACTGGCGACAGACGTAGCGACATTGAAGTATTTGACGTAATCAGAAACGCTGATTTTGAAGAGCGGCAATACGTCAGAGTCATCTTCCTGGCTGTCATTAAAATAGGCCTGCATGAGGCATAACCACAGCACACGTTTTGCCTGAAGAGGCAGGTAATATGCAGCTTCGGTCAATTCGTTAGATTGCTTTATACTGGCGCGTTTTTTAAACGTTTTAGTAGCTGGCAAGAGTGCTTGAGTATCCATTTCAATGCCTATGGGTAATTTTTTACCCACCCATAATGACAGTGAAAACAGAAATTGCAAGCTATCGCGATACTTATCCACCGGAAAAATCTGCACTTTATCCACAAGTGGATAATTGAGAACTGAACTTGACCTCTTTCCCATAGCTTGTTGATGCGTATCCCATAGCTTGTTGACACAAAACCCACTGATACGTGATTAATTTCCCATATTATGTTTACCAGTTGCCCATATAGGCCCCCTCTCAGGCCGCACTGTACGCGGCTTTCAGGCTCCCTAAAAGATGTAAAATAAAGAAAAAGAATAAAAAAGTACTTTATAAAAATATGCCCGTGGATAAGTGGATAACCCCGAGGGGGAGGTGATTTTTCAGGCATTTAGCGTAAGCAGAATTTATAAGTTTTGTACCCTGGTGCTTCCTCGCTCACTCGGGGCTTCGCCCTGTCGCTCGGCTGCGGCGAGCACTGCTGGCTCGATCATATCCACGGCCGGGAATTTCATTTGAACATAAAAGTTATTCTGTCTTAAGTCTCAAAAAAGCTAATTCTATAATCAATATTCTGGCAGAGATGGCGTAACCGGGCCGACAGCTGGTTTTGGCGGCGTTTTCGGATCTGTCGGTTTGGGAGGACACTCAATAGCGCCACAGGGGTTTACCTTCGGTGTGGTATAGCCCGTCTTCCCCTGGCACCCCGACCCCGTGCAACCCGGCTGGGATGGCGTAACCGGGGTGACAATAGGTTTTGGCGGCGTTTTCGGATCTGTCGGTTTTGGGGGGCATTCGATAGCGCCACAGGGGTTTGCTTTCGGTGTGGTATAGTCCGTTATATCATATGCATGAAGTTTTGATCTTCCCTGCTGGGATCCCCCCAGCGGAGATTGAACTTGATACTGTGATGCACCACAAGAAAAAAAAACGAGGTAAAAGCATACGATTACTCGAGCTAACAACACATAATATATATGTCCCATAGCTTCCTCATTATTATTCAATACATACAGAATACTTCTATTAACTGTAGCCTTGAAAAAGCCATTCGTGTTACGCCTGGTGCAGGGATAATCTGTCGATCGACGGCTCGGTCGGCTAGTAGAACTTACAACTCTCTCCATGACGAAACACCTGCGCCAGCTTGGACACAAAGATAATTCTGTCCAGTTTTGCTATAGTAGTAGGGAACAAGACGGTCAGTTTTCAAGTTGATAGTTTTAACGATGCTTAACAAGCTGTGCTTGTCACCGATCAGCGCAGAAGAATGGTGGATTTGTGTTGACATCTTTTTCCAGGCTAGCTATAGTTACTTTACCAACACCCGCGGTGGTTTAGCAGTATTCAGCTAAGCAATCAGCGGGTTTTTTCTTGCCTAAATTAAGCTAACCTGCTAAAAAAACGCAATAAAAACTTATCCTGGTTTTCGGAATGAACGTCTATACCAAGCCTTTTGTTTCCCCCCACGACCTCATACACACGCACCTCATACCAAAAGGTGTAACTTTCTCAGCACCATACGGTGTTGTCGAAGCAGAAGAGTATCTCTCCCGTATCAACTGGTATCGGTTTAAGTCATATATGCACCCTTTTTTAGCGACCGGAACAAAAAACTACATACCCGGCACCACGTTTACACAAAGTGTTGAACTCTATTATTTTGACTGCGAGCTGCGTGAGTTTTGTAATAAATATATCTTGCGCATAGAAGTAAAAGCCAAAACTATACTTGATCAGGTTATCACGTCATTTACAAATGACCCGTTCTGGTATCTTAATGACGATTACTTTAAGGATACAGAGAAGTTACCCATCTTAAGGAAGAAGATCTCTGATGATTTATATTACTCCAAGATGGAGTTTGCACGATATTATAAAGACAACTATATCAGCCCAAAAGAGTCATGGCGCTCAGCTCCTCCTTTCTGGCTTGCGACGGAACTAATGAGTTTTGACGCATTTGTTAAGTTTGCTGAAGCATTAGACTCCAATAAATTTATGCATTCCGGAACGAATAAGCTTGGAGATGCTGCAAAAAAAATGAATGCCAAAAATTACAAAGAAATGATCTCTTGGCTACTAGCGATAAAAGAACTCCGAAACAGAGCATCACATAACTCAAGGACTTGGAACAGTAACTATCGTTTGCCATCTGGATTTGTCAGTACTAATAATGTATTAGTTTCCGGTTCCTACCTTACTATCCCACCAAGCAAAACGAACAAGATTTATCTGATACTTGCCACTATAAAATTAATTTCTGACAATGTTATTAAGCAACAAAATCAGTTTTCTGCTGAATTGCAGGCACTAATTAATAAATATCATAACCATAGTTACATTTTATCCGGAATGGGATTCCCCTCAAACTGGACAACCGATCCATTATGGTAACTTGACGTTTAATTAATGTCGTCAGAGGCCGCTCCAGCGGCCTATTTTGTACCACTCATTTGTTTTTGTTCAGAAACAAGTTTCGATAAAAGAAGAGGTTTAACAAACCAGCAGGGTGTATCAGCAAGTCACTATTGGGTTTATATAAATGCCTGCACCTAAACTTTCCCTTTCAGCATGGCTACCGCATCAGCTTCGGGCATCTGAAACTGAACTCGATGCCGCGCAGCAACATCAAGTGCGAACACCTTCGTATAGACCTCCGTCGAGCTAATCGATTTGTGTCCCATCAGGCTCTGCAGCACTTTCAGCGGAATACCGGCGTACAGCATGTGCATCGCGTAGGAGTGACGGAATGTATGGGGGGTCACCGGTACTGAGAACGTCACCCCGTCGGCCGCTGCGGCCTCCACCGCTTCGCTAAGCCAGGTGCGGACAGTACGGTCTGTGATCTCCCAGATACGCGCCTTCTCCATTCTGCCGGTGCGCTTGTTTCGTCTTTCCAGCGGAATTTTCAGGGTGGCCACCATCATCTGCAGCTGGCTGACATAGTGGTGATCGGAAAGCGGAACCAGGCGATGAGCCTGGCTACCGGCAGGAGCTCGGCCGGCCGTTCTGGCAGCTTTTTCGGCACGTTGTTTCAGCGTGGCCAGCTGCACGAACGGATACGGCGGCGCCAGCGAAAAATCCCCCCGGGTCAGCGCGAGCGCTTCATTAATGCGCGCGCCGGTGTTCCACAGCGTCGCCAGCAGCATCTTGCGGTGAAGATCCGGCACGTAATGGAGCAGGGCGCTGACTTCCGGCGCCAGCAGGTATTTCGGCAGTTCATCCTGCACGAGCGCCATCTGGCGCAGGGCCAGGGCGGCAGGGTAATCGATGGCCACCGGGAGCAATGTTCCGGGAGATGCCGGAGATCCAACTGGAACCAGGTTATTCATAATTTCTGTTAACTTTTTTCTTTGCAGAGAATTTTCTTCGTAATATTACCGGAGTCAGGATGACTAACCAGCCAGCGACGGCCAGCCAGAAAACAGACGAAGTCACAAACAAAACTACCCCGTCAATGACAGTAGACACGATATTTTCGGGCACAGGTTTCAGTCCTCTTCAGTGTGTGGTTATGGAACGGGAACATTCATGACCCCAACATCCACTTGATAAAGTACAGAAAAGTCACCACGCCCCCCCAGAACAGGATCAGGTCGCGGTATTTATCCCACAGGTTAAAAAAGGGATGTGCCTGCAGGTCAACGAGCTCCTCACTTTGTGAGGCAAGATCCCTTTCCAGCTCCAGGATTCTTTTCTGCGACTGAGCACACAGAGTAGCCAGCCGGATGACCCCGGTTGCCCGTTGCGCCACCTCCTGGTCTGAATCCCCGATCTGCGGCAGAGACAGTGTTTCTGCCCGCAGTGGCAGGGCATCACATTTCTCGTCCGGGAGCTGGCCCCCTTTCCTGTGCCACAGATGATAAAAAGGACGATTCCTAAGTGAAGTAATTAACTGTTTTTGCGACCGTTTTTTGCCTTCGAGCTGCACGATTTTTTCCTGCAGCCCGCGATAACAGTCTTCCAGACGGCGTACCCCGGATGCCAGTGGCTCCACCCGGAGCGTTGAATACCTGCCCCGCGGCAACTGTAGTTCGTCTGCCCGCAGCGGCATTGAGCTGGTTTCCCCGGCCGGGAACCGGAAACCCATTGCGTGCCACAGCCTGTCCCTCCGGATCTTGTTTTCTTCGTTTGCTTCATCAACCTGGGAAATTTCAATCGGCAAAACCCGGGTTTCTGGCGGAAGGCCTCTGGCCCACAGCACAAACTGCTGCGTGATCCAGCTACCCAGGCCGTGTCCCTGCAGGCGCCGTTCCAGTCTGAACTCATCTGTAAACAGATGCAGGGCCTTCTGTTGAGGCCAGTAGATTGCAGTGAAAGTCTGAGTCTTCGTCTGTTCGGTATCGGCCAGGTACAGTGTCATTATGCAGGAGACCCGGTACAATCCGTCGGGAAAATGGTCAGAAGTTGGCCCCCACGATTGCTCCCTGCACAGAATGACGACCAGATTTTCCTCCTGGCGGGTACTGTTATTTGTAATGATCTCCGGCAATGTCACGAGCCACATTGTTTTGTCCTTAACTGTCCGGGTCACGCAGTCGGTCATGTTTTTTCCCTGGAGGGTTATACCCCGGTGCTGTCAGCAGTTATCGGATAGGGGAGTGTCCCCTGCCCCCACGAAAGCCTGCAGGGCATCCGCTCTGGAGGGTAGTTCAATACAGTCACCATGCTGTGGGTTAATTTCTTCGTCAATGGCTTCGTTGTAACGCATGCGAAGCCGCCACCCCTTCATCGGGAGAGAGTTCTGTATGGCCAGCACCATCCCTTCCGGCGACAGCAGTTCACGAAGGGTGTAGCAGGCCCCGATCCGGGTCGAGTCCCGCAGCCACATCACGGGGTATTCACTGACCAGCTGGTCATACACGCATTCTGCCGTATGGAAGTAATTCTCATCCGCCCTGCATAAATCGCACATAATCCATCCTTGACTGTGAAATCACGCCTTTTTATTTAACTCTTGCAATAAGGTTAAATTTCCAATCATCTCCCAGGAATTCCGCATCGTAAGGTGCCGCTGCGCCGGATCGACAATCGATGTTTTTCCAGTCACTTGAAAGCAGCCAGCCATTAGGACGTTTTTCCCTGTGAGCCACTGTTCGTCCATCACGGGTGATGATGTTTGGCAGATACCACTGGCTCTGATCAAGGGGATGAACTTCAAAACAGGTTTTCCCTCGCGGGGATGCCATCCACAGTTCGCTATGACCTGCATTTTCCAGTTCAACAAGAACGTCATGTAATGGAATTGGAGTTTTCATATTTTTCCTTTTAAAAGAAATAGTCACTCTAAGTAATTATGGCGGGCGGCAGATCTGTCTGCGCACAACCCTGTGACTGTCACCCGAATTAATTTCACCTTCCGTCATTATTTTCAGGCTGATAATAATCTGCATTATAACAACGCCATTAAATTACCGGATGACCTTTTCCGGCAGATCCGATTTTCTTGCCCATAACAACTTTCCGGAAGTGTACCACGGTCAGGGAATAACCACAGCGCCCTTTTATGGTGATGAGCGGCCGGTCACGGGGCAGGGGAGGGACACAACATCTAGCGTCATCGTCAGCTGGGAACACCGCTACATCTTGTGTTGCCGGGCCGCTGAGCGGCGGAGGCCGGAAAGCAGATCCGGAACTTGGGGTTTCCGGATCTCCGCTGAAATGAGAAAGAATATTTCCGATAATATCATTTTAAACATCACCTATATAATTTGCTTTTCATCACATTTTTTAGTAGCACTTCTTTTAATGAATAGCTAATAAATAAAATGCTATGCTAGCATTGGATATGAAGCAAAAATAAAAGGAACGATGATGCTCAGCCAGCTTAACCTGCGTTTTCACAAAAAACTGATCGACGCGCTGAAAGTGCGTGCCGGTCGCGAAAATACCTCGGTCAATGCGCTGGCCGAACGTTTTCTTGATGACGGTCTGAAAACGACTGCTGCCGGTGACGGTTATTTTCAGCTTCTGGCCGATCCTGAAACCACGATCCGGCAGCTGTATCGCAAGATAGCCGGCGGCGTGTCCTCCGGGGGGGAGCCGGTCTCCCGGGACGAACTGCGGTTTATGCTGGTCAGTGCCCGACAGGGTTACCTGCGCGGACGCCACCGCCTGGTTACCCGGCCGGCACTCAGCACGCTGCTGCAGATCGTCCGGGAACTGCTGACCTGGCAGGTGGAACAGGACAGGGTGCGGGACGAACATTATTTACGGGGAACCTACCGGCTTCGCGACGGGGATCTGCTGGCAGACTATGACCGGTTTCTGACCGGACTGCGCCCGGTCATCGACCACACCACCGCCGAACAGCTGCTGCGCCCGCTGGAGAGCGGCTGTCTGGAACTGACAGATTTTCCGGATTCTGTGCTGGCCGGGAGTTTCACCCAGGCCAGACTGAGGGAAGTTTTTCCGCTGGTTCTGTGCGGGCTGGAGCGGACTGAGAGCCAGGTCGAGGCCCAGGTGCAGGAGCTGCGCCCGCTCATCCCGGCCGTGACGGAAACTATTGAAGCCGGCACACTGCGCCTCGATATTCAGATCGACGGACTCCCGCCAGGACAGCGTCCGGGCGCGCTGTACAGGACACCGAAACTGCATATGATCCTGACCGGGAAGGAGTTTGTTTACCCCTGTGGCTGGGCGCCGTTCTCCGAGTTACTGGGCCTGCTCACCCTGTACGCCCGGCACCCTGAAGCCCTCCAGCACGGTCATCAGGGGGAGCGGGTGATGTTCTCTCCGCCGGGCAGTGTGATGCCGGAGGGATTTTTCGGGATTGACGGCCTGCGGATTTTTTTGCCGGCGGAGGCCTTTGAGACGCTGGTCCGGGAGCTCACCACGCGGTGTGATGAAAGCTCGCTAGCAGAGGCCCTGAACGGCCTGCGCAGCCTGTATGGTGATCTTTGAGGAGCCAAAAAATGCATAAGGAAAGTCGTACTGACCGCTGGCTGCGAACCGGCTTTGTGCTGTTTCTCGTCGTGCTAATCCTGCTGATTGTCTTTAACGGCACGGCGAAAACCAGCGATGTCAGTAACTGGATCATCGCCTTCGCCAATATTGCGATGGCCGCTGCGGCTGTCGGTGCGTGGCGCGCAGCCCGGAAATTTTTATCCGAGTTTTTTGCACAGGAAGGTTATCGGCTGGCAATCACCCTCATCAATGAAAATGTCATTCATCTCGGGATTGACAATGAATACACTGTGCGCGCTCAGGAAGTCATTGTGGTCTGCCGGCATCTTCATGGCCAAGCGCATACAGACGATAATCTAATCCTTTTCAGGCAGAAACTTGATCAGCTGATTACCCAGCATGGCCATCACAGCACATGGCTGAGAAACAGCCGGGCACTGTCATTCAAGATGGAAACCTACGGAATTTATGCCGCAGAAGGTAAAAAAGCAGCTCTGGCGGAGATGATGATCGCGCTGGACAGCATGGTTCAGCAGGGAGAGATCCTGCTGTCGCACCTGAGAAAGGATTTTGGTACCTATGAACAAAAGATTAAAAAGAGAACGAATTTGTATATGCCTTTCAGGAGTAAGTATCTCACTGAGATGGAGAAAACCCTTCAGCATATTAATGAGGAATGGAACCAAATGGTGTCCTGCAGAGATAAGCTCCTCTCAGAGAGAAAACATGCAAGGACACTGTTTGTGGTCAGAGAAAGCTGACACCTTGTCCATTAATGAGTTACATCAGTATTAAGCAAATGCCGCTTGTGCGGCTTTTGTTTAACTGCGTAGAGCACTGACCAGACCGCCAGCGTCCGATTCATAATGTAAGTTCAAAGCGGACCTTCCCCTCCCACCGGCCTTTCGCTTCCTGCCGAATCTCCTTCAATCTTCCATGTGATTAATCAATCCTGAACCGACTTCAGCAGAATTCGGATCTCAGGAGAACCATTATTCACTTCATCTCTAAAAGTTATTAAAAACCATAAATACAAACCACAAAGTCATAATAAAGGATTAATAAAAACTTTGGATATGGTCTGTTTCGCGGCCATGACGGCCGTCATCCTCAGTGAGGATGAGGCCTGTCTGCTCTGCAGTGATTTCCGTCACGACTGAGACCCCTCCCGGCCCTCAGTGCAAAAGGCTCTCCGGGGCCTTTTTTTGTGCCGTCAGTTAATCAACGTCCGGTTAACGGAGGCCATGACAAGTTCATAATGAACGGACGGACTGGCGGCCAGACGCTAACCGCCAGCCCAGTACTCATCCGAAAATTTCAGCGCTTCATTACCGTTTCGCTGCGCCGGCTGCCGACTGTCCAGCCAGCGGCTCTGTACTGCCTGACATTTCTGATTCATTTCGTTGTGCCTCTTTCGGTGATTAACAGACCGATTGTGGCGTCACGACACGATCACCGCCATCTCATTGTACTTCCTGGGCCTCACAGGATGAGACTTGTATTCACCTTCCGGTCATCCTTGAATATCTCAGCAAAAAAATAAATCCACACCCAGTATGTGTATGCCCCCTACAACCCCGGGGAGCACTGTGAGCACATAGAGGACAAGGAGCACAGAGAGTACAGGGAGCACCGGAAATGATAAGTAAGGTTTTTAAATTCAGATACATACAATATATTAATGTAATGTATATTACACCCAACAACATATAACACATTATTTATTACAGGGCTTCACGTAATTATCCTGTAGCACTCGGCTGAAATACATCACCAAAACATGAATAACTATTTGAATTTAAAGGGTTTTATTGGTAGTTTACACTCATCAGAACGAAGGAGATAAACATGTCAGAAAGAAGTAAAAGAGCGGGAAAACGTAATCAGTCAGAAAGGCGTTTAGAACTGATCAAGGCTTTGTGGGGAAGTGAGGTAGTAAAAACGTGGCACAGGCTGGAAAACGATGGATATTCTACAGTGCCACGCTACTTACCCCTGATTGGCGTTATCTTGGACGGTCTGTCAAAAGGGGCACCATTATCATCAACGTATTTAGCCCTGTGGTTCAGGGTTTCGGACGAAGGGTTAATTGAAGTTAGGGATAAGACAGTGCTGGCCTATGAATCCGGATTCGCAAGCGTTCGCGGTGTTACAACATGGTCAGGAAGAATGAGAAAGTTGAAGGAGCTGGGTTTCATTTCCACCCGTGAAGGCAGTACAGGTGAATTTCATAACGTATTGATTGTTCACCCATTAGTTGCAGTTAAAAAGCTTCTGGAAGATGGGGTTATTACTAAGGGAAGAACCTATAACATCCTGGTTGAACGGACTGTCGAGATAAAAGCTTCATGGGGGGAATAAATGAATGGCTAAAGCTGTCGAAGGATTGCAGACATTTAAAGATCTTGATCTGAAAGATTTAAGGAATCTCGATACCAATGAACGTAATGACCTGGTTGATGAAATTGAAGCAGGACATAGTCTTGAGGAAGCTCTTGAATTGCTTGAAGTGCATATGGGGTTTAGCACTACTGAAATGACAGAGATCGTCAGGAGAACTCCTATCGGTGATATTCACATTTTGCGGGATAAGCTTTCACACATTGTTGAAAAGCGAGTGGATGCGCGCGAACGTTACGTCAAATTTGCGCTAGATACGCTCGTTAACCCCTATGAGATATGGCAGACCATGTATGATGACGGTATGGTGCGTTATATATTCATCGGCACATACAAACAAAAGCAGCAAATGCTGGTTGTTGTTGCCCCCTGGGATGGTAAAGTTCTCTGGAATTTCATGCACACAGAGGCGAAAGGTCTTAACAAGCACCGAAGGGGAGATTTGCTATACAACAGATAACAAAAAGCCGCAATGTCGTGCATCGCGGCTAAAAATGTTGTCTTTTTATATTTAACACCTTCAGACGAAAGGTGCTGAGGTCTCACCCTAGCACAGAACTTAGGGATTCTATGGGGTTCCTACGCCAGTTATAGCACCCTAATGCAACTGGTTTCGCGCTCACCATTAATCTACATCACGATAGTGTGATTTGCAACTGCTCATCCACTCTGTTTTGAATACCTTGCCAGATAGGTTTTGTGGGTGATAAGCCTAAGACTTTGTATGCAATCTGGCACTGCGTGAGCCGCAACAATGAGAACCTCCGACTTTGGTATTTTTCGGATCTGCAGTGCAAAGAAGAATGATTATTGCAGGATAAACACAAAAATAGACTGATTGTTGTGAAAAGTGAATTATTGCATTTCAGTTCAGAAATATGATGAATTGTTGACGAAAATATGACTATCACCGCAGACAGATGTTTCTGAGACGCCACCGTGAAATCACATGGCAGCATAGCGATATCCTCACTATGATGGGGGAGAAATTCTCATCATAAGGATCCCCCCGGTGAAAGGTTCAGAATGGAATAAATGGGATTTACATATTCACAGTCCAGTGACATGGCAGGCCAATGGTTATGCCAGCCAGTGTGATATCGCGCGCTATGTTCAGCTTCTCGGGGAAAAGCAACTTTCCCTCATCGCCGTGACCAACTATTTTTATTTCCGGCAGAATGAGCTGGAAATGATACGGGAAGAAATTGCCCGCCAGAACCTGAATATCACGGTACTGGGAAATGTTGAGTTTCGCCTTGATCAACAGAACAAGGCCGGGGACTTTATTAATGTTCATATTCTTTTCTCCGACAGGATCAGCACTGAGCGTATTAATGAAGCCCTGTCCCGTTTCCCGCTCAGGTTAACTGACGGTGACAGAAAAGCCATTTACTGCTGCGAAAAGAGTGTTGCGGAGAGCGGTCATGGCGTGGATACCATTGTGGTGGCGTTCAGTACACTGCTTGAACACCTCAGTGCATCATTCCGGCCATTCAGGGATTATCTGGTGGCGGTCTGTCCTAACGGGTATGGCGGTTACCGGCCGGATGCGAACGGCCGTTCTGCGGCAATAGCAACCGAAATCGACCGTCAGGGACAGATGATTTTTGGCGGGAATGGCGATCGTGAATTCTTTCTGAGAACGGATCGTTATGATGGCGCCAGCGTCAAACCCGTCTTCCTCTGCTCCGATGCCCACCGGATGGAGGATATCGGCAGCCGCTACACCTGGGTAAAGGCGCTTCCGACCTTCGAGGGGCTACGCCAGGCACTGCTGGAGCCTGAAGCCCGCCTCAGGATAGGGGAGGAGTGGCTGGCAGAGCTTACGCCAAAAGCGCATTTCAGTCAGATTGATGTTGAAGGGACGATTTTTGATGGCCAGGAAATCAGCTTCAGGAAACTGTCCATCCCCCTCAGTCAGGATATGGTGGCCATCATTGGCGGCCGGGGAACAGGTAAAAGTCTGCTGCTTGATGCGCTCCGTTCCCGTTTTGCCGGGGCGGCGGCCCGGGGAAGCGATCAGCGTGATGTGAATGTTCAGCATATGAGTATTGAGCTGGATAAGGCCAATGGTGAGAAGATCCGTTTTGATGCCCGTTCTGAAGGGTATGAGTACTTGCATGTGTCTCAGGGCGAAATCAAAAAGCTCTGTCAGGAGCCGGGGCTCATCAGCGATGAGATAAAGAAAATGCTGAGGCTGACACCGGCCCATGAGGCGGGCAATACGGCCGCACAGCTGGCGGAAAACCTCAGTGCCTGGCGTGCCTGGCGTGAATTCAGCCTGTACCGGAGTGCGTATTCAGAGCCGGTGAATACGCGTCATTTTCAGCTGAATATCATCAGAGCCGCTCAGGAAAAGATTGAGGTTCTCACTAGTGACCGCAATAAGGCACTGATTGAGACGTTTCGCGAAAACAGCCGGCGCCAGACATTACTGATTCAGACGCGGGATAAACTGACGAGTGTGCGTGCGGACATTGTGACGACCGCAGAGGATCTGAATGCCAGAATTGCGGCGATTAATGCAGAGGATACTGCTCATGAAGCGATCCCGCTCGTGGATCTGTCTGCCCAGACAGGGGTTATTGAGCACAGACTGCTGTCCGTGCAGGAGCAGACCGAACAGTTTGGTCGCGATAACGACGAGATTATCGGTACTTTCCGCGAGCAGGGGCTGGGACAGGACATTACCGGGTTGCTGGAAAAGGTACATGAATATCAGCTCCAGACGGAGCTGGCGGAAACTCATCTGCGTGAAATCGGACATCAGGAGACACTGTACCGGAGCGGACTGGAACAACGCACCAGGCTTGCGGCTGAATTCATGGATGGATTGCTGTCAAGACAGGGCGTGATCGACACGGCTTTCGCATCGCTGACCACAAAACCTCATCTGACGCAGGATCAGCAGGCCTTGATACAGGACATTCTTACGGATATCCGCATTTACGGCCAGCCTCACTTTGATGTCACTGCCTTTTACAACGGGATGCTCAGTTGTCTGAACCGAGGCCGGTTCAGGGCGGCCGGGGAGCTGACTACCCAGGATAGGTTGCGGGAGGTATTCAGGATCAGCAGCATTGATGAGTTCCGGGCCCTGCTGGCAAATGAACCCATGCTGGTTCTGCCGGAATGTCCGGACAATAAACTAACCATCGAGGCGTTTTTCTGGCGCGACGAATATTTTAACAGTCAGGGACCGGATGCACTTATCAGTTATCTGTTCAGTCCGGAGCAGATCCAGCGCTATCTGAACGTCAGGGCGGAATTTGAATACAAAGGTAAAACCGTCGAAAAACTGTCAGCCGGGCAACGGGGGACCTTCTATGTCTGCCTTAAACTGGCGACAGATGCCTTCGGATCGCCGTTTGTCTTTGATCAGCCGGAAGATGACCTGGATAATGAATTCATCATGCACAGTCTGGTCCCACTTTTCAGAAAAATAAAACAGTACCGACAGGTCATCATTGTGACGCATAACGCCAACCTGGTGGTTAACTGTGATGCTGAACAGGTCATCATCGCGGCCAACAATGATGAAGTTATCAGTTACCGTAGCGGAGCGCTGGAATACGGAGATCACGGGGCGCCGAACAGTATGCGCAAGGCTATATGTGACGTGCTTGAAGGGGGACGCCAGGCGTTCGAAGCGCGTGAGCAAAAATACGGGATGATGTGGCTTAACGCCATCTGATGAGTCTCAGGAACTGAAGGATTCAATCCCATATAAGACTTAAAAGCAGACCGTCATCAGGTCTGCTTTTTCTTCCGGTTTTACCTTTTTTCGGATCTCAGCGGAAAAAGAGAAGAAAGCGTATAGGTCATGCATATCCATATGCCTGACATCTGCATAGGTATGGCATACGCATATCCTCACCATCTGCATATGCTTTACCTATACAAACCTGTTCCGAAGGCATATACTTCACCTATGCGGGAATACTCCCTGGCACACTCAGCATATGAGGAAAAACCATGCGCACAGTCTCTATTTTTAAAAACGGCAACAACCGCGCCATCCGTCTGCCCCGCGATCTGGATTTTGAGGGGGTGAGCGAGCTGGAGATCGTCCGGGAAGGGGACAGCATCATCCTGCGTCCCGTCCGGCCGACCTGGGGCTCGTTCGCGCAGCTCGAAAAAGCTGACCCGGACTTTATGGCGGAGCGCGAGGACGTTGTCAGCGACGAAGGACGGGTTAACCTGTGAACAAAATCTATATGCTCGACACGAACATCTGCTCGTTCATCATGCGCGAGCAGCCGGAAGCCGTGCTGAAGCGCCTGGAGCAGGCGGTGCTGCGGGGTCACCGCATTGTGGTTTCGGCCATTACCTACGCCGAGATGCGCTTCGGCGCCACCGGGCCGAAGGCCGCGCCGCGTCACGTCCAGCTGGTTGACGCGTTCTGCGCCCGCCTCGATGCCATCCTGCCCTGGGATCGCGCCGCGGTGGACGCCACCACGGAGATTAAGGTGGCGCTGCGCATGGCCGGCACGCCGATTGGCCCGAACGACACGGCGATTGCCGGACACGCCATCGCCGCCGGCGCCGTGCTGGTGACGAATAATACGCGGGAATTTGAGCGGGTGCCGGGTCTTGTGCTGGAAGACTGGGTAAGATAACGCTGAAAACAAAACAGGCGGTCTGGCGCTGCCGGACACTCTTTCAGTCAGCGGTATATAAAGGAATAAAAGATGCCTCTGATCACGCGGCTTATGCTGCAAAACTTTAAAAAGTTTCCGGAACTGGACCTGCGCTTCACTCATGACCGTAACATTCTGGTCGGGGACAATGAGTCCGGGAAAAGCACGATTCTGCTGGCCCTTGACCTTGTGCTGAGTGACAGCCGGCACCGGGTCGAGGCACTGGGTGTGGAATCGCTCCTGTCCCAGTCAGCCGTCAGGCAGTTTCAGGAAGGTGAGCGCCGCGCCGATCGGTTACCCGTGCTGACAGCTGACGTTTTCCTGAGTAACGGGGGAGATCCTGACCTGAACGGCAGGCAAAATCTGGCGGGTATCGATGCGGATGGTCTCAGAATGCGCATTGCACCCATGACGGAGGAATACGCTCAGGATATTCACCATGTCCTGCAGCAGGATCCCGATAATTTTCCCTATGAATACTATTCCGTGCGGTTCAGCACCTTCTCCGGCGGTCATTTCGCCGGCTTCAGACGCTATCTGCGCCATCTGCTGTTAGACAGTGCACGCATCGATAACGAGCACGCCGCACAGGAATATACGCGCACGGTTTACAGCGTCAATGTGCCGGTGGCCGATCGGTACCGGCTTGAAAACAGTTACCGGCAACAGAAAATGCACTTCTGCACCCGGCATCTGTCCGCCATAAACGACACGCTGGAAACGTATCAGTTTGGCGTGCGTTCCGGTGCCAAATCAGGTCTTGAGGCGAATCTGGACATTACCGAGGACGGTATTTCCATTCGTCACCGTGGAAAAGGAAGGCAGTGCTTCATCAAAACGGAGTTTGCACTGCAGCGGCATCAGCAGCAGGGAGAGCTCCACGCACTGTTGCTTGAGGAGCCGGAGAATCATCTCAGCCATGTCAGTATGAAGAGGCTGGTTAATCAGCTTGCCGCTGAACGGCAGACGCAGGTGTTTATTGCCACACACAGCAGCCATATCTCCTCCCGCCTCGATCTGCGTAAGGCAATCCTCCTCGGGCCTGCCCGGCCGGTACTGATGAATGAACTTTCCGCTGAGACTGCCGCCTTCTTTATGAAAGCACCGGATAATAACGTGCTGGAATTTGCGCTGGCCAGACGTGTGCTGCTCGTGGAGGGGGATGCTGAGTTTATTCTGATCGAGGCCTTTTATCGCCGCCTGTATGGCAGGGCGCCGGAGGATGACGGGGTTCACATCATCGCTATCGGCGGAACGAGTTTCCGTCGTTATCTTGAGCTGGCCCGTCTTCTGGAAAATCGCGTCGCGGCCCTTCGTGATAATGACGGCAACTACCAGCAAAACTGCGATGAACGCTATGCTGACGTGCTTTGTTCCCGCACCCGGGTATTTGCCGATCGCGACAACACCCGATCCACATTTGAAATCTGCCTGTATCAGGATAACGCTGATCTGTGTGATGCGCTTTTCCGCGGAACCCGCCGGACACTCACGGTGCAGGAATACATGCTGGCCAATAAGGCAGAAGCAGCATTCCGGCTGTTACAGCTGCACGCCGAAGAGCTGACAGTACCTGATTATATTCAGGGGGCACTGGCATGGATAAGAGAGTGATATTTGCGGTTGCCGGCTCGGGCAAGACCACGCTGCTGATACGACGGTTGAGTGAGGACCGGCGGACGCTGCTCCTGACCTTCACAGTGAATAATGAAGCGCATCTGCGGGCGCAGATTATCAGACGTTTTGGCTTTATCCCGGACGGGATCAGGGTGATGACCTGGTTTGAGTTTCTGCACGGTTTTTGCTTCCGGCCTTTCCTGCAGGAGCAGCTGGCATCGCGTGGCCTGAGCTTCGACCAGCCCCCACCCGGAATACCGCGCACGAATGCCCGGCATTATCAGGATCCCGCCGGACGGCTGTATCACCGGCGGCTCGCACACCTGCTGACAGCCCGGGGGCTGCTGCCGGATATCCGTACCCGGCTTGCCCGTTACTACGATGAACTGCTTGTCGATGAAGTTCAGGACTTTGCCGGACATGACTTTAATTTTCTGCTGGAGCTCTGCCGCGCGGAAATCACTGTGCTCTGTTGCGGCGATTTTTATCAGCATACCTTTGACACAAGCCATGACGGCAACGTTAATTCAACGCTGCACGATGACATTACGCGATATGAGGCCCGCTTCGATGCAGCCGGTTTCACTGTTGACCGGGACACGCTCAACCGGACATGGCGTTGCTCGGCTTCAGTGTGCGAGTTTATCACCGGGCAGCTGAACATCCGTATCGCTGCCCATGGGACACATGCCACCCTGATTGAAACGATCGCAGATGCAGAGCGCGCTGCCACCCTGCACGCTGATAATACGGTGATTAAGCTCTTCTATCGTGAACATCACCGTTACGGCTGTTACTCGCTGAACTGGGGCGTCAGTAAAGGGCTCGACCACTTTCAGGATGTCTGCATTGTGATGGGACCCACACACTGGAAGCTTCTGAATCGTCAGGAACTGGCAGCCCTTCCGCCGTCGTCCCGTAACAGGCTGTACGTGGCATGCTCACGGGCGCGCGGCAACATTTATTTTGTCTCAGAAACTCATCTGCGCCGATTCAGGGTCTGAATCAGTTGATCCTCCATTGCGCAATATCCAGTAAAACAAGCTCTTCTTGGCCGCACACACCTGTATTTCGTTCAGATTCGGAAGGGATTTCATAAGCACTCCGGATGTAGTAGACAACGCCTGTTTCTGCGTGTAATCTACCATCTAGTTGATTGGTTGGTTTTCAATTAATCATTAATTTAATCCGCACTGTATCTCAGGAGTTAAAATGACTGATTTAAAAAAACCTTTTGCTGACGCTAATGTTATTCGCGGTACACGAGAAGCTATTCGCCAGCATCCAGAACTGGGCAATCTCACCTTTAACATGAAGAGTAAATCCAACGGTGGAGTATCCGTCCGAGTGGAAACTCATGCGACTATCCAGAACGGCAAGGTTGATACCAGTCGCTCCGGAAAATTTGCTAATGTTGGCGATGAACCTGCTGATTTATCGGGTACGGATAGCGGTATGGGCCCAGCTGAATACATTTTGCAGGCACTTGCCGGTTGTTATACCGCGACTCTGACTGTGATGGCGGCAGAAAAGGGCATTGAACTTGATGGTATTGAACTTGACCTGAATTTCGACATTAATCTGAACGGTTTCCTGGGTCTTGACGAAAAAGTTCGCAACGGGGCGAAAGCGATCCGTGTTGGCGTTAAGCTCTCCAGTCCGACCGCCAGCCGTGAACAGCTTGAAGAAATGGTTCGTGCTCTCCCAGAAAGCTCGCCGATCCACGATACCCTGGCGAACCCGGTCAGTATTGATACCCGGTTGGTGTAGGTAAAACTCAGAGAGGGAAATGCCTGAACACTGTCATTTCCCTACTGCCTGATGGCTATTAACTCCGACCAAAACGCGTTATCAGAGAAGGTTAAATTACTGTTGTGAACTGATGTCCCCTTGCAGGGAACAACAGTCGCAGATAATATCTACCAACTAGTAGATTATAATTGTGAGGATTATATGTCAGTCATGACACGAGAAAGGCTTCTGAATGAAGCGGACCATCTGATGCGCGAACGGGGTTACTCTGCATTCAGCTATGCTGATTTGTCAAAGAGTATTGGTATCACTAAGGCCAGTATTCATCACCACTTCCCAACCAAAGACGTTTTGGGCGAACAAGTGGTGATTCAGGCCCATACCGATACCAAAAACCGATTTGAACAGATTGAAAAGACGGAGAATACGGTTGCGCAGATGCTTACCGCTTACGTGGAGCTTTTCATCGAGAGCTATCGCACGTCGCGTATGCCGCTGTGCTGTGCTTTGTCTGCGGAAATGGCCAATCTGCCACCGAATATCAGAGTTCAGGCGACCGAATATTTCGATATGCAGATTGCCTGGTTGACCAAAATTGTCAGCCGTGGCGTTGATGCAGGGGAACTGACTGCTGACTTGCCGCCATCAAAAATGGCGCTGCTTATTTTGAATTTATGCGAGGGCGCTAGCGTTGTTTCCCGGGCGATTAATAAGCCTGAGCTTTTCAACGATACGCTTGAACAGATCCTAATGATTGTTAAAAGAAAATAATTCTGGAGATGACCCCATGTTAGACTGGAACGAATACCGCTCAGAAGTGATGCAACGTGTTGGTGATCTGGGTAAGCTGACCCCGGAAACGCTAAAAGGCGTCATGGCTTTGGGCAACGCCGGCAATAAGACCAACCTTCTGGGCGCGAAAGTGCGTGAACTGATTGCACTGGCTTGTGCGGTGACGACTCGCTGTGATGGTTGCATCGCCGTCCATGCCGAAGCTGCCGTTAAAGCTGGCGCCACAGAAGAAGAAATTGCTGAAGCCCTGGGTGTGGCGATCAACCTGAATGCAGGCGCTGCAGTTGTCTATTCAGCACGTACGCTGGATGCGATTAAGCAACTGAAAGCGTAATAGTTATCGCGCTGAAAATATAAAAGGGCATGACTGCCCTTTTTTCACTTCTGACAGACATTGTCATCATGCTCTCTGGCATTAGGTCTGATATGGCTTTCATTGCCCCTTTTCAGAACGAAAACAGACTTTATTTCTCGTTAAACACATTTCTTACCCATTCGGCCAAAGCCTGAACGCCCGGTCGGTTAAGGTTTTCTCGTGGCATAATGAGGTCATATCCTCGCCCGGCGGGTATTTCTATTTCAAAAGGGGCGACCAGTCGGCCCTCATCGAGGTAATGTCGAATGAGTCGTTTTCTGCCCATGATGATACCGCCGCCATTGAGTGCCGCTTCAATCGACATCTGACAATTGTTGAAGCTTAAAAAATTATCTTCAACGGGCAGGTTTTTGCCAGACTCCCTGCACCATTCTCGCCATTCTGAAAAAACATTCTGGGAGTCAACGGATTCAGAGGTATGAATGAACGGGACTTCAGCTAACCAATGGTTTGCTTGCCTGATTTTTTTTGCAAGAGATGGAATACAGACGGGAACCAGCATCTCTTCAGATAACCGTTCGCAGTAGAGATCGGGGTATTTCAGATTACTGTAGTAGATAGCGACATCTACCCGTTCAAGATTAAAATCTACCAGACCGGCCCTCACTCTGAAATTGATATTCAGCCCTGGCCACCGTTCGGTAAATACCGGTAAGCGCGGCATCAGCCAGAGAAAAGCGAAGGTAGGTGGAAGGCCGACAGACAAGGTTCCTCTCAGCCCCTGCACGCGAATATCTTCTATTTCATCACTGATGCGTTTAAGTGAAAACGCGAGTACGCCAAGTAAACGCTCCCCTTCATCGGTCAACTGAAGTTTTCTGGTCATTCTGATAAACAGTCTGAATCCGAGCATGGATTCAAGAGAACGAATGCGTTGGCTAACGGCCCCTTGCGTCAGATTGAGGGCTGTCGCCGCCTTAGTAAAGCTCATATGCAGTGCTGCCGTTTCAAACGTATGCAATAGTGCCAGTATGTTCTGTTGAGCGAGCATTCATTATTTTCCTTCTTAATTTTTCTTATACATTATTTACAATAATGCATACCCCGGAATTGATCGTTTGTCCACTAAGCCCCTTGTCCTCTTTAATTGGCCCAACAGACGTCCTGACAACAACGATGAGGGGAATATCTAATGAAGGGTCTTAAGTTAGTGGTTATTGGAGCGGGTTCAAGCTACACACCTGAACTGATGGAAGGCATTATCAAGCGTCAAAATGAATTTCCGATCCGCGAGTTATGGCTGGTTGATATTGAGGATGGCCGTGAAAAAATGGCGATCATTGCGGGCCTCACCCGACGGATGCTGGAAAAAAATGGGCTGGATATACCGGTTTATGAAACCCTTGACCGCACAGAAGCACTGCCCGGTGCCGATTTTGTTTGTTCTCAGTTCAGGGCCGGCTGCCTGGAAGCACGGATCAGCGACGAAAGGATATCGCTGAAATACGACATGATCGGTCAGGAAACCAATGGGCTGGGTGGGTTTGCCAATGCATGCCGCACTATCCCGATTGCATTGGCTATAGCGAAAGAAATGGAACAACTGTGCCCGGATGCCTGGTTGCTGAACTTTACCAACCCGTCGGGAATGGTCACTGAAGCGATACTGAAATACAGCAAAGTCAAAACCGTAGGGCTGTGCAATGTGCCTGTTATCATGCAAAAAGGTATTGCCAGTGCTTTAGGTGTCAGTGACATCAATGAATTTATCATGCAGGTCGCGGGACTTAATCACTTCATTTTTGCGCGCCATATTTTTCATGAAGGTAAGGATAAGCTGCCTCAGGTTATTGAGCTGATTTCAGAGGGGAATGATCCGTTGGTGCCTAAAAATATTCCTCCTTTCAAATGGCCGGATCGGTTGTTGGCGAATATGGGAATGATACCTTGCCCCTACCTGCGTTATTACTACATGAGCGACGACATGTACCGTCAGGAGCTTGGCGAAGCACAAGGGGAAGGGACTCGTGGTGAGATCGTAAAGGAGCTCGAAAGAGAACTATTCGAAATTTATCGAAACCCGGAACTCGCCGAGAAACCGAAAGCGCTGGAAGGTCGGGGAGGGCAGTACTATTCGGATGCGGCATGTGAATTGATGAGCGCAATATATAACGACAAACGCATCATCATGCATGTCAATACGCGAAACGATGGTGCGATTGCGGGCCTGCCGGATGACTGTGCGGTTGAGGTCAGTTCAATGATCACCCGTTCAGGACCTATACCACTGAATGTCGAACCTTTCCCGGAAGATGTACTTCGTCTGATTCAACTGATGAAAAGCTTTGAGCAATTGACCATTGAGGCAGCCATCAGTGGTAATCGGTATACGGCATGGCGCGCCTTGGTTATTAATCCCCTGGTCAAAAGCGGTCAACTGCTTGAAAATGCATTGGATGAAGTGATCGAACATAACAAAGCGTTGATGCCGGCCTTCCAGCGCAATAAATAACGCTAAGCAGACTGGTCGGTTATTTTATAACAAAGCGGTTATCACTCTGAACGAGGGGGAACCGCTTGCCGATGATGCATCAGACCGCTAAGAGACTTTTTTAAACATAGATAAAAAGGCATTACTGCCCTTTTTTCAGCTCTGACAATGCTTGCTGATAAAACCCTGCCGATTTAACACCCGGTATACGCTGGACCAACTGCCCATCCTTGAACATCAGTACGGACGGCAGCCCCCAAATTTCATATTTGGTGGTCAGCACCGGTGCCAGATCCACATTCACTTTGCCGACTTTGACGTCGCTGTCAGTCTGCTCGGCAAAATGGTTAAAAATGTCTTCGCTCATCTGGCAAGGCGGGCACCAGGGGGCAGAGAAGCGCACCACCGCAACCCCTTCATGCCTCTCGATTTCTCTAAAATTATCTTCATTGTAAAGGGCTAATTCACGCATCATTCACTCCTGTACGTTGTAACTTGTGAACAATCCTACCTACCAGTTGATAGAATTAATTAACATAAAAAGCTATCATCAATTGAAAGGTACTTAAGCGAAGACAATGCCATGTTTTATCAATGGTTAAGCGTCATCTTATGTGGACGGCGTGCTGAGAATTGTGATATTTCACTCCATCTGAATGAGAAAACTGACGTATTGTAAAATCGGGATTACTTTATAAAAAAGCAAGCCCATCCATAAAGTGTCGGCCTACAGGGCTGGCCTATTCCTTTTCGTAAGGCGATGATGGAAAGAACATTATCCAGTCGTATTAATGTGGGGAGTACAGCGCATGTGCTGCATACGCAGCCCCTGATGATGCGCCATATCACTATAGATGAACCCACAATCATCCTGGTCCGCCATGGCAGGAAAATAATCCGCTGGGCGCAAGAGGAGATAACGCTGGAAGCGGGTGACGCGGTGGTCATCGGGGAGGGGCACTCTTTTGATATCATCAATACACCATCACCTTTAACGGGTACGTACGAAGCATCATGGCTGAGTTTTTGTGCCGATTTCGTCCAAAACTACTGCTTCATGCATGCCCCACGTATGAGCATGCACGAAGCAAATAAAATGGCGGAGCCAGGCAACAGTTTTCGCCAGGCCTTTTATCACACTGCACAGGCCATTACAGATACTGAAAACATACCTGAAAGTATCGTGGCCAGGCGTATGGAAGAGATGCTGAGTTGGCTGGATGAATACCGCATTTTCTTCGCGCTGAAACAACATACCGGACTGGCGATAAAAATCCGCAAACTCGTTGCAGCAGACATATCACAAGACTGGAATACTGCGCAGGTAGCGGCTGCATTTGGTATGTCGGCCACCACCCTGAGACGCCATCTGCATGCCGAAAATACGTCATTCACCCATCTGGTGACTGACATTCGCATGTGCCGCGCCCTGACACTTTTGCAGGTGACCGATCTTTCAGTCACCCGCATATCCCTGGAAGTCGGCTATGAAAATCCGTCTAAGTTCGCCGCCAGATTTCGAACTCGCTTCGGATTCAGCCCCAGCCTGGTCCGGGTTTCCGGCCAGGCTATCGGCAACCTGGCTGCGGTTAGCGGCCCTGCGTAATCTGAAGATGCGCTTCGCCCAGTGAGTTCGCTTTTGCCATAAAGCCGACCAGGGCGGGCGTCGAGTCCGCCGTTATTCCCGGAAGTTTGTCGACACGAAGTGCCGTCAGCGTGATCTCATAACGGTGCGTTTCACCCTTCGGCGGGCAAGGGCCGCCATAACCCGGGATACCGAAATCAGTCCTGGTCTGAAGAGCCCCTTGCGGGAGATTTTTGTTATCCGCCGTTATCCCCGCCGGTAACGAATGAAGCGATGAGGGTATATTAACCACCTGCCAGTGGATCCAACCGAGGCCTGTCGGCGCATCCCGATCATAGATTTTGAGAGCGAAGCTTTGGGTTCCTGCCGGCGCACCACTCCAGTTAAAAGAGGGGGCAAGGTTTCCACCACTGCACCCAAATCCATAAGGTGAACTCAGGGTTTGAGCCACGGGGAAATGGTTTTTTTCAAGCTCATGACTTGTCAGCGTAAAACCGGCTGCAAAAGCGACCTGACTCGACAACGCCAGGCATAATGTACTGATAACTGTAAGGTGATGTCTGGACATTTACTCTTCTCCATAGGGGGGTGATTAATATCCGAATGATAAGAGGAGAGAAAGAGCCCGCGCCGCCCTGAACCGGCCAGTCTTAGCTCCATAACGCCCAAAAATGATATTTGTAATTCTCTGATTTCACAGGATGACGACCATCTCGCCGACGGCAGCTCACCTTACGCGGTATTCCCGGTGCCTGTCTGCTGTGACAAAAGAACAGCATGATTTGTTCTTTTACCTATTGACCAATCAACTAGTAGGTAGGTATAGTGCAACCATGCGCTTAACCGGCATCAGGTAGCGATCGTCAGCTCCCCGGCCCGCTAAGTATTAACTCCGGCCCCAGCGGGGCTTTTCTCTCTTTCGCCTTGCGAGGTACATGATGAGTAAGTTGTTCACCCCCTACAATCTGTCAGGCATGCAGTTAAAAAACCGCGTGGTCATGGCCCCGATGACCCGCACCCGCACAATGAACGACGTGCCGGATGACGTCGTTGCACTTTACTACGCCCAGCGCGCCTCTGCGGGGCTGCTTATCACCGAAGGCATGCCCGTTTCTGAAGAAGGGCGCGGCTATCTGTATACCCCGGGGATCTACAACGCTGCACACGTTCAGGGCTGGCGCAAAGTGACCGATGCGGTACATGCGAAGGGCGGCCGTATTTTTGCTCAGTTGTGGCATGTGGGCCGTATGTCTCACGTCTCTCTTCAGCCAGGTCACATAGCGCCGGTTTCAGCGGGCACCGTTCAGGCGGTCAATACCACCGTTTTTGCGCTGACCGAATCCGGAGAACCGGGCCCGGTTGTACCAAGCCAGCCGCGCGCGCTGGAAACGCATGAAGTGAAACGCATCACGGCAGACTTCGTGCACTCCGCACGCCTGGCGATGGAGGCCGGTTTTGACGGCGTGGAAATCATGGCGGCGAACGGCTTCATTTTCGACCAGTTCCTCAGCAGTGAGCTGAACCCTCGCACTGATGAATACGGTGGCTCTGTGGAAAACCGTCAGCGGTTCCTGCTGGAAACGGTTGATGCCATCTCTGCGGCTATTGGTAGCAATAAGGTGGGCTTGCGCATTTCACCGTTCGGGCGGATTTACGACCTGGCGCCATATGAAGGTGAAGAAGAGATTTGGGCCAGTATCGCAGCGGCTCTCGGCCAGCGTCAGCTGGCTTATGTACATCTCTATTATCAGCCTGTTTATACCCAGGCACCGGTTCCTGCCGGGTTCAAAGCCGCGTTCCGTAAAACTCTGGGGGGCACGGTTATTGCCGCTGGCGGCTTCACCCGCGAGATTGCCGAAACGGCACTTGAGGCAGACGAACTGGATCTTGTCGCGTTTGGCGTGCCGTACATCGCCAACCCTGATCTGGTCGAAAGAATGCAGAACGGCTGGCCGCTGGCCGAAAGCGATCGCACGACGTATTACGGCGTGACGGGGTCACCAGAGAAAGGCTACACCGATTATCCCGCCTGGAAAGCCAACTAACGCCACGAAGCCGGTGGTATTTGCGGTGCCCACATAAACAGGCACCGCCAGACGAAATTAATAGGGTATTCAGGAGCCAATATGCAAACCCTTAAGCCGATTATTACGATAGATATCTGGTCAGATCTGGTCTGCCCCTGGTGCTGGATTGCCAAAAAGCGTTTCGAACAGGGCCTTGCCGCCTTTGAACACAAGGAACAGGTCGTGGTCCGCCACCACAGTTTCCGTATTTCCGGCGACCGGCCTGCCGTGCCGTTCCGCAAAGCCCTTTACAAGAAGTTTGGCGGGGAACATGGGGCGGAACTGATGATGAATCAGGTGGGCACGGCCGGGAAGACGGAAGGGCTCCAGTATAACTTTGACACCATGCTTTTTGGCGATACCGAAGATGCCCATACGCTGCTCGCGGCTGCGCGTCACGCCAATATGGGCGACGCCATGGCAGAACGGTTTTATCGGGCCAGTGTGACTGAGGGGCGTTCCATTTTCGATCCGCTGGAGCTCATTGCGTTAGCTACAGAAGTGGGCATGTCCAGAGCCGACGCTGTAAGTGCCCTTGCCAATGAGGCCTTCCGTGCATCGGTGGCCGAAGATGAAGCCCATGCCCGGTCGATCGGGGTCAGCGGGGTCCCGCTGTTCCTGCTCAATGAAAAATATGCTATCAGCGGCGCGCAATCTGCGGACAACTTCCTGAACGTGTTGAAGCAAGTCTGGGAAGAAAAAGCGGCTGAACTGGCAAAAACTGACGGCCAGACCTGCGGCGCTGACGGTTGCAGCATCTGACACCTGAACGAGCCGGCTGCATGACTGCCGGCAAATCTACCCTGCAAATAACGGAGTTCAAAATGAGCGATTATTTTAAAGGCAAAAAACTGCTTGTCGTGGGTGGCACCAGCGGTATGGGTCTGGAAACGGCGCGTATGGTGCTGAAAGCCGGTGGCAGCGTGGTACTGACGGGCAATAAAAAAGACAAGGCAGAAGCGGTTCAGAAAGAACTGAGCCCACTGGGTTCCGTGTCCGTGATTGCGGCAAACCTGATGACCGAAGAGGGCATGAACGCCATTCGTCAGGAGATTAATGCCAATCATCGCGATATCAGCCTGATGGTCAACGCGGCCGGGATATTCATGCCAAAAGGCTTTACCGAGCATTTGGAAGCGGATTACGACATGTACCTGACTCTGAACCGGGCAACCTTCTTCATCACGCAGGACGTGGTGAAGAACATGCTGGCCGACGGCCGTGAAGGGGCGATTGTGAACGTGGGCTCCATTGGGGCGCAAGCCGCACTCGGCGACTCACCGGCTTCCGCGTATTCCATGGCCAAAGCCGGCCTGCACGCGCTTACGCGTAATCTGGCCATTGAGCTGGCCGGTGCGGGTATCCGCGTGAACGCGGTCTCGCCAGGGATCGTGCATACCCCGATTTATGAGGGTTTTATGGCGAAAGAAGACATTGCTGGCGCAATGCAATCGCTGAACGCTTTCCATCCGCTGGGGCGTGTCGGCACGCCGGAAGATGTGGCCAATACCATCTTCTTCCTGTTGTCCGACAAAGCCTCTTGGGTGACAGGCGCAATCTGGGATGTCGATGCCGGTATCATGGCCGTTCGCAGATAAGCTCGTCGTAACCTCGCAAAGCCGCCCCATGATGGGGCGGCTGACAGGTATCTTGCTTGTAACTCAACCATTTTGAAAGTTAACATAATGAAAAAATTGAAATTTACCTTCAAAAATGCAGAAGGTGAGGAACTTGCCGGGTTGCTTGAATTGCCAGAAAATCCAAAAGCCTTTGCCCTGTTGGCGCACTGCTTTACCTGCGGGAAGGATCTGAAAGGTGCTGCACGCATTGCCAGGAAACTGACAGAAAATTCAATTGCGGTGCTTCGCTTTGATTTCACCGGGTTAGGCAACAGCGAAGGCGATTTTTCCAATACCAATTTTTCCTCGAATATTTCTGACCTGCTGTGCGCGGTCGATTATCTTCGTCGGGAATACGAGGCTCCTTCGCTGCTGATTGGTCATAGCCTTGGCGGTTCGGCAATCCTCTCTATTGCAGCCAAAGTGCCTGAAGCCAGAGCGGTCGTAACCATAGGTTCGCCAGGCGAATTGACGCATGTACAGCGGTTGTTTAAAGACAATATCGAAGATATCAGGAACCATGGCGCTTTCCCGGTAGAGCTTGCAGGTCGGGTATTCACGCTAAAAAAGCAAATGCTGGATAACATTCAGGAGCATAAAATAGCGGAAAAGGTATTTACCATGAATAAGCCACTGCTGATTTTTCATGCTCCCAATGATGATACTGTGCTGATTGAACAGGCAGAGAAAATTTTTAAAGCCGCCAGACACCCCAAAAGCTTTATTTCACTGGGTGAAGCAGATCATCTTCTGACGCATCCTCAAGATGCGGAATATGTTGCCGGGATTATCGTTGCCTGGAGTTCTGCTTACATTTAGAGGGCGTGTAAAGTTTCGTGAAGCTGCAGGTGCTGTCGTTGGCCACTGAATAAATGGGCATAGCATTTTGGTTGCACATACAAAACTGCGTAGCATGCTTTCTTTACGCGAAAAAAGCCCTGCTTAGATGCTGGGCTAAGGGCACAGTAGCTACGGTTTATTTTTATTATTTCCCTGGCCTTGCTCAACTTCCAGGTTTATTACCTTCAGGTTGATATTCAATTAATTTAACTTTAACGCTCTCTTATTTTCCTGGAAAAATTGAAGTCAATTCGCGGGCGGTATCAACCAGAAGCTCACCGTTTTTGTACATCTCGCTCACTTCTCCGTTCTTGCCGGTAGCATTTTCAGGTCGTTCAATAAACTGCCCCAGAGGAGTCGCGTTCTCATCCAGTACCACGGCAAACGGAATTTTGACTTTATCGACACCAAAGTGTGCCTTAAAGACGGCTTCAGCCTTGTCGCGGGTGATAATACCCAGACGTATTGCCGGCGCTGACGCGGCAATGGCATGGATAACGGGCAGGTTTTTATGGCAGTCGGGGCACCACATTTCAGCAGCTACCAGAATGCTGTACGAACCCGGAAGTTGTGAGAGCTTACTGATGACATCGTCAGGTAATGCCTCGTTGGCAAGCCCCTCAAAATGCCGTAATGCATTGCGGTCTTCTTCTGCTCCGCTGCCAACAAATTCGTTATAATCTGATGCTGCTTCGAGCAGTACGTTGAAATCTTGCATATGTTCTCCTTTGTTAGTAACGGGTCTACGGCTTCACATAAATCTGGCAATGATAAAGGACAATTCTCCAGGCATGACCTGAAAAAGCGTACCATTTTAGTGTCTGGCTGCCATAAGTAGATATTGCCATCCTACCTACTAATTGATAGATTATCACGTAATTTGTTAATTTTGAGGCGTCAAGCTAATGGGCCGGTCTGTTGGATTCAAGATAGTGATAGCAATGATGGCATTCGCAGCCAATTCTGTGCTCTGTCGGATTGCGTTGAAAGGCGAACATATTGATCCGGTGACGTTCAGTGACCTTCGCCTGATGAGCGGGGCGGTGGTCTTATTACCACTGTTGTTGAGACGTGAGGGGAAAAAGCAGGGCGTCTGGAGCTTGAAAAGCGGGTTCTTTCTTATGGCCTACGCCCTGTGTTTCTCCCTTGCCTATATCCATTTGGATACAGGAACAGGTGCTTTACTCTTGTTTGGCGTTGTGCAGCTGGCGATGGTGGCCCATGGCCTTTTCCATGGGGAAAGGCTGTCTTTTTCCAGAGCAACGGGGCTTGGGCTGGCTGTAGCCGGCATGGCTGCTCTCCTCTTACCTGGTGCCAAAGAGCCCCCCCTGTGCAGCGCTGTTCTGATGGCGCTTTCAGGCCTTGCCTGGGCGGCTTATACCCTCTGCGGAAAGCGCTCTCCTGATGCTACGCAGGCCACTGCGGCAAACTTCATCCTTGCTGTACCTTTTGCCCTGGTGTTGTCGCCGTTCATTAGCCAGGGAGCGCACTTCGACGGTATTGGAATTCTCCTGGCAGTACTCTCTGGTGCGGGTGCTTCTGCCGGAGCCTATGTGTTGTGGTATTCACTTTTACCTCGTCTTGAGTCTGTTACAGCCAGTACGGTTCAGTTGAGTGTGCCCTGTCTGGCGATGCTGGGAGGCGTCACATTTTTGGGCGAGTCAATGAGCCTCAGAATGGCTTTTTCAACCCTGGCAGTTCTTGCAGGCATTCTGTTGGTGATCAAGGCTCCGGTTCGGAAAATACGGCACTGATATTAACGTGCCAGTCATGACTTGATTACTCTGCAAATGGTTTTTTAGATTTTAAAGCAATGGAATATCTAATTGTTAGCAAAAGTCAGTGGCGCTGTAACCTCATTTGATAAACTAACCGGGTAACCTCTATGAAATATGATTTTGATGAAGTAGTGGACAGGACTGGAACAGATAGCTTAACCGTCGACGGCTGGCGCGAATATATGTTCGGTGACCATGAAAGCCCCTTGCCGGAAGTACCGGCCACTGGTTTTATAAACCTCTGGGTAGCAGACATGGCTTTTCCCACACCCGATCCGGTGCTTGAAGCCATACGTTCCCGGTTAGATAAAAAAATTCTTGGCTACACCCGCGTTTATGACAGAGATTACTATGATATTTTTGGGGCCTGGTGTGAAAGGAATTACGGATATCGGTTTCCGGAAGAGAGCATTGTTTTCTCCCCTGGTATTATCCCTGCGCTTAACCGCCTTGTTCCGTTACTGACCCATGAAGAAGACAGCATCCTCATCCTGACCCCTTCTTATGCACCGTTTAAAAAAGCTGGAGAGTATAGCGGTCGTCGTGTCGTCGATTGCCCGCTTAGCAACAACGAAGGCGAATGGGCGGTAGATTTTGAGGCAATGGAACAAACTCTGTGCGATTACCAGCTGCGAATTAAAGCCTTCTTCCTCTGTAACCCGCATAATCCGACCGGACGTGTCTGGCGACGTGATGAGTTGCAGAAAATGATAGCGTTATGCATTAAACATGATGTGTGGGTTATTTCTGATGAAATCCACTGTGATTTATCCCGCTCGGGCGTCACGCACATCCCCGCCGCGTCAGTTTTTCCTGAAAATCATAAAATTATCACCTGCATGTCGACCAGCAAGACGTTCAACCTGGCGGGTAATCTGCTGGCAAATATCATGATCCCTGATGCCTCAGTGAGAGCAGAATGGCTTCGCCTGCATGATGATTTTATCTCACCGTTGAGTCTGGTGGCTAACAAGGCCGCCTGGTCCGAGTGCGATGAGTGGTTGACTCAGCTCAGGCTCTACATTGACGAGAATTTCCGTTTTCTACAGGACTATCTGAGAACATATCATCCGCTGGCCCGTTTTATCATTCCGGAAGGGACCTATCTGGCATGGATTGATATCTCTCCTCTGCTGGATGTCAGTAATCAGGAAGAAGTAACCCTCTTTTTTGCCAGACATGCGGGTGTATTGCTTGAAGGGGGACAAATGTTTGTCAGTAACGGAGACGGGTACATACGTCTTAATCTGGCTTGTCCACGCGCCGTGCTTGCCGAAGGGCTTAGCCGCATAAGCAACGCATTGAGTGCCAGTTCTACCGGAACCATAACCACAACAATGTAGCCAGGAGAACAGGATGACGAAACACTATGACCAGAGAGACTGGATAGGACGCTGAACAATTCTGATTTTAGCATGCCAGCGTATCAATTGTGTACGACAAAGAAACTGATTGGGGTCGTTGGGGGCGAAAAAGACGAAGGTATTATTGACGCTCTTAAATGTGCTGATTGCTGATTTTGATACGGCTATTAGGCTCCTGGGGTAATAGCCGCCTCGTCTGAATCACTCAATATCGGCGTGCCGTTCCTTCATTGTCTCATTCGTTTCATTAAGATTGGCCATTAATGCCAGAACCATACTGTCATAGGTCAGCAGGGAAGCCTGTTCGAAGAGAGAGGCCATCGGTTGAACGCTATGGACTGCCGGGATAGTGAGCACGTAATCCGCCAGGGTCGCCAGAGTTGAATCTGGTGAGGTAGTGATGAGCGCAATATAAACGCCATTATTCTTAGCAATTTTCACCTGGTTGATCAGGCGTTGGGTCTCTCCGGAGCCTGAACCAACGATCATCAGGTCGTTTTTGCGGGAATGCGGAGCGCTGATTTCCCCGACCACACTGACGGACAGGCCAAGATGCATCAGCCGGTTAGCAAAAGCGTTTATCATTTGCCCTGAACGTCCAGCACCGGCAAGAAATACATGACCGGCAGTAATAATAGAATCAACAAGTGTGCTAAATTCTTTCTCATCGATTTTATCCACAAGTGAAGATAACTCTTTCAAAACGAGGGAGTACTTTTTCATTATGGTCATTCTTTTATTGAAAAAGGCAGACAGGGTATATCTGCCTTTTGTTTATCAGGATGCGGCAAGCATTTCTTCAACATATTTCCCGACTTCGTGCGTTTTAAGGTTACGGCACGACTCGATGAACGAAATATCCTGGAAGAGCGTAAAGAGTCGGCGCAGCACAGACATATGCTGATCGCTTGTGGCGAATGCGAGATTAAACATAATGCTGCATTCAACTGTGAGGTCAGCATCTTCCATCTGACCAAACACGACCTCTTTATCAAAACGTACGATGCTTATGCTGTTGGTTTTTACCAGCGTATAGTCCGCATGTGGAATGGCAATGCCCTGACCATTCGCCATCAATAAACCGGTTGGATAAGTCTTCTCACGCTCCAGGCAGGCCTGTATATAGACGGGCGTGATATAGCCTTTTTCCAGCAGCTTCTGGCCTGCAAACTCAATTGCAGCATGCCAGTCAGCGATCGTACCCTCGACGTCGTTTACCAGAATCTCAAGTTTCATCATTTCACCTGGCCAAGCATTTCTTCTTTAACAGCATCAAAGATTTCATCTTCGCCCAGACCCGTTAACAGGCCTGCTCCCACAATCACACGCGTGGTGATGCCTGGGTTATCCAGCTTGGTTGAAGAAACGATCAGGTCATAGCTGTTAAACGTGTCCGTGGTACAGGCCATTAAAGAGGATTTATCTACCTGCGCTTCGATATTCTGTTCTTTCAGATAGTCCTGCAGGACAGAAACCATAATGGAAGAGGAGGCAATACCGTTTCCGCATACAACTAAAATCTTTTTCATTTTCAGGTACCTTCTGAGGTTTTAAGCCGTTTTTTCTGCCTCAGTTTTCAACTGACGGCGCGCTTTCTGTTTGAGTAAGTAGCCTACGGACAACAACAACACAGCGGCGAGAGCATAGCCTGCGATACCAACATGGCTGAGGCCAGCAAAAAGGCCGGTGAACGGGTTAGCTGACGGGTTAAGCGATGAGTACATCACGCTGGCATCAGGATTTGTGCCGAATTTCTGGAACACTTCATTCGTTGCCGGAGCCATCCAGGAAGCGATGTATAAGCCGCTGCCAAACAGGATGATGGAGGTCACCCAGGTTCTAATAATGTTGCCATTAAAAACAGGCACCATACAGGCAATAAAGAATACGAACTGTGAGAGGTCCCCCAGCGGCATCACGCGGTTGCCAGGAAGAACAACGGCGAGGATAACAATGACCGGGATCAGCAGCAGTGCAGGCGCAATAACTGAAGGATGACCAACAATCAACGCGGTATCCATCCCGACAGTGATCTCACGATCCGGGAAACGTTTAACCAGTTTCTTACGCGCCACGTTGGACAACGGAACCAGACCTTCCATCATGATTGAGGTCATGCGTGGCAGCAGGAGCATCACTGCGGCAAGGTACATACCCAGCTGCAGGCTGGCGATAATGGTGTGATACGGAGATTCCCAACCATAACCACAGAAGCCAAGAAGAATACCAATAATGAAACCAACCATGGTCGGATCGCCCAGGATACCAAAGCGTTTCTGAATGCTTTCCGCTGTAACGTTCAGATTACGGAACCCAGGTATGCGATCGTAAATCCAGTTAAACGGATAAGCGAAAAGCAAATAGGTATTTGCAACCGGATGGGAGATGGCAACGCCTTTTGGCAGGTTGAAGAATTTCTCGTTGTTTTTGGCACCCAGGTCAGCCGCAATAAGTGCCCAGACATGGAACAATGCAGCCGTAAGAACACCATAAAGGAAGCTGCCGGAATAAACCCCAACGATCGCTCCCATAGAGGCATTCTGATGAAGATTAAACACGTCAACGTTTACACAGTCCGTTAGACGGGCCACCAACATGGCAATATTCACGGCAACGCACAGAGGAATAATTATCGCCCCCATGTTTGAGCCAAAACCCATTACGGCGGTGGCTGCGCCACCAACGTCAATGGCGCTCAGTGAGGAACCGGTAGCCTCAGCAAGTCCCGTAACCGCTGGCTGCATTTTTTCAAGCATCAGCTTGATGGTCATGGTTAATGCAATAAAGCCGATGCCGACTTTAATGGCTGATGATATACACTCTGACAGGGGGCGCCCCAGAAGTTTCATCAGAATAAGGAATATGACCGGTATAAAAATAAAATTACCCAGGTCATTGATAAACTGTGTGATCAGTTCCATTTTTTAGCCCTCAGATTTCTCATCATCTGGTCTGAAACCCATATTCCATCGAACATCTTCAGGTTTCGTCAGTAATGCGTTGTCACTCCGTTCTGCTTCCAGTAGATTCTTTTTGGAATTTTCCCTTGCAGTTGCAAAGTCGAACGCGTTGTCATACCAGGCATCAACGATCATTTTTGTGTATTCAAGATCATTAACTCTGCAGCCAAGTCCAATCACCTGTGCATTGTTACTGAGTCTTGCTCGCTTGGCCGAGTAGGGATTGGTGACGGCGACAGCACGGATCCCCCAGTGCTTATTTATCTGGCATGTAAAGCCAATTCCGGTACCGCAAATGTAGATACCGAGGCGGCATTCGTCCCGCTGAATCACACCTGCCATTTCATCCGCAAGACGAGCGAAATTGTTGAAACCGTCTTCTTTGCGTTTCACGGGATCGTACACGACCTCGGCATTTTTCTCTTCTTCGAGATACTTTTTAATTTCCTCCTTACGATCAAATCCAACATCATCACATGCGATTGCAATTTTCGTTTTCATCTCAAACAACCTGTCATTAAGAACTTAAGCCAAGTATGATGTTGGTATATATTGGTTGTCAACTGAGATCAAAATCACAAAATTTATAACTTATTGATTTGCATCGAATTAAAAACCAATAAAAGCTAATATTAGCCAATTTAATGGTGTTATACAGGAGGGAGAGATTTACCGGCTGTGTTGATGTAAATTGATGTAAATTTATTAATTATCTGATTTTAATGAGTTTTAATGGATTTAACCCTTGTTCTCACGAACGACAGTTCCCAGAACTCTGGCTACTCATCTTTCCCTTTAGTTTGTTTTAGTTTGCATCTTATGTGCTATGATTCGCTTCATTACATTGAGTTGAAAGGTTATAGGGGGAAGGATGTACCTGGTTGAAGAAAGGAGAAAGTTGATCCTTGAAGAGATTATTTCGGCGGGTACCGTTTATGTTAGCGACCTTGCCAAAAAGTATGAGGTCACTTATGAAACCATCCGTAAAGATCTCACCCATCTTGAAAAAAAAGGTCTGCTGGTTAAAAGCCACGGAGGGGCGACATTAAAACAGGGCGCTGTCGAGCATCCTTTCCAGGTAAGGGAAAAGGAAAACAGTACTTTCAAACAAGCCATAGCCAGAAAAGCTCTGGAATTTATCCCCCCCAATAGCTCAATGATCATTGGTACCGGGAGTTCTAACTATGAACTAGCCAATTTGTTGTGCATGAAATCTGGCTTTAAAATTTTTACCGATTCTTTGCCCGTGGCCAGCGTGCTGATCGAGTCAGAAAACCAGGTATTTTTGTTCGGCGGAGAACTGAGGAAGAAAAGCTCTTCTGTCTTTGGTGGGTGGGCTGTGTCAATGATTAATGATATTAACGTTGATCTCTGCTTCATCGGCACTGATGGCTTCAACAATATGACAGGTCCATCCACTCCGTCCTCCTCGGATGCCTTTCTGGATCGAACGATCATTGCCCATTCCGAGAAGAAATATATCCTGGGCGATTATACTAAATTCCAGCGAAGTAGCTTATTTAAGATCTGCGACTGGTCTGAGATTACCGCGCTGATAACGAATGATATTGCTGATAAAGACGGTATTGCCGAGGTTGCGAAGCATACGACAGTTGTAACTTGTTGATTCTGAATTCAATAATTCCAATATTTACGATCAGGATGAAACGAATGTTATCTCGTGAGTCAGGAAGGGACGGCGCCACCCAATCCTTCATTAAGGATAGATCTTCCCCGACACGCAAACCATAGTGAAATGTAGGATGGAATATTCCATGAACTTCGCGGATATACCGAAATGTTGCGTTATGAAGTCATAGAAGTCCATAATTAAACTTTAGCAACTGACTGATTCATAGATAATTTTCTGAAAGAGAGGAACTCATGAACTTAATATCAAGCCCAGCATATTTAACATAAGATAGATTATCAGCACTTTGAAGTGTATAGCATTTGCTATACGTTTGTGTTGTGTTATTCTTGTATATCAATTGCTATACAAGAGAGGTGTGTATGAAATCAGATGTTCAACTCAACCTAAGAGCTAAAGAGTCTCAGAGGGCACTC
>OBAS01000445.1_pt1 | contig 34662 bp, 35 predicted proteins | sample 1517591 | NCBI WGS metagenome assembly OBAS01 (sample SAMN04571700, study PRJEB22368) | human gut metagenome | biome: human gut; material: stool | host: Homo sapiens | place: Luxembourg | collected 2012-10-05
AGCAGCTGATTTGTAATCAGCAGGTTATCGGTTCGAGTCCGATCATCGGCTTTTAATTTCATAATTATCGCGGGGTGGAGCAGTCTGGAAGCTCGTCGGGCTCATAACCCGAAGGTCACAGGTTCAAATCCTGTTCCCGCTATTTTGCCCAGATAGCTCAGTTGGTAGAGCAGAGGACTGAAAATCCTCGTGTCGCTGGTTCGATTCCGGCTCTGGGCATTTACTTTGCAAGATATTTAACTTGTAAGGTGATGCAAAACTGCATATGGGATATTAGCTCAGTTGGTAGAGCACTTGACTTTTAATCAAGTTGTCCGGGGTTCGAATCCCCGATGTCTCATGAATTTAAGGTACTATCGTTATGATAGTACCTTTTTTGTTGGTGTTTAAAGAATTTCGAGAGAATAAAATACTATTTCACTGTTACATATTTGGTTACAGTGTAAAATAGTTTTGGACATATGGGTTCTATAAATTACGTGTTTGGCATATATTATATTACATGTGTAGTAGTGGGAAGTGCGCAGTCCTGATGCTGGACATGCTGACTGGAACTTAAATGACTGGAAATAGAAGGAGGATCATTATGAAGAAAGTGCGAGAGTGTTTTCATATGCTGATAACTGCGGTCATTTGTCTTATGGTAAGTATGGTTCCTGGAAAGAATGTAACCGCTGCAATAGTTGAAAATAATGTCGCTTCAGAGATTTTATCCACCAGAGAGAAACATATGGCAGACAGATTTACACAGAGTTTTATGGATAAAATGCGTAGTTTGTGGATAAGCAGTTATCTGAAACGTAATCGGATGTGGAAAAAACTCTTTTTCTGGCTTCAGGGTCCGGGTGATAGAAAAACAAAAACTGTTTCCTTATTATATAGGAATAAGAAAACAGTTTTTGGAAGTGCTTAAGCTTTTTTCAGTTGAATATTAATAGAACAGATTTCACTGTCAGTGCCGATACGCATTGCCGGCCCCCAGACACCGGCTCCGGAAGTCGTAATATTAGTCATGTTGTCTTTAATTAAAAGCCCACATGGATTCTCCCACATCAGTTTGATGGTAAAGTTTCCGGGGAATGTCTGACCGTCATGTGTATGTCCACACAGATCGAGATCTACGCCTGCATCAGCAAGTTCCTGTAGTTCCTTTGGCTGATGATCGATCATAATAATTGGTTTGTCCCTGTCCAGTTTTTCGGTAAGCTGGGCGGGGGCTTTTCTAGTTTCATGAATCTTTTCTGTGAGGGAGGCATCTTTGCGTCCGATTACGTAGAACTGATCATTGATCAGAACAGATTCATCTTCCAGTATATGAATATTGGAATCTTTAAGAAATTTTTTCATGCGGGGATCTTTTATGTCGGAAAGATCTCCATCTTTATGTTTAAAGGTAAAGCCTGCAAGAATTTCTTCATTCAGATCATGATTTCCCCAGCAGGCATATACACCATAAGTGGACTTTATGCCACGAAGAGTTTGTTCAAGTTTTTCCGGGTTTCGAATCGCATCGTATTCATTATCAAAAATATCCCCTGCAATACATACCAGATCAGGTTTCTGTTTATTGATCTTACGTACCAGTTCTCTGGCATGGAGAACGCCGGCATTGTAGCCAAAATGTGTATCTGCCAGAAGAACAACTTTCATGGAGGTGCACTCAGGAATTGTTTTATTTATTATTACGTCATAAGAAGTTGTTTTTATATATTTGGCATGAAAAATTCCACATGCACTTAAGAGAAGGATCAACAGTGCACAGATTGCACCGGCAACTGTAAAAGCTGTTCTGGAATGAATCCATGATGCATGAAATACATATTTCAGAAGGATTCGTCCAAAATCGGCAAGCAGAATGATTATAAGTGTATAGAGAAAGATTCCCAGGAAATAGTTTCCGGTTATTTTCAGCATTCGATGAAGAGATTTTGGATTTTTAATAAGAAATCCTGTAAGCAGACTTGTGGAGAGCAATACATAGATTACTGCGAATATAAGTCGAAATCCCAAAGTACGGAGAATACTGTGGCATGTGCCCATCCATAGATATGCCCATCGCAGGATATACAGATTCAACAGCAGGTAAATGGGGGAAAGATAAATTGCAATCATACAGGTCACTCCAATAATTTAGTATTCCTATTATAGCATGAACATATCATTTAAACAGATGAAAATTGTGAAATGATGGTTAAAAGAAACATAGAATACATATAGTATACAAACTACATAAAGGTTATCTGTATGAAAAAAAACAGTCGTATGTATTTTTCAAATATTGTTGTATTGCTGTTGCTTCCGTATTTGATAACGATTCTGATAAATGGATACGATATGGCGGTTCTGAATCAAAAAGCGGATTCTGAGACAGTCTTACCGGTTATTCTGGCACTTCAGATTTCTTCAGATTATGAGCCGGAAACTATAAAAGCACAGGCTGTTATTGCAAGAAGCAATCTGTACAGGAAAATTGGAGAAAAAGAGAGTATAAATAGAAATGGAGATCAAAATAAAAAAGAAAGAGATGCCAGAAGTGAGAAATTTTTTGAGACTTGCCGGGAACTCAGAGATGAACTTCCGTCTTGCTGGAGTGTGTGGGAAAAAGCAGACAAAGTTTATGAAGAGGCAGTAGAAGATACTTCCGGTCAGGTGCTGACATATAATGGGGAATTGAAGCTGGTTCCATATCACCAGATCAGTGCCGGGCAGACGAGAGATGGAGAAACCGCATTTCATAATGAAGAATATGCCTATCTTAAAGCAGTGGACAGTAATTCAGATAAAACAGCACCAGGGTATCTGAATAGTACTTACATAGCGAAGCAGCAGCTTCCGGTGGAATTAAGAATTGTGGAGAGGGAAGACAGCGGGTATGTGGTCAGTCTTATGGCAGATGAAAATATTCTGGAAGCAGAGTCTTTTGTTACGGGGATGGGAATTGCTTCGTCTGATTTTTCCATGCAGAAAACGGGAGAACAGGTACGTTTTTTGAGTAAAGGAAAAGGACATGGGCTTGGTTTTTCTCAGTATGGAGGTAATAAACTGGCAAAAGAGGGAAAAAACTGGAAAGAAATCCTGAATACATATTTTCCTTTGATGGATATTACAAAAAATTAAATAGAACGGTATATTTTGCAGTATTCTGGACACCCTGTAAATATAGTAAAAATGTGACAGCAGACAAAAGGTGTGGTCACGAAACGATTATGAGCAGAGGTGAAAAGAATATGACAAAAGGCAGAATCGCAAAATATGTAGCAAATACGGCCCTTCTGGCAGTTCTGGCAGCGGCCGGCATAGGAGTTTATCAATTGGGAACTTCCGGGAAGGATGAGTCAGTTCCGGAAAAAGTTCCTTCATATTATGATGAAAGTCTGAGTACAGAAAACACGACGGATAATGCTGTAGATGCAGGAACAAGTCTTGTAGAGGCTGAACTGGACAGTAATATTTCGACAGATCATACGTCAGAGAAAGGAATGAGTCAGACAGAAGGTGAAGATGCAGGAAGTGAAACCACGGAAGCAGGATCTTCATCAACCGAAAGTACATTTACGTCAGAAAGTATACTTTCGGCAGAACAGAGTACAAATGAGAATGAGACAGTGAATACATCTGCAAGTGTGCAGGAAGCGCCAAAATTAAGTTTTTCAGAAGATACATTGATGGAATGGCCGGTAGACGGTAATATTCTTATGGATTATAACATGGACCAGACTGTGTATTTTCCTACTTTGGATCAGTATAAACTGAGTCCGGCAATTGCTGTTCAGGCGGTGGAAGGAGCTCCTGTCCTGGCATCTGTTCCGGGAACCGTGTATTCTATTGAAGAAAATGCCCAGACTGGTACAACGGTGACGATGGAGATCGGAAGCGGGTATCAGGCGATTTATGGACAGCTGACAGATTTGACGGTGCAGGAAGGAGATACAGTTAAAGAAGGGGAAGTAATCGGATATATAGGACAGCCGACAAAGTATTACAGCAAGGAAGGCAGTAATCTTTATTTTGCGATGAAGAAAGACGGGGAGCCGGTAGATCCGATTGCCTATCTTCCGTAAGATATTCACAAAAACAGAATTGGAACGTATAATAAAGCAGGTAGGAATAGTAAAAATTCGCAGCCGGTATTTGCCTGCCTGCCTGTTGTTTCTTAGAGAAAATACAAATCTTTGACCGGCTGCTTTTTATAGAAACGAGAACGGTGGATGGAATTTCAAAATTCCGGAAGCTGTTCTTTACATAGAATGAGGTATTTTATGAACTATACGTATATGGTGAAGTGTGCTGACGGAACACTTTATACAGGTTGGACAAACTGTGTGGAGAAAAGGCTGAAAGCGCATAATGAAGGAAAAGCCGGAGCGAAATATACAAGGGCGAAACGTCCGGTGGAACTTGTATATTATGAGGGATATGCGACAAAAGAAGAAGCAATGAGACGGGAATATGCAATCAAGCAGCTGACAAGAAAAGAAAAACTGAAACTGATGGAGTTCTGGACAGAGACTTCTGCGGACTAATAAAAAATACCCTGCCTCAGACTGGCAGGGTAGATATAAAGCAATACATTACAATAAAGTGGCAGGCACTTCCAAGCATAATAAATACATGAAAGATTTCATGAGAGCCGAAATTTTTGTGACGTGCATTAAATAAAGGAAGTTTCAAACTATAGATCACACCACCGATCGTATAGATGATACCACCGGCAAGAAGCCATCCAAATCCGGCTCGCGGAAGGGAATGAAAGATAGGAACGAAAGCAAGTACACAAAGCCATCCCATTCCAATATAGAGTACGGAAGAAAGCCATTTGGGACATGTGATCCATAATCCTTTGAGAAGAATACCGAGGATTGCGATACTCCATACAAGTGCACAGAGGATATAGCCGGTTCTGTTATGAAGTGCGATGAGACAGATTGGAGTATAACTTCCTGCAATCATAACAAAGATCATCATGTGATCCATTTTTCTGAGCCGACGGTTTACTTTCTCTGTAGAATCTACAGAATGGTAAACCGTACTTGCTGTATAGAGAAGGATCATAGTGAGAATAAAAATAGCAAGTGCTGTAATATGCAGAGGTGCATTTTCACCATGAGCAGCTTTTAAGAGTAAAGGTGCTGCACCGGCTGCTGCAAGAAGTAATGCAATGCCGTGTGTGATAGCACTCCAGGGATCTTTTAATTTAAGTTTCATAATAACGCCTCCTGATGATAGAAATATCGAAAAATATTTAAAAACACATCATGTAGTAATCAATACTACATATCGAATATATTGAAACTATAACGCACTTGTACATAAAAGTAAAGGGGTATCAGTAAAGTTTATAAAAATATAATATTTTAGACACCAGATGAGTAAAACAGTACTGTTTATTGAAGTACTGTTTTTTTAATGGTATAATTGCATGCAATGGCATAAAAATAATTATGCACAAGCGGTTATCGGAAGGAGATAAACATGAACAAAAAGAAGCTGTTGCAGATTTTATTTCAGATGAATATTTTGATAACTGGTATGAAGAGACGTTAACAAAACTGCAGGCTTATGAAGATGGACAGTAATCTATTTGAGACAATACAGTCTCTGATTACAGAAAGGGAGGATTCCTCTGAATGAGGCAGCACAGGAAACAGGGAAAATCAATTTTTCAATTTATATTTGCAGCAATGCTGATCGTTCTCGGGATAGAAGTGGCACTTTTGATCGGAACACTGTATTTTGGAAATGTAGGAATGCAGATGAATCGTAATGCCATAGATATTTTGAAGAAACAGGTGGAAAACCGTCAGAATTATCTGCAGAATACGCTGGAAGAAACCCAGAATATTTCATCCCTGGCAGGAACGATCAATACTGCTGTCGAGAATCAGACTGCAGTGGAGAATATCAGTGTAGAGGAATTGGTAAATAATGAAGATCGAAGTACAGAACTTCTGGAAACAGTCAGTGACAGCCTGATCAATGTGATGAGGCACAGATCTGTAAATGGAATTTTTGTGATTCTGAACACGGATGATCTGGATGAACGTGAGATTGATTCGTTTATGCCCTGTGTTTACATCAGAGATCAGGATCCGACAACGACTGCATCGGAAAGAAATTATGATCTACTGCTGGAACGTTCTCCTGTAAAGCTGGTAAAATCGCTGGGAATTTCTACGGACAGAGGATGGATGCCGGCGATCAAATATAAGGGTTATGGCAAAAATGGAATTGTTTATCCTGTTTTCCAGACTGCATATAAAGACAGTGAAAAGCTGAATGTATCTGATTATGGACACTGGACACCGGTATCATATACACTTGAGGGAGATGATCGTCCTGTTATTGCATATTCGATACCGTTGATTCTGTCTGATGGAACGGTTTATGGTGTTGTCGGTGTAGAAATGATGACAAGCTATATTCAGGAACTGATTCCATATGAAGAACTGCAAAACAGTGGGACTGGAACTTATCTGCTGGCTGAAACCGCAGACACACTCAGTGATTCTGAGATTTCTGTAAATGTAATAAATCCTTCTTCCAGAAGCAATAGATGGTTAAGTATTCCGGATGAAGAGATTAAAATGACACGTACGGAAAAAAATATCTATGAGGCAGAGATATGGAAGGAGAATTATACTGCTTCTGTCTATCCACTGACTCTTTATAATAAGAATGCCCCGTTTTCGGATGAGCAGTGGCTTCTTGTCGGAATTGTACAGGATAAAAATCTGTATGCATTTACAAATCATGTTATGCTTCTTGTGAAACTGACGATCTTTGCGACATTACTGTTTGGTCTGCTCAGCAGCTTTATAGTAAGTCGCCGCCTGGCAAAACCGGTAGCGAGATTATCGGATGAAGTAGAAGCGGCACAACAAAATCAGGAAAGCATTCCAAATCTGTCAGAAACAGGGATTCGTGAACTGGATAAGTTTTCTACTGCGATCACTGGACTGAGCAGAGAAGTGCTGAACACATCTACCAAATTTCTGCGGATCATGGAAATGGCAAGTGTAGAGATTGGAGGATATGAACTCCAGTTTGATACAGGAAGTGTTTTTTATACGGAGAACTTTTTCTCTATACTGGGAATTCCGTTAAGCGCGGAGCTCCCCATGAATATAGAAAAATTCAGAGAGATTTTAAAAGAGTATACAGAAAAGAATCTTTATAAAACAAAATCAGGCAGCACAAAACTGTACTGTATCCGAATTCCGGAAAAAGGTGTTCGTTATGTGCGAATGGAAGTCAAAAATGAGAACTGGGTACAGATCGGTCTCGTGGAAGATGTAACTGTTTCTATGAGAGAACGCCTTCGTATTGAACATGAACGAGATTATGATACGTTGACAGGCCTCTATAACAGACGTGCATTCAAACGTGAAAGCGAATCCATCTTTGGCAGAAGAAAGAAAATCAGACATGCTGCATTTATTATGTTGGATCTGGATAACCTGAAATACACCAATGACACATTTGGACATGACTGGGGAGATGAGTATATCCGCCAGGCTGGCATGTGTCTGGAAGAAGGTACTCCGAAAGGAACCTTGTGTGCACATATTTCAGGAGATGAATTTAATATTCTGTTTTATGGTTATGAGAGCCAGAATGCGATTCGTAAGGAAATAAGTAAACTGAAAAGAGAAATTTCTTCCAGGATCATCCGTCTTCCGGACGGACAGGAATTCCACTTAAGTATCTCAGGAGGAATTGCATGGTATCCGGAGGACAGTAACAGCCTCGGTGTTATGAGAAAACATGCAGATTTTGCCATGTATCAGGTAAAACAGACAGATAAGGGAAGAATTGCAGAATTTGACCAGAAGGCATATGAAGAGAAATACCGTGACAGTCAGATTCGTAAAGAATTTCATCGTTTTGTTAAAGAAGAGCTGGTTACTTACTATTTCCAGCCTATCATATCGGCAAAAACAGGTAAGATTGAAGCATATGAGGCATTGATGCGTGCCAATCTTCCAATATTAAAACGACCGGATGTGGTTATGAAGATCGCACGTGAAGAGGGTGCATTGCGTGAAATTGAACGAATGACCATGTTCCGGGCGACAGAAGCCTTTGCTGATCTCAGGGAAAAGAAACGAATCAAAGGCGATGCGCTTCTGTTTATCAATTCTATTGCGAGTCAGCATATGGCAGCAAAAGATGAGATAGAATTTAATAATCGTTATGCAGAGTTGCAGAAACAGATTGTTATTGAGATCACAGAAGAAGAATCTATTGATTATCATGCACTGGAAATAAAGAGAAATGCACCAGGATTTGAGGGTGCTTTTGCACTGGATGACTACGGAAGTGGATACAGTAACGAGAAGAGTCTTCTTGATCTGGCACCGAAGTATATCAAAGTAGATCTTTCGATCATCCGTGATATTGATACGGATCCGGATAAACAGCAGATTGTGGAAAACATTGTTGCATATGCACATAAACGTGATATGAAGATCGTTGCAGAGGGACTTGAAACACCGGAGGAGATCCAGAAAGTACTGGAACTGGAAGTTGATCTTCTGCAGGGATTTTATCTGGCACGTCCGGAACCAGTTCCTGGAAATATCAATGAAGATGCACTGAAAATAATTGCGGCGTTTTATAAGTAAAGTACATAATTCTCCTTTTTTTCCATATAATATCCATACATCACCTGGGGCAGATTCAGGAGAAGATATAAAATACGGAAAAACAACAGGAGGAACATAAAGCACATGAAAGCTACAGGAATCGTCCGGCGCATTGATGATCTTGGAAGAGTTGTTATTCCAAAGGAGATTCGGCGTACACTACGGATTAAAGAAGGAACTCCGCTTGAAATTTTTACAGATAAAGAGGGGGAAGTGATCTTAAAGAAATACTCCCCAATTGGAGAGTTGAGTGTTTTTGCAAAAGAATATGCAGAATCGCTGGCACAGACAACAGGTATGATCGCATGTATTACGGATCATGATCAGGTGGTTGCCGCATCCGGACAGGGCAGCAGGGAACTGATGGGAAAGGCAATCAGTAAAGAACTGGATCGAGTGATCACGGAGAGAGAAATGAAATGTTATCATACAGGAGAAAGAAAAATACTGCCGCTTGTGGAAAATCAGAAAGAATCCTCATCAGAGCTGATCGTACAGCCAATCATTTGTTCCGGTGATGCGATTGGTTCTGTGGCGCTGGTTGGAAAAAGTGCAGGAGAAAGATTTGGAAATTCGGAGCAAATGCTGGTAAAAACAGCAGCAGGATTTCTTGGACGTCAAATGGAACAATAAAAGGGGGCTGAGCCCCCTTTAGCATTTTTCGGCAATATCATAGAGCAGACGTTCTGTATCTTCCCATCCCAGACAAGGATCGGTGATAGAACAGCCAGGAGTCATATGGTCGCTGATATCCTGACGGCCTTCTAGCAGATAACTTTCAATCATGACACCCTTGACAAGTTTTCTTACATCAGGATTGTAGTTGCGGCTGTGAAGCACTTCACTTACAATACGAATCTGTTCTTTGTATTGTTTGCCGGAGTTAGAATGGTTGACATCCACGATAACGGCCGGATTTTGCAGATCTTTTTTGCTGTATAAGTCATAAAGACGCATGAGATCTTCGTAATGATAATTAGGGATTGTCTGGCCATATTTATCAACGCCGCCGCGGAGAATCGTGTGTGCCAGAGAATTACCACTTGTTTCCACATCACATCCACGGTAAATGAAATGATGTGGATGCTGGGCAGCGATTACGGAGTTCAGCATAACAGACAGGTCACCGCTGGTAGGATTCTTCATACCAACCGGGATATCCATACCGCTGGCAGTCAGACGATGCTGCTGGTTTTCTACGGAACGTGCACCGATTGCTTCATAAGAAAGAACATCATCCAGGTAGCTGCGATTTTCCGGATAGAGCATTTCATCTGCAGAAGAAAGACCGGTTTCCTGAAGTACGCGGATATGCATTTTGCGGATTGCAATGATTCCGGCAAGGAGATCCGGTGCCTTATCCGGATCCGGCTGATGGAGCATTCCCTTGTAGCCATCACCGGTAGTTCGAGGCTTGTTTGTATATACTCGTGGGATGATCATTAATTTATCGGAAACTTTGTCAGAAACTTTTTTCAGGCGATTTACATATTCACATACGGTATCTTCGTTATCTGCAGAACATGGTCCGACCAGAACGACGAATTTATCGGATTCACCTGTGAAAATACGGCGGATTTCTTCATCACGCTGTTGTTTGATTGATTTCTGTTCGTTGCTGAGCGGGTACTCATTTTTCAGAACCTCCGGAATTGGAAGTTCATGATTAATCTTGATAGACATTGTATATTTCCTCCATGGTTCCTTTGTGCAGGAACATTTTTTTCGACTGAATAACAGTATAGCACGTTATCTGAAAAAAATAAAGGAAATTAACGCGTTAAACTGCCATAGTGCAACAATTGATCAGTCGAGAGCCTTTTCACTCATTTCTTCGAGCAGATTTTTCTTGAGATCATATAATTTCTGAGAAAGGTCTACGTATACTTTCTGCGGATTTACAAGACGGCGGGATTCATCCCACAGGGTATTCTGCTCTTTCTGGCAGTATTCACGCAGATCCATAACTTCAGGAGAAGTATAGACACGTTTGCCTTCGCGGATGACCGGAACCAGAAGTTCACGGAGTTCATAGGTGCCGCCCAGAACTTTGGTCTTTTTCCAGGTATCTGCAGGATCAAAAATAATCATGGTTTCGTCTGGATCAAAAACTTCATCAGCCAGGCAGATAAGGTCGGCCTTAATCTTGCCGGTAGACTTGCTGTAGATACGGTAAACTGTCTTATTGCCCGGATTTGTGACTTTTTCGGTGTTTTCGGACAGTTTGATCTTTGGTGTAAAGTTTGTACTGTCTGCATCTTTAACTGCAGCAAGCTTGTATACACCACCGAACGCCGGATTATCTTTACTCGTGATGAGGTTGGTTCCGACCCCCCAGGAATTGATCTTGGCATCCTGCGTCTTAAGACTGTCGATCAGATATTCGTCCAGATCACTGGATGCGGAAATGGTAGCATCATCGAATCCGGCAGCAGCCAGCATCTTGTAGGCTTCTTTGGAAAGATATGCAAGGTCACCGCTGTCAATACGGATACCATAGTGTGTAAGTTTGACACCTTCTTCTCTCATTTCTTCGAAGACACGGATCGCGTTTGGAACACCGGATTTCAGGACATCATAAGTATCTACCAGCAGTGTGCAGGAATTTGGATACATTTTGGCGTACGTTTTGAAAGCTGTGTATTCATCTGGGAAGCTCATGATCCAGCTGTGGGCATGTGTTCCCAGAACCGGTACGTTAAACATCTGTCCGGTCAGTACGTTGGAAGTTCCTGCGCATCCACCGATGACAGCTGCACGAGCACCATAGATACCGGCATCCGGCCCCTGTGCACGACGCAGACCGAATTCCATGATTCCGTCCCCACGGGCTGCATAGCAGACTCTGGCTGCTTTGGTAGCGATCAGACTCTGATGATTGATGATATTCAGGATTGCGGTTTCTACAAGCTGTGCCTCCATGATCGGAGCGATTACTTTGACGAGTGGTTCTCGAGGAAATACGACAGTTCCTTCCGGAATTGCATAAATATCTCCGGTAAATTTGAAAGATCTCAAATATTCCAGAAAATCGTCTTCAAAGATATGAAGGCTTCTGAGATATTCGATATCATCGTCTGTAAAATGAAGATTTTCAATATATTCGATCATCTGTTCCAGACCTGCTGTGATTGCAAAGCTGCCACCGCATGGATTGACACGATAAAACATATCAAAAATTACAGTCTGATTGGTTGGGTTCTTAAAATAGCCCTGCATCATGGTTAATTCATATAAATCGGTGAGCAGGGTCAGATTAGTTGCTCTCATCTGATTTCTCCTTTTTTATTTGCTAAGGTGAACTTATTATGCTTATTACTGTAAATAGTAGTTTTCATTATACCATTATTCCCGTAGAACGGCATTAAAATTTTACATAATATAAGAAGAAAAAAAAATTGGAGAAATTTAAAAAAAATTAAAAAAAGGGGTTGCTTTTTTTGAATGTCTGTAATATAATAACATTCGTCGCGAGCGATGAGCGAGCGAAAACAAATAAAGGGCTATCGCCAAACGGTAAGGCAACGGACTCTGACTCCGTCAGTTCAAGGTTCGAATCCTTGTAGCCCTGCTAAGTTGAGCACCTCGGAAGAGGTGCTTTTTTTTTACAAGGAGAGTGAATGCATGGCATATAGTTTCAGTGGACGTGTCCGCTACAGTGAAATTGGAGAAAATGGATTATTGACACTGCCGGGAATCCTGAATTATTTTCAGGACTGCAGTACCTTTCAGTCAGAGGAAGTCGGACTTGGAATCGATATTTTGAAGGAATGGAAACGTATCTGGGTATTGTCGGCATGGCAGGTGGTTGTAGATCGTTATCCATATATGGGAGAACGAATCAAAACATCTACCTGGGCATATGGATTCCGTGGATTTATGGGACTCCGTAATTTTACAATGGAAACAGAGGGCGGAGAACGTCTGGCGTATGCCAATACTTTCTGGACTTATATTGATGCGGAAAACGGACTGCCAGTCCGTCTGGAAGCGAAAGATACAGATGCTTACAGAGGAAAAGACGGGAAGATGGAATCGAAACTGGATATGGAATATGCACCGCGTAAAATTGTACTTCCGGAAGATTATGAGCAGCAGGATTCTTTTGCTGTGCAGAAACATCATCTGGATACGAACCATCATGTAAATAACTGCCAGTATGTACAGATGGCAATGGATTATCTGCCGGAGAATTTCAAGATACATCAGATGCGTGCGGAATATAAGCAGCAGGCGAGACTGAATGATGTGATCTGTCCGGCAAGAGCAGTAGATGAAAATAAAACAACAGTTCTTCTGAATGATCAGAAGGGTGAACCGTATGCAGTTGTTGAGTTTAAATAAAATTGGAGGAAAAAAATGATCGAATTAGGAAAGAAACAGACATTACTGGTTGTGAAGTCCGTAGAGTTTGGCGTATATCTTGCAGAAGATATGAATGCAGATACAAAGCATCAGGTACTTTTGCCGGCCAAACAGGTTCCGGCAGGGACAAAAGCAGGAGATAAACTGGAAGTTTTTATTTATAAAGATTCTCAGGATCGTCTGATCGCGACAACAAATGAACCACTTCTTATGGTGGGGCAGGCAGGACTTCTGAAAGTAAAACAGGTAACAAGAATCGGAGCATTTCTTGACTGGGGACTGGAAAAAGATCTTTTGCTTCCATATCATGAGCAGACAACTCGTATCTTTGAGGGGCAGGAATGCCTGGTAGCTGTTTATGTGGATAAAAGCAGCCGTCTCTGTGCAACTATGAAAGTTTATCCTTACCTGTCCAAAGAAACACCTTATAAAGAAGGTGACCAGGTAAAAGGCCGTGTATACCAGATCAGCGAGAATTTTGGAGTATTTGTTGCAGTCGATAATAAATATTCTGCACTGATCCCTGCAAGAGAAGCAAAAGGTAAATATCGTCCTGGTACTGTTCTTGACCTGCGTGTGACCAGAGTCAAAGAAGATGGAAAGATGGATGTCAGTGACCGTCAGGAAGCATATCTTCAGATCAACGAAGATGCGGAAAATGTTCTGGAGATCATTGAAGAATTTGCAGGAGTACTTCCTTTTGATGACAAGGCTTCACCGGAAGTGATCCGCAGAGAATTCGGTTTAAGCAAAAATGCATTTAAGCGTGCAGTCGGACATCTTCTTAAAGAAGGAAAAATTCAGATCAAAGACCGCAGGATCTATCTGGTGAAATAACAGGTAAAGGATGAGAGTATGAACTTTACACATCTTCATGTCCATACAGAATACAGTCTTCTGGATGGTTCGAATAAAATAAAAGAATATGTGGACCGTGTCAAGGAACTTGGCATGGACAGTGCGGCTATTACGGACCATGGTGTGATGTACGGCGTGATCGATTTTTACCGTGCGGCAAGAGCTGCGGGAATCAATCCGATCCTGGGCTGTGAAGTTTATGTTGCACCGGGATCCCGTTTTGACCGTGAAACAGGAAGTGGAGAAGACCGTTATTACCATCTGGTTCTTCTGGCAGAGAACAACCAGGGTTACAGTAATTTGATGAAGATCGTTTCCAAGGGATTTGTGGAAGGATTTTATTATAAACCGCGTGTGGATCTGCAGCTTCTGGAGAAATATCATGAGGGAATCATTGCGTTGAGTGCGTGTCTTGCAGGTGAAGTGGCAAGATTCCTTACAAGAGGTATGTATGAAGATGCAAAAGCGGCCGCACTTCGGTACCAGGATATCTTTGGAAAAGGAAATTTTTTCCTGGAATTACAGGATCATGGCATTCCGGAACAGCAGAATGTAAACCAGCAGCTTCTTAAGATGCACCGTGAGACCGGAATTGATCTGGTCGCAACAAATGACGTACATTATACTCTTGCAGAGGATGCCCAGCCACATGATGTCCTGCTCTGCCTGCAGACCGGTAAGAAACTGGCAGATCAGGATCGTATGCGTTATGAGGGCGGTCAGTATTATGTAAAATCTCCGGAAGAGATGGAACGTCTTTTTCCATATGCGACAGAAGCATTGGAAAATACGCATAAGATTGCACAGCGCTGTCATGTAGAGATTGAATTCGGTGTTACCAAGCTGCCGAAATTTGGCGTTCCGGACGGATATACTTCCTGGGAGTACTTAAATGAGCTTTGCTTCAAAGGACTGGAAGAACGTTATCAGCCAGTGACCGAGGAACTGAAAGAGCGGCTGAATTATGAGCTGACGACGATCAGGAACATGGGATACGTTGACTATTTCCTGATTGTGTGGGATTTTATCAAATATGCCCGTGATCATGATATCATGGTCGGACCGGGGCGTGGATCTGCAGCGGGAAGCCTGGTTGCGTATACACTGGGCATCACACAGCTGGATCCAATTCGTTATGATCTGCTGTTTGAGCGTTTCCTCAACCCGGAACGAGTATCCATGCCGGATATTGACGTTGACTTCTGCTTTGAACGAAGACAGGAAGTTATTGATTACGTCAGAAGAAAATATGGCGATGACTGTGTCGTTCAGATCGTTACGTTTGGTACACTGGCAGCGCGAGGCGTTATCCGGGATGTCGGACGTGTGATGGATCTGCCTTATGCACAGGTGGATACGATTGCCAAGATGATCCCGCAGGAACTGAATATCACAATCGACAAAGCTCTGCAGATGAATCCGGAACTTAAGAAGGTATATGAAGAGGATAAAGAAATCCATGAACTGATCGATACAGCGAAACGTCTGGAAGGATTGCCACGCCATACTTCCATGCATGCAGCAGGTGTTGTGATCAGTCAGAAGGATGTTTCAGAATATGTACCGCTTTCCAGAGCATCGGATGGTTCGATCGTTACCCAGTTTACAATGACAACTCTGGAAGAACTGGGACTTCTGAAAATGGACTTTTTGGGACTTCGTACACTGACAGTTATCCAGAATGCGGTACATCTGGTAGAACAGGATACCGGTGTGAAGCTGGATATGCAGCATATCGATTATAATGATAAAAAAGTCCTGGATTCTCTTGGAACAGGCCATTCAGATGGTGTGTTCCAGCTGGAAAGTGCGGGAATGAAGAACTTTATGAAGGAACTGAAACCACAGAGTCTGGAGGATGTGATCGCGGGAATTTCCTTGTATCGTCCGGGGCCGATGGATTTTATTCCGCAGTATATCCGGGGAAAAAATCGCCCGGATACGATCAAATATGACTGTCCGCAGCTGGAGCCGATCCTGAAACCGACATATGGATGTATCGTATATCAGGAGCAGGTTATGCAGATTGTGCGTAATCTGGCAGGTTATACACTTGGACGGAGTGATCTGGTTCGTCGTGCGATGTCCAAGAAAAAAGCAGCAGTCATGGAGAAAGAGCGCCAGAACTTTGTTTATGGAAACGAAGCGGAAGGCGTACCAGGCTGTATTGCCAATGGAATTCCGGAGCAGACGGCAAATAAGATTTATGACGATATGATCGATTTTGCAAAATACGCATTTAATAAGTCTCATGCGGCAGCGTATGCTGTAGTTTCTTATCAGACGGCATTTCTGAAATATTATTATCCGGTTGAATTCATGGCTGCTCTTATGACATCTGTGATTGAAATGCCAATCAAAGTGGCAGAGTATATTCAGGTATGCAGGAAGATGAACATTAAGATCCTGCCGCCGGATGTGAACCGCGGAGCCTATGGATTTTCTGTGGATAACGGTGCAATCCGTTATGGACTTTCTGCAATCAAGAGTGTGGGAAGACCGGTGATCAATGCCCTGGTGGAAGAGAGGGAGGCAAACGGAGAATATCGATCGCTGAAGGATTTTATCGAGAGACTGACCGGTACGGTAAATAAACGTGCGATTGAGAACTTTATCAAAGCTGGAGCACTGGACTGTCTGGAGGGAAACCGCCGGCAGAAAATGGTTGTTTACAGTCAGATCGTGGACAGCATCGCGCAGGAGAAGAAGAATTCTTTTGCAGGACAGATGAGTCTGTTTGATCTGGTTGGTGAAGAAGATAAAAAAGATTATGAGATCCGGATGCCGGATGTGGAAGAATATGATAAGGATATGATCCTTGGCTTTGAAAAAGATGTTCTTGGTATTTATCTGAGTGGGCACCCACTGGAAAAATATCGAAATATCATGGAGAAGATGATCTCAGCGAGAACGATTGATTTCCAGCCGGACGATGAAACTGGTATTCCGAAGGTTTATGACGGTCAGAAAGTGATCATTGGTGGTATGATCACAGAGAAGACGATCAAGTATACAAGAAACAATAAGGTGATGGCGTTCCTGACGGTAGAAGACCTGATGGGAACTGTGGAGATCGTTGTCTTTCCGAGAGATTATGAGAAGTGGCAGACACTGATCAATGAGGATGCAAGAGTATTTATCCAGGGACGTGTCAATGCAGAAGATGATAAGCCGAGTAAGCTAATTCTGGAAAAAGTACGCGCTTTTGATGATATACCACGAGAAATCTGGATTCAGTTTAAAGACCGTGAGGATTATGCACAGAAAGAGCAGGAACTTCTGAACTATCTGAGAGGTTCAGTGGGAACTTCTGCGGTAGTAATCTACCTCAAAGATGTGAAGGCGATAAAACGTCTTCCGGCAGGTTATCATGTGCAGATCAGCGATTTTCTGTTAGAAGAATTAAAGAAAAAATATGGTGATTCCAACGTTAAAGTTGTGGAAAGAGTATTGAAAAACTTCTAAAAATGCTTTACACTATACAACGAATATGTGTAGAACAGATAACAAGGTTTCCTATTATTATGCAAGCGATGAAAGGAAGCCTGGAGATGGAGGAATGAATCATGGCAGAGAAACAGATAAAAACCATCGGTGTACTTACAAGTGGCGGTGACGCGCCGGGAATGAACGCTGCGATCCGTGCTGTTGTAAGACGAGGACTGAGCAGCGGACTGAATGTAAAAGGTATTTATAAAGGATACAATGGTCTTCTTAATGAAGAAATCGTTGATATGACTGCCAGAGACGTATCAGATACGATCGAACGCGGTGGTACAATTCTTTATACAGCAAGATGTGCAGAATTCCGTACACCGGAAGGACAGCAGCGTGGTGCAGAAATCTGCAAGAAACATGGAATCGACGGACTGGTAGTTATCGGTGGAGACGGTTCTTTTGCAGGTGCACAGAAGCTGGCAAATCTTGGAATCAATACAATCGGTGTTCCGGGAACAATTGACCTGGACATTGCCTGCACAGAGTATACAATCGGATTTGACACAGCAGTAAATACAGCAATGGAGGCAATTGATAAAGTTCGTGATACTTCCACATCTCACGAAAGATGCAGTATTATCGAAGTTATGGGACGTAATGCAGGATATCTTGCTATGTGGTGCGGTATCGCCAATGGCGCAGAGGACGTCCTGATCCCTGAGAAATATGACTATGATGAGCAGAAACTGATCAATAACATTATTGCAAGCCGTAAAGCAGGAAAGAAACACCATATCATCGTAAATGCAGAGGGTATTGGTCATTCTGAGGCTATGGCAAGACGTATTGAAGCAGCTACAGGTATTGAGACACGTGCAACGATCCTCGGACATATGCAGCGTGGTGGAAACCCGACATGTAAGGACCGTGTATATGCATCTATGATGGGTGCACTTGCCGTAGACCTTCTTGTACAGGGTAAATCCTGTCGAGTTGTTGGATACCGTCATGGAGAATTCATGGACTTCGATATTAACGAAGCACTTGCTATGCAGAAAGATGTATCCCCATATATGTGGGAAGTATGTAACTCTCTTTCTCATAACTACAAAAAATAAAAATACGACGTTTTTACAGCGGAGGCCACCGTTAGGCGGCCTCCGTTCTGGATTAAAGGAGTAGCTGTATGATTTCCAGTGCACAGAATACACAGGTCAAAAATATAATAAAGCTGAATCAGAAGGCAAAGGCAAGACGAGAGCAGGGACTGTTTATCGCAGAGGGAAGAAAGATGTTTCTCGAAGCACCGGATGACTGGATTGAGAAAATCTATGTGGCAGAATCAATGCTAGAAGATGAAGAAGTAATGACAAAGGTACGGAGATTTTCCTGGGAAGCAGTTGAGAACGGTGTGTTCAGGCAGATGTGTGATACACAGACGCCACAGGGAATCCTTACCGTACTCCGACAGCCTTCTTACGAACTGGAAGATCTTCTGAAAGAGGAAAAACCACTTCTTATGGTTTTGGAGGATCTGCAGGATCCCGGAAATGCAGGGACGATCATCCGGACCGGAGAAGGTGCCGGAGTGAGTGGGGTTTTCCTGACAAAAACCTGTGTGGATATTACAAATCCAAAGGTAATTCGTGCAACGATGGGATCTGTTTACAGAATTCCTTTTTTCTATGTGGAAGATGTGGTATCATTAAAACAGAAACTTCAGGGAAGAGGAATCCGCTTTTTTGCCGCACATTTACAGGGTAAAAACTCATATGACAGGGAATCCTATGAGGACGGAACTGCGTTTCTGATCGGAAACGAAGGAAAGGGCCTTACAGACCAGGCAGCGGATGCAGCAGACTGTCTGATACGGATCCCGATGTGTGGGCAGGTGGAATCCCTCAATGCAGCTATGGCGGCTGGAATACTCATGTATGAGGTGGCAAGGCAGAGGAGGGGATAAGATGGAACCTTTAATGTGGCTGATTGTGTTGGCGGTCTTTCTTGTGATCGAGGCAATCACGGTAGGACTGACTACGATCTGGTTTGCAGGAGGCGCACTGGTCGCAGCGATTGCGTCAGGCGCAGGTGCAGGTATACTGGTGCAGTGGATCCTGTTTTTAGTCATTTCACTGGTCCTGCTGATTTTTACAAGACCACTGGCAGTTCGATATATGAATAAGGGTGTGCCAAAGACCAATGTAAACAGCCTGATCGGAGAAAAAGCTGTTGTGATTCAGAAGATCAATAATCTGGAGCAGACAGGGCAGGTCCGTATCAATGATATTGAATGGATGGCGAGAACATCTTCTGATGAAGTAACGATTCCGGAACAGACAGTTGTAACAATTGAAGCTGTTCAGGGAGTAAAACTGATTGTGAAAGAAGAAAAGGAGGGTAAGTAACATGGCAGGAATTATTTTTTTTATAGTACTCATCGTACTTGTACTCTGGATCCTGGCATCCTGTATCCGTATTGTGCCACAGGCATATGCAATCGTTGTAGAACGTCTTGGGGCATACAAAGAAACATGGAACACAGGCATTCATTTCAAAACACCATTTATTGACCGTGTGGCAAGAAGAGTCAATCTGAAAGAGCAGGTTGTGGATTTTCCACCACAGCCGGTTATTACCAAAGATAACGTAACAATGCAGATCGATACTGTTGTGTTTTTCCAGATTACAGATCCAAAGCTTTTTGCATATGGTGTGGAAAATCCGATCATGGCAATCGAAAATCTGTCAGCGACAACCCTTAGAAACATCATCGGTGACATGGAACTGGATGAAACGCTGACTTCCCGTGAAGTTATCAACACTAAGATGCGTGCATCCCTGGATGTGGCAACAGATCCGTGGGGAATCAAAGTAAATCGTGTGGAACTGAAAAATATTATTCCGCCGGCAGCAATCCAGGAAGCTATGGAGAAACAGATGAAGGCTGAGCGTGAAAGACGTGAAGCAATCCTCCGCGCAGAAGGTGAGAAAAAATCTACGATCCTTGTTGCAGAAGGTAAAAAAGAATCTGCAATCCTCGATGCGGAAGCTGAGAAACAGGCTGCGATTCTGAAAGCAGAAGCGCAGAAAGAACGTATGATCAAAGAGGCTGAAGGACAGGCGGAGGCAGTTCTGAAAGTTCAGAAAGCTAATGCAGAAGGTATCCGTATGATCCGTGAAGCCGGGGCAGATCAGGCAGTACTTACACTGAAGAGCCTGGAAGCATTTGGAAAGGCAGCAGATGGTAAGGCTACCAAGATCATTATCCCGTCTGAGATCCAGGGACTGGCAGGACTTGCATCATCTCTGAAAGAGATCGTTGTTGAGGATAAGAAAACAGAAGAATAATTTTTTATAAAGAAACACGAAAAAAGAGGAGTAACTGTTATGAACTTAAAAGGACGCAATTTTCTTACGCTGAAAGACTTTACACCAGAAGAGATCACCTACATGATCGATCTCGCTGCTGAATTAAAAGCAAAGAAAAAAGCAGGAGAGCTTCATGAATATTATAAAGGCAAAAACATTGCCCTGATCTTTGAGAAAACAAGCACCAGAACACGTTGCGCATTTGAAGTAGCTGCTCATGACCTTGGAATGGGCAGTACATATCTGGATCCGACCGGTTCTCAGATCGGCAAGAAAGAAAGTATTGCCGATACCGCAAGAGTTCTCGGAAGAATGTATGAAGGAATCGAATACAGAGGATTCGGACAGGATATTGTTGAAGAACTGGCCAAATATGCAGGCGTTCCGGTATGGAACGGACTGACAAACGAATATCATCCGACACAGATGCTGGCAGACATGCTGACCATCCGTGAGCATTTTGGAGATCTCAAGGGCCGCCGTCTGGTATACATGGGAGATGCCCGTTATAACATGGGTAACTCACTGATGATTGCATGCTCCAAGCTTGGAATGCATTTTGTAGCATGCACAACAAAGAAATACTTCCCGAATCAGGAACTTGTAGATCTGTGCAGGACTTATGCAGAGGCTTCCGGTGGAAGTGTGACTCTGACAGAAGATGTACAGACAGGAACAAAAGATGCAGATGTAATCTATACAGATGTATGGGTATCTATGGGTGAGCCGGATGAAGTATGGGAAGAGCGTATCAAAGATCTGACACCATACAAAGTAACTGCTGATGTTATGAAGAATGCAGGGGAAAAAGCAATCTTCCTTCACTGTCTGCCAGCATTCCATGATCTCAAGACAAAGATTGGCAAGGAAATGGGAGAACGTTTCAACCTGACAGATATGGAAGTGACAGATGAAGTATTTGAATCTGCACAGTCTCATGTATTTGATGAAGCAGAAAACCGTATGCATACGATCAAAGCAGTTATGGTGGCAACTCTTGGAGAGCCGGAGAACAAATGATAACTACAATCTATAATGAAGAAACAATTTCAAAAGAGATAAACACAAAATGGGCGGGCAAAACCGTCCATTTTGCAAAGGAAACAGATTCCACAAATGAGTGGTGCAAGCGCATGTCAAAAGAAAATGCGGAACACGGAACACTGGCAGTTGCAGAATTTCAGTCTGCCGGTAAGGGAAGGCTGGGACGTAAATGGACGGCACCGGAGGGAAGTTCAGTGATGATGTCCATTCTTCTGAAACCGGAATTTGAACCGCAATATGCGTCTATGCTGACACTTGTAATGGGATTGAGCGTAGCGCAGGCAGTGTGCGAGCTTGGTGTGGAAGTTTCTATCAAATGGCCGAATGATGTGGTCGTTTCCCACAAGAAAATCTGCGGAATCCTGACAGAAATGGGAGTGCAGGATGGAAAGATCCGAGAAGTGGTGATCGGTGTCGGACTGAATGTAAATCTGAAAGAAATTCAGGATGAACTGAAAGACAAAGCGACCTCTCTGTACCTGGAAACGGGAAAAACATACGACAGAAACCGTCTGATCGGGCTTGTTATGGAGAAATTTGAAATCAATTATGAGAAATTTGTCCAAACCTGCGATCTTTCCATGATGCTGGATGATTATAACATGCTGCTGGCAAATAAGAGCCAGCCGGTCCGCGTTCTGGATAAGATCAGCCCGTATGAAGGCGTGGCTCTGGAAATCGATAAAGATGGAGCACTTCTGGTGCGTGTGCAGAGCGGAGAGATTCGTAAAGTGTGCTCCGGAGAAGTGTCTGTAAGAGGATTGTACAGCTATATTTAAGTTGCTGCGGACAGGAACATATTTAACAAAGGAGTTTTTATATGTATCAGGAAAATGTTGTGCTCTGCGGTGCAAGCGCTTATGAGCAGAAATATTATTTTAATCAGGATTTTGATTCTCTTCCGGAATCGATCAAACAGGAACTGCATATCATGTGTGTCCTTTATACCGAAGATATCGGCGGAATCCTGACACTGGAGTTTGATGATAATGGCAGTCTGCAGTTCAAAACAGAGGCACTGGATTCTGATGCCATGTATGATGATATTGGAAGTGTTCTTAAGATCAAACAGCTGCAGACCGAAAAAAGAGAACTTCTGCAGTCTCTGGAAATGTATTATAAGGTATTTTTCCTTGGTGAGACCATCGAAGATGATGGCGAAATGATAGGTAAGGAAAGCTGATCTATGGAAACACTTATGAAAATGAAGTGGAAAATTGGTTCTGTAGAGATCGAGAATCCTTTTATTCTGGCACCAATGGCTGGGGTTACGGATCTTCCATTCCGTATTCTCTGCAAGGAGCAGGGGGCAGGTCTGTTGTGCACAGAGATGGTCAGTGCAAAGGCGATTTCTTTTCATAATAAAAATACAATCTCTCTTATGCAGATCGATCCGGTGGAGCATCCGGTTTCCATGCAGATTTTTGGAAGTGAGCCGGATCTGATGGCAGAAGTTGCAAAAAGTATCGAAGAACAGCCATTTGATATCCTGGATATCAATATGGGCTGCCCGGTCCCGAAGGTAGTCAACAACGGAGAGGGGTCTGCATTGCTTAAAAATCCGGAACTGATCCGGGAAATTGTGACAAAAGTTTCTCATGCGGTGAAGAAACCGGTAACGGCGAAGATTCGTATTGGTTTTGAGGGATATCCGGTAGATCCGGTGGAGATTGCAAAGATCATTGAGGATTCCGGTGCAGCTGCAGTTGCGGTCCACGGAAGAACAAGACAGCAGTATTATGCAGGCGAAGCGGACTGGGATACGATCCGCAGGATCAAAGAAGCGGTATCTATTCCAGTCATTGGAAACGGGGATGTGGATTCTCCAAAGAAAGCAGAAGCACTGGTGCGTGAGACAGGCTGTGATGGGATCATGATTGGTCGCGCAGTGAGAGGAAATCCATGGATCTTCCGTGAGATGAACCATTATTTTACTACGGGAGAGCTGCTTCCGCGTCCATCCTGGGAAGAAATCAGAGAGATGATTCTTCGTCATGCAAGAATGCAGATCGAACTGAAAGGTGAATTTACCGGAATCCGTGAAATGCGTAAGCATATTGCATGGTATACTTCAGGAATGAGACATAGTGCAGGGCTGCGCAGAGATTCCAATCTGGTCAGCAGCTATGAAGAATTGGAAAAGCTGCTGGATGTTACTGTTCAGAGATAAAACAAGGAAAATTACAGAAGCTGGGAATTCGCGGTTAATCGCGGAATTCCGGCTTTTTTGGTTCTTGACAAGGTATACAGATTTGGGTATAATACAGAAATTGTGAATATCCTAGAATAAGTCTGCCCGTTTTGAGGTATGATGTTTTGAGAAGTTATGTAGACAGCAATTATTCCGGGAATGTATATCCAATGAATATCCGGCTATTTTGAAAGGGTGTAAGGATTATGGAAGAAAAGAAGAATTTATTAACATATGCAGGTCTTAAAAAACTGGAAGATGAGCTGCATGATTTAAAAGTAGTAAAAAGAAAAGAAGTTGCAGGTAAGATCAAAGAAGCAAGAGAACAGGGTGACCTTTCTGAGAATGCTGAATATGATGCAGCAAAAGATGAGCAGAGAGACATCGAAGCAAGAATCGAAGAAATCGAAAAAATCCTTAAAAATGCAGAAGTCGTTGTAGAAGATGAAGTAGATCTTGATAAGATCAACGTTGGATGCAAGGTTAAAGTACATGACTATGAATTCGATGAAGATATGGAATTAAAGATCGTTGGTTCTACAGAAGCGAACAGCCTGGAAGGTAAGATCTCCAATGAATCTCCAGTAGGAAAAGCTCTGATCGGTGCACATACAGGAGATGTTGTTGATGTAGAAATGCCAATGGGAATCATGAAATACAAGGTTCTGGAGATCCAGAGAAACGTTTAAATAAGTCAAAAAACAGAAGGAGGCCAACAAAGTGGCAGAGCAGAAGAAGCAGGATACAAACCAGCTGCTGAAGGTTCGTCGTGAGAAGCTTGCAGATTTGCAGGCAAATGGCAAGGACCCGTTTCAGATCACAAAATTTGACCAGACACATCACTCACTTGAGGTAAAGAATCTCTATGAAGCGCATGAGGCAGAGATCTTAAAAGACCACAAGACTCCAGATGTAGAAGGTCTTGATGAAGCACAGGCAAGAGAAGTCCTCAAACAGGACTATGAAGAAAGAAGAAAAATCATGGATGCGAACCCGATCCACGTAGCAATCGCCGGTCGTATGATGTTCAAACGTGTCATGGGCAAAGCTTCTTTCTGTAATATTCAGGATCTGCAGGGTAATATTCAGGTCTATGTAGCAAGAGATGCAATCGGAGAAGAATCCTATGCAGATTTCAAAAAATCTGATATCGGTGATATTTTCGGTCTGGAAGGCTTTGCTTTCAGAACAAGAACAGGCGAAATCTCTATCCATGCTGAAAAAATGACTATGCTGACAAAGAGTTTACAGATCCTTCCGGAGAAATTCCACGGACTGACTGACACAGATACCCGTTATCGTCAGAGATATGTAGACCTTATCATGAATCAGGACAGCAAGAATGTATTTATCAAACGTTCCCAGATCCTCAAAGAGATCCGTAACTTCCTTGCAGGACGTGACTTCATGGAAGTCGAAACTCCAATGCTGGTTTCCAACGCCGGCGGTGCAGCTGCAAGACCGTTTGAGACACATTACAATGCACTGAACGAAGACGTTAAACTTCGTATCTCTCTGGAGCTTTATCTGAAGAGACTGATCGTTGGTGGACTTGAAAGAGTTTACGAGATTGGCCGTGTATTCCGTAACGAGGGTGTTGATACACGTCACAACCCGGAATTCACTCTGATGGAGCTTTACCAGGCATATACAGATTATGAGGGAATGATGGAACTGACAGAGTCCATGTTCCGTTATCTGGCAGAAAAAGTGTGCGGATCCACTAAGATTTCTTATAATGGTGTGGAAATCGACCTTGGTAAGCCGTTCGCCAGAATGACAATGAACGAAGCAATTAAGAAATATGCAGGAATCGACTTTGATGAAGTAGCAGATGATGAGGCAGCTAAAAAGCTTGCTGACGAGCATCATATTGAATATGAGGCACACCACAAGAAGGGTGATATCATCAACCTGTTCTTCGAGGAGTACTGTGAGAAAGAACTGATCCAGCCTACATTTATCATGGATCATCCGATCGAAATTTCTCCGCTGACCAAGAAGAAACCTTCTGATCCGAGCAAGGTAGAGCGTTTCGAGCTCTTCTGTAATACATGGGAAATGTGTAACGCATATTCCGAGCTGAATGACCCGATCGACCAGAGAGAGCGTTTCAAAGCACAGGATGCTCTTGCTGACGCCGGTGATGAGGAAGCAAACCACACAGATGAAGACTTCCTGAACGCACTGGAGATTGGTATGCCGCCTACAGGTGGTATCGGATACGGAATCGACCGTCTGGTTATGCTCCTGACAGACAGCCAGGCAATCAGAGACGTACTGCTGTTCCCGACAATGAAGTCCCTGGACGCTGACAAGAAGTCTGCGAAGTCAGAAAACAGCACTTCCCCAGCAGCACCGGAGAAAGAAGAAGTTATCGACTTCTCCAAGGTAAAGGTAGAGCCTTTATTTGAGGAATTTGTTGATTTCGATACTTTCAGCAAGTCAGATTTCAGAGCTGTAAAGGTAAAAGCTTGTGAAGCAGTTAAGAAATCCAAGAAGCTGTTACAGTTTACTCTGGATGACGGAACAGGCACAGATCGTACGATTTTAAGCGGTATTCACGCTTATTACGAACCAGAAGAACTGGTTGGAAAGACGCTTATCGCTATCACTAACCTGCCGCCGAGAGCCATGATGGGAATTGAATCCTGTGGAATGCTTCTCAGTGCAATCCATGAGGAAGAGGGCGAAGAAAAACTTCATCTTCTGATGGTTGATAACCATATCCCAGCTGGTGCAAAGCTGTACTAAAATTAAATATAAAATGTCTAAAACCATGATGTCAGACCGCATTTGACAACAATTTGACAACAAAATTTGGGAGAATGATGAATCGTTATGAAGCATGACGAATTTCAGGTGAAAGGGCACAGGTTTGGGCAATGAAGTATGAGCACTTCTTAGAGTTAATCTAAGAGGTGCTTTTTTTCGTCCCTGGAAAGTTATATTCCGGCAGTCAGCTTCTGTAAAACAGTAAATCTAATTTTGGAGGAAAACATCATGGGTGAAAGTTATAAACCAATTGCAAGTATGAAGGAAGTACCAGAGCAGCTTAGAAAATTACGCAGACAGTATCTGCGCTATCAACAGGCAGAGATTATTTATAGCATCTCTCATAAGAAACTTTTTGAACTTGCCAGTGATGCAGGTGCGATTTACAGAATAGATGGAACCGTATTGATCAATCGAGATATTTTTGATGCCTACCTGGAACGATTCCATGAACCAGCGACAGGAAAAGGTAAGGAGGAAATGGAAGATGAGCGGTAATGTATGGATGTTTTCAGACGAGATCGATGATGAAGACTTGGAATTTATGAGCCATGACTACGTGACCTATAACATGGCGTGCGAATACTACAGACTGGGAATCAAACCCGTTGTCCGTATGGCGCATGAAGCCGGGGCGATATATAAAATCGGGAAAAAAGTGCTGATTCGAAGAAGTATATTTGAAGCATATATGCGAGAGCAGAGAAAGATTTGATGGAGGAGAAGGACATGAGTGATCAGAAAAAAATATTACATGATGACAGTAATGGATTAGATTATGTGTTGGTAGAAGATTATTATCTGCCGATGATAGATTTGCCAAAGGAAACCAGACCGATTGGTTACTGGGGAATGCTTCGGAAAGAATATCTGAAAAATTATAAATCAGGCATGTATTCTTATCTTCTGTTGACTGGAAAATTGGACGGCTACCTGGCAGATCTGAATGAACAGGCACAGGAACGATACGAATTAATTGAGACACAAATACGAAGTGCGGAGGGAGTTACGGAGAAATTGAAAGTACAGAATCCTATGGAGTGGGTGCGAAAGTGTAATAATATCATGAATCGTGTGCAGGAAATTGTGTTGAGTGAATTGGTATATGTATAGGAAAAGCGTATGAGATACAGGATTGAATATGCAGATGGAAGATGCTGCAATTTTGCAAACAGCAGAAAAGATTTATTGGATTGGTTGAAATTGCTGAAAGATGAACAGATTGTTGATATTCGTAAAATATATAAAAGTGGTGTTACCGATTCAGTTCTAGATAGTTACCGGAGTTATCTGAAACAGTGAGATAACATGGAAAGGGCAGGTGTAAATCTATGAAATTGACAGAGGAGATTGAAGAATTTATCAATCTAACAATAACGGAGCATATGGGAAAAGAGTACGCAGAATGGAAAATAAAACAGCAATCTGTGGCAGAGCCAGATAAAGTTGAAGAGGAATATAAAAAGGTAATTGCTTCATTATCACCAGAACAAGAAGAGGCAATTACAAAATACTGTGATGCCATATTCAGTAGTGGAGCAGATACAGAAGAATTTTTTTATCGTCTGGGACTGAAAGATGGATTAAAATTACGAAAAGTAATAAAAAGTATATTGAAATCTTTTTCATAAGTGAAGAGTAATTTGAAGAGGCATTGACTGCAATAATGGTTGATGCTTCTTTTTTATTCATCGGGATTCCACATATATCAATTATTGGAAGATAATGGAATTTGTGGTAATATAAAGTAGAAAGATGGTGAGTATTTTGCAGGAAATGGTATGGCTGAGTAATTAAAGAAGTTTGGACTCATCATAATAAAAATGAGTTGGGGAATAGTAATTTATTCCGGTAAATTCTATACGAAAGATGGAAACTGATAATGGCAAATGAAAGTTTAGGAAAAGCAAAATCAAGAAAAAATGATGAATTTTATACTGTCTATGATTATATTCAGAAAGAAATGAATGCTTATTTGGAATATGATCCCAATGTATTTCGTGGAAAGACAATTCTGTTGCCTTGTGACGATCCAGAATGGAGTAATTTTACAAAATATTTTGCTCAAAATTTTGAAACGTTAGGTATAAAAAAACTGATTAGTACAAGCTATGCTACTGATCGTAAAAAGCAGCAGTATGAACAATATCATCAAATGACTTTATTTGAATTAAATTTTCCGCAATATGATGAAGAAAAATCACATTCACATGGAAAAATATTTACTTTGACAAGGGATATTAATAAGTCTGGAGTTATAGATATAGATGATTTAGAATGGCAATATCTTGAAGGAGATGGAGATTTCCGAAGCGATGAGGTATGCGCGTTGCGTGATGAAGCAGATATTATTGTAACTAATCCACCATTCTCATTGTTTAGGGAATTTGTTGCTTGGGTTATGGAAGCAGAAAAGAAAATTGTGGTTATTGGTAATCAGAATGCAATAACATACAAAGAAATTTTCCCATTACTCAAAGAGAATAAGTTGTGGATAGGTGCAACTAATAATGGTCAGGATATGGTTTTTGAAGTGCCGGAGGGTGCCATTGTTGCGCCAAAAGATAAAGAGAAGGCTGAAAAATTAGGTTATAAGGGAAACTATACACGCTTAGGAAATGCTTGCTGGTTTACTAATATTGACCATGGTAGACGTCATCAACCGTTATCTCTTATGACTATGGCAGACAATTTGAAATATAGCAAACATAAGCAAATTCGTGAGCAGGGTTACTTGAAATACGATAATTATGATGCTATTGAAGTGCCGTTTGTCGATGCTATTCCAAGTGATTATGTCGAAGATATGGGGGTTCCAATAACTTATCTTCAGCGACACAATCCAGAACAATTTGAAGTTGTAAAGTTCCGTAAGGGAGATGATGAAAAAGATTTGACATATACTATTGATTCTAGCACAATTTTGACAGACAGACAGACAGACAGTCACTCCGTACTTCAGAATTATCATCAGACGAAAGATGTAACGGAGTCATGGGAGTGCCAATCACATTCATGTTCAGACATAGCCCAGAACAATTTGAAATTATCGGACTTGCAGCCGGAAATATCAGAGGACTTGCAGGAATACCGTCCAGAACAGGAAAAGATGGACCGTATATTGACGGAAAATTGCGTTATGGAAGAATCTTCATTAAGAGGAAGATGTAGTGGTATTATGGGTGTTCCAATAACATATCTTTTCAAACATTGTCCGGAGCAGTTTGAAATTGTAGGTATGTGTGAAAATATGGATTTGTATGGACTAAAGACAAGAGTATACACATCGGATGAGTGTCGCAACAGATATTTCGAACTGTTTGGGAAAAAGGGGACCTATGATTTAAATGCAGCTGGGGTTGTAAATGGAACAAAGGTATATCAGAGGTTGCTTATCCGCAGGGTAACTAAGGAGTAAAAACAATGATTACAACATTAAGAACAGATATTACTATTGAGGAAATCTGTAAAGGATTTGTTTATAATGAATTAGAAGGTAAAGGACTTTTTGGACTTTCTGGGAAGTTAACTATTCAGCCGGAATACCAAAGAAATTATCTTTATGCAAAACAGAAGAAGGAAGAAGCTGTAATTCAGTCTGTTTTAAAAGGTTATCCGTTAGGATTAATTTATTTTAATAAGATTGGCATAGATAAATATGAAGTTCTAGATGGACAACAGCGTATTACCAGTTTGGGAAGATTTCTAACTGGGAAGTTTCCTTTGCTTGATACAAGTGGAATGCCACACTATTTTGGTGCTATGCCGGATGATCAAAAAAAGATCATTAATGAAACTAAACTGACTATTTATATTTGTGAGGGTACCGAAACTGAAATAAAAGAATGGTTTAAGACTATCAATATTGCGGGTATACCACTTAATAAGCAAGAAGTGGCAAATGCAGTTTATTCAGGACCTTTTGTTACAAAGGCGAAAGAAGAATTCAGTAATAGTCAAAATGCTAATATTCAAAAGTGGAGTGCATACATAAAAGGAGATGTATTGCGTCAAGAATATTTGCGTGTTGCCCTTGAATGGGTATGTAAGAGTGAGGCAGATGAAGATGTTGAAGCATATATGAGCCAGCACCGTCATGATACAGATATACAGGAATTGAAAACATATTTTACAAGTGTGATAGACTGGATTTCTGGTGTATTTAGTGATGTGGAAAGTGAAATGCGTGGGATTGAGTGGGGAAGATTATTTGAAACTTATCATAACCAACCATATGATCCGGTGAAAGTATCGGATAAACTGCATGAATTATATGCTGATGGTGCAGTAAAGAAAAGAGCAGGAATATTTGAATATATTTTAGGAGGCTGTAAAGAACCTCGATTGCTTGAAATTCGTATATTTGAAGAAAGTACTAAAAAGGCGGTATATACACAGCAGACAGATGAAGCTAAAAAGTGTGGAAAATCAAATTGCCCATTGTGTGCATTAGAGATAGGTAATAATTCAAAACGTATTTGGAAATTTAATGAAATGGATGCCGATCATGTCACGGCATGGAGTAAAGGTGGAGCTACAGATATTTCAAATTGCCAGATGTTATGTAAGACACACAATCGAGCAAAAGGAAATAAATAATATCATTAGTTTTAACAGGCATTAACTCTTAAAAAAGTTAGTGCCTTTTGTTTTAATAGATGCAAAAATTGTAATTATTTTCAATCAAATTTTCTTAAATAAAAATTTTTATATAAATTTTTATGCAAATCAATAAAATGATCAACCAATAAACAATAAAAAATATGAAAGAATATAGGATGAATGGAAGACGAGAGAAAGACGAAAAGAAAACATAGAAATAAATATAATTGAACAAAACAAATAAATATGATATAATCACATAGAAAACAGAAAGGAGGCGAGCAAAGTGATTGATTTATCGAATTTTAAGACGTTTGATTTCAGCGAAGGTGTACCATACATTTCAATTACAAGCAATGGTATTACATTTAACAAATCAGTAATTATGAAGATGAAATATCCGGCATATGTAAAATTGTTAATTAATGAGACTGAAAAGCAAATTGCTGTTCAGGCATGTGGAGAACATGATGATAAATCAGTGCAATTTTACAAAGAAAAGTCAAATGGTGTTTTGTCTGTTCGATGGAACGCAAAAGATTTGATTAATACGATTGCAAGAATATGCGATTGGGATTTGAGTCAATTGTCATATCGGGTAAATGGTGTGTTAGTACCAGAAATGAACTTGATGTTGTTTGATTTGAATGAAGCAGTCACTATGGTATAAGGCTTGCAACTTTTCTGATTCCAAAAAAAGAGTTCATTTGAGATTAGGGCCTCAAACGAACTCTATCGGAAATAGCAGAGACAAAAGATCATCTACTAAAACCATATCTTTCAAATGTATTTTAGTATTTGTTTCTGCCGATTTCCATACTTTCTCGGATTCGTCTGAGAAAAATCTTTTGGAAAGGAGGCAGATTGCATGGAAAAATGTGACCAGGCTGAAATGGTTTTTACAGCATACATTACTCTGAAAAATGGAAATCGCTTGTATGCTAAGCAGGTTGGGAAAAAAGCATTTTGCTTTCCACGTAAAGAAACCAAGGAAAAAACAAGTAAATAATTTATAAGTAACAAGGTGTCAGAGAATGTTTGATGGTCACATTCTCTCTAAAAGAAAGAGAGAAAAAAATGAATAAAAAATCAAGTGGACAAAAATTATCAACACAAGCTTCAAAAATTATGAGATCAAATAACAGTTCTCAAATTCAGAAGTCATTAGCTGCCAGTGTGTTATCACAAAGAAACACAGGAAAGATTACCGGTAAAGCTATGGAGGCAAAAGCATCTATGGTAATGAATAGTAATAAGTATTCCGGAACAACAAAGAGTTTAGCTGCCAGTGTTCTTTCACAATCTGATAAAAGCAGATAATGAATAATAATTAACCCCAAAGGCATTAACTGTAAGAAGTTAGTGCCTTTTTTGCGTATAAAAAAATAGATTGCATGATGCGGTCGAGAAAATAACGACTAATTACTGAATAAAAATTTCTTGATGAAACAGGGCGTCCATAGAAAGTTTTGAATTAATATAATTGAACGACAAGCACTGACTATAACGGTTAGTGCTTTTTTTTGCCTTTTTTCAAAAGCATCTGACATTGTACACTCTGCCACATGTGATTAGTGGAAAAATAAATTTTCTTAGAAAAGCACCGTCCAAATGCCCTCTGAAACTTGCAATTAGTGAAGAAATATTTCGTTTACGCATAAAAAACTTGCAAAAAGGGGTTGGTAAATACCATTTCCAACGCTTTATAGGTAGAGGAATAATTATTTTTCAAAAATTCCTCAAATCATGTCCGCTTTTGCTTGTCCCAGTACAGAGTATGTGAAGGGACTAACAAAAGTAAAAGAAAAAATGATAAAAATGCAAAAAAATATCACGAATCTTTTGCATCTTGCCAAGTCATTTGACTTTAGTAATTAGAGGACGTTTTGGAATGTTCCTTCGTTGAACCTTGACAACCGATAAGTGCACCCTGAAAGCCTACCAGGAGTTCTGCCATGACCTTTCTTTTTTGGAAGCGAGCGGAATCATAATGACACTCCCGATGATGGGCGGCTGACCAGAGCCTTATGGTCAGTGACCTGTTTATACAGGCAGAGGCAGTCTGAGACGACTGCAGGTGACAGGGAAAAGCACGACAGACCACTGCAAAAAAGTAACTGAAAAATGTTTACAGGGCAAAATGCCCGGAAAGGATGTAACGACTATGAATAAAGTGATTTTAATGGGAAGACTGACAAAGAATCCGGAGATCAAGTATGCCGGGAAAGATAATGATATGGCAGTAGCCAGATATACTCTGGCAGTGAACAGAAGATATAAACGTGACGGAGAACAGGAAGCAGATTTTATTTCTTGCGTAACATTTGGTAAGAGTGCAGAGTTTGCACAGAAATATCTTTACAAGGGAATGCGGATTGTGATCGGTGGACGCATCAGCACTGGCAGTTATAAGGATAAGGATGGAAAGACGATTTATACCACAGATGTGATTGTGGAAGAACATGAATTTGCCCAGAACAAGGACAGCGGTGCTGGAGCAGATTCATCAGAAACTCCGAAAACAGATAAAGACGGATTTATGGAAGCGAAGGATGGAGAAAATCCGTTTGACTAATAAAAGCAGAAATCTGTCTAATAAAAATGTGGAGGTTATTTATGAGTGTAAGTTATAACAGATTGTGGAAACAGCTCATTGATAAAAATATGAAGCGAATAGAAATGCAACACCTCACCGGGATTAGTGCAAATATCCTTGCCCGGATGGGAAAAAATCAATATGTATCAATGGAAACAGTCGAGAAAATTTGTAAGAAAATGGATTGTACTATTGACGAGATGATGGAATTTACAGATTAAAGATAGCAAGCCGGATACGGCATAATTCTCTTAGCAAAGCTAAGAGCGCACTTCTATACAGGCAATTACATCTGCCTGTATCGTGCGACCTGCGGTGCCATTCCCGATTGTGAAGGATTTCAATTTGAGAATATAGCGAAATCATAGATTTCGGACAAGGGGATAATTTCCCCTTGCGGCACAAGGCCTATCTCATTGTAACAATTAAAGATTTTTAAGATTACAGAGGTCAGTATTTCCTTATTGTGGAACGATGATCTCAGTTTTTTATATTCGGGAATCGGCATTTGTGAGAAGACCGGTTCTTTTTATTTACAGAAAAAGTAGGAGGATGAGAAATGAGCAGAGCGAAAAATCCCAAGTATGAATCCATGTCACTGGAAGAACTGAAAGCCAACATGGAAAAAAGTAAAAAGGAACTGGAACATGCAATCCACAATAAAAATATTCTGGAGCAGAGAAAGAAGTTGGTGGAGCGAAAGGAACGTTCTCATAGATTGATTGTTAAAGGAGCAGAGTTTGAAAAAGCATTTCCATTATCCAGAGATTTGGAACAGG
>OBAS01000505.1_pt1 | contig 31920 bp, 29 predicted proteins | sample 1517591 | NCBI WGS metagenome assembly OBAS01 (sample SAMN04571700, study PRJEB22368) | human gut metagenome | biome: human gut; material: stool | host: Homo sapiens | place: Luxembourg | collected 2012-10-05
GCGCACATGGCTGTCGCCCACGCTGGCCCGTCCGTGGGGCAGTTTGATGTACTTGCTGCCGGGCCTCGACGCGCTGCGGCGGTAGGCGTTGAAGTTCCCCTCCGTGGGGCTCACCAATCCCAGACTGCCCTCCAGGCGTCCGCTTCCGTTCACTAAAGCCTTGTAGGCTTCGTCGCTCAGCTGAATTTTTACGTTCATAGTCGTGTAATTTTTTTTGATGTTGTGAATAGGTTGTATAAAAAAAATCTCCCGCAACCAAGGGGATTTGTTTTTCCCTTGATTGCAGGAGCAAAGTTAGTGTAGGTGAAGCAGATTTACCTACTACGTAGGTGCTACGGCGTAGTACCTACATTTTATATAAAACATTGATTGATAGACGTATATAAATGACTGTTTTTTTTTAGATGCAGCTGTGTCGTCACTCTTCCATTACCCTCTTCACCCGATCCATAAACGCCGTCGTCTTGCGCTGTCCCATTCCCTGGTTATACGCCGTGCGTAAGGTTGCCGACTTCATATTCCACAACCGTCCGAAGGTCTGCCAGGGTGTGGACAAGTGCAGCCGGTCGGCCAGCAGGGAGGCCAGCACGCCCTTCTCCGAGCCCGACAGCCCCAGCGGCCTCCAGCATTCGTCCACGATGCCGGCGGCTGTCAGTTTCTTCAGCAAGGCTTCCGCCTCCTGCGTCTGTAGCTGGGGTGGCATGTCGTACTCCTCCTGTGGTGTGGCAAGAGCTGCGTCCCTCCCTTCATCCTCCTCCGCCTCCACGTGCATGTCACCCTGCACGATGGTCTGGAACTTGATGTCCGTCATCTGGCAGCGGTCGAAGTAGATGCCGCCATAGAAGTTTTTCACTTCCGTCTGTTTCTGTTTGTCGTCTTCCATGTTGTTGTCATTCTTGGGTTAAAGTTCGGTTGGCGGGCGTCGTGCCGATGCTGACACCTTTTAGCTCGCTTCCGCTGATGTGGTTGGCGCCGGCATAGTAGTTGTGCTGCGTGTGGGGCACGGGGGCTTTCAGCTCCTTCAGTCGCTGTTCCACTCGTTTTGCTTGTGCCTTCGCCCGTTCCGCTCCCTCCATGGTCGTGAGCCACACCAGCAGCTCTTTCAGGCATGTCTCGTCGCTCCAATACAAGGCCTTGTCCACCAGGTCCTTCAGGATTCCGTCCGCAGGCTGTACCTCCTGTTCGGCTAGGCGGCGGCGCAGTTCCTCGTTCTCCTGCTTCACCTGCTCCAGCATGATTTTCGTGGGGTCGTAAGGCATGGGCATCATCTGGCGGTCAAGCTCGTGCAGTTCCTTCACGTATTCCGCCATCCGTTGCTGAGCCTCTTCCAGCTGGCGGTTCCTCTTCTCCAGCTTGGCGCACAGTTCCTCAATTTTCGCGTCTCTGGCGTCGGGTACGACACCCCCCGCCTGCTCTTTTGCTTGCATCGCGGTTCGAGTGGTGGGGCGGCCTGCAAAGTCGTCGAGCGAGAGTGTCGTCTTTATCCAGTCTATTCCTTCCAACATCCGATGGATGACGTTGATCTGCGTAAATATCTTGCCGCTTTCGTCGTCCATCCCCAGCAGGAAGTTCCTCACGCCTTTCTTGCCCGCGCAGGCCTTCGTCAGCAGCATGTACACGGCCCCAAACGTCGCGTCCTTTCGGCGCCAGTTGTAGGCACTGTTGGCATAGTAGCTTTGCACCAGCCTGCCATACTCTTCCATGTGCAGGTAGGCACGGGGGTGTACCGCCACAGCCGCGCACACGTACCAGATGTTGTTCATCATCTCGAGCAGCAGCTCTTCGGGATCGTCCTCGGGGCCATTCAACTTTTCGGCTCTCAGCAGGCTCATCACCACATGGCCAGGTGTGCCCTTCGCCTCCACGTCGAAGTCGTCCAGCGAGTGCCGTTCTACGTATATGGTATTTCTTGATGGTATCTTCATGCGCGATAGTTTTTGTCGGTTAGTTCCTGAATTTTATTTTCCATATCCTGTTTCTGTTTCATTCGAGATAGATACTAAAACCTTTGAAACAAAGATAATAAAATCTTTTCGACATGTACATACATTACTGCCGGAAAATAGCGATTTTTCTTTGCTATTACGAATTACAGATTACAGTTAGCCAAATCGAAATGTGCGCGCCACTTATACAGTTATATTATATATATATATATATTTATATATATAATATAAAATTCTGTACACACTCTTTCAAATCGAAATTCACTTACTGTAATCTGTAATTCGTAATAGCACGCTGTCTTTTTCCTGGATTCAAAACAGCTCTTACGAATTACAGATTACAGTTACCAAACAATCTTTTCATGCTACTTCAAAAAGAGCGCAAACGAAAGAGAACATCATGCTATCTGTAGAAAAACAATGCTTTCCGCGCGCGAAAACGCCGCATTTTACACTGTAAATCAATGCATTATTTTTATTAACACAATTCGCTCGTTTCGTTAACACATTTTCACTTCCCAGCGGTCGTTTTTATTTGGTCGGCCGGAAAAGAGCCCTTATCTTTGCCTTCGTGAATGAGGAATGAAGAACGAAGAATGAAGAATTTGCCAGCGGCCGGGGCACGATCAATTTTCAATTATCCATTCTCAATTCTCAATTAACTAAACACAATTTAAAACAACAAAGCTATGTCAACAATCGGAACATTGAAGTACAGACGTTACGCGGCCAAGTCGCCGCAGGACCCCGACGCACCCGCCAAGTGGTACGCCCGCGCCGTGCAGGACCGCACGGTAGAATTCGAAGACTTCGTCACCCACATTTCTGAACACAACTCGCCCTACTCGCGCGGCGTCATCCACGGTGTCCTCATCGACATGCTCGCCTGCCTGAAGGAGCTGGTGCTCGACGGCAAAAGTGTCCGCCTGGGCGACCTGGGCCTCTTCTCCGTGGGCATCTCCTCGAAGGGAGCCGAGACGGCCGAGGCGTGGACCACCAGCCTCATTACCGGCGTCCACCTGAACGTGCGCAACACCAAGACCTGGAGCAACGCCGAGCTGCGCAAGTCCGCCCGCCTGACCGAGCTGACGGTCTACACCGCCGGCGGTACCCTCGAAGAAGACACCACCCCTGAACCCGAGCCCGGCGGCGAGGACGACGGCGAAGGAGGCAGCCCGCTGTAATCATGGATAATGGAGACTATTCCTTAGTGTAAAATTAAAGGAGGTTTTGAGCGAAGCTAATTGAAAATTAAGAATGCGGCCGAAATTAATTATCAATTCTCTATTTTCAACTTACGAAGCATCTAATTTTCAACTTTCAATTTTCAATTCTCAATTAAAGAAGATGGACAAGAAGAACATTTGGAAGGTCATCCTTCAGACGCTGGTCACCATCCTGACCGCCATCGGAACTACGCTGGGAGTCACCAGCTGCATGGGGCTGTAAACGAAGCGCGCAGCCCACGACAACACAAGCACGAAATAAAACACCCGCTGCCTCAGAGATGAGGGGCGGGTGATTTGTTTGTATTCGTCTGAAAAATTCGCTTTATTCCAACTGTTTCCGATAAACCGAATCCAGCGTATTCCCGTCTTTATCCTTCCAGATTATCCAACCATTATTGTTACTGCCAATACAAAAATCGGCAGCCGTACTGGGACTTGAAAACGTTATATCAGACGCCATAACATAGTTTCCGTTTTCCACCACCCCATATTCTTTCACCATTTTCTCTCTCTTCTCCTTCCAACTGAAAGAAGGAACGCAACCATTTGCCACAAGACTGCCCTTCAAGACGGTAAAGCCCGACGAATGGTAATAGCCCCTTGCGTTGCATCCGCGCCCTTTCGTGTAGAACAAATGTTCTTCCTTGGGCTGGGCTATGTCGAAGATGTTGCACCCCATAAAGGAAGCCAAGAACTTGATATCCTCGAAAAACTCGTCCATAGCATCCCGCTGATGCTCGGGCAGGTTGGGTGCCTTGGGAATCTGCTTGTTCTCGCCAAGGACAAACGTATTCGCCTTTTTCGCCTCGGCGATGGCTTTGTGCTCCAGATATTGCACGTCCGCCTTCGTCATGTCCTCGTCCTTCGAAACGAAGATGAGGGCCTTTTGCCAAAACGCCTTCTTGCTGTCGTGGTCTTTCACGCGCTCCTTGAAGTTCTCCGTCTCGCCGATATAAGCCTGCGGCTTGGTCGCTTCATCCTCTCCTATCAATATGTAGAAAGCCGGCTTCTGTAGCTTCTCCTGTTCGTTCAGGTAAGACAGGTTGGAGCGCGGCACTACAAACATCTGGCAAATCTTGTTGCTGATGAACGAGTATTGCGTGCCCTTGGGGTCGCCGTCAATGAGGTAGGTGGTTACTGTTTTGCCCATATATTTTTACTATAACATAAATATTTCATCCCATAAATATTGCGAATTTTCATCTGCAAATGCCGATGACAGCAACAGATACAGGCATCCCATAATATTTCAGTTTATAACACATCTTTGATTGTTCCGATTAAATCTTTCACAATCTCAAGATCTGCATATATGCCACAGAGCTATCGTGTTAGGTGCAAACAAAAATAGAAAACTTTTTTCAAAGAGCCTTATAATAATCGCTCCTTTTATTAAAAACGTATCCTCAATATGCTGCGCAATGACAAATGACAATTACAGTTAGCTGAAAAGTGATGAAAGGAGAATGCAGTCAATGCTTGTTCCACACTATTTCATCTTTAAACTCTGCCTCCAAATGATTGTCGCGGATTACCCAATACTTGAAGCCCAACATTTCTTGCTCGATGGACAATTCGGCCGCCACCAAAGCCCGATTGGCCGGTGTGGGCTCCATCAGGAATGTGTTGACTTTCTCCAAGAAGCGGTTCATCTTCTGCTTGGCTCCATCAAAGAAACGTTCTTCCTTGATGACACGCATTTTCTTTTTGCCATTATAGAAAACGTGCAACATTCTTACCGTATTCTGATGGGGCACGTCATCAATCGTTGTGACAAAGGAAGCCTTGTTATTGCTGAAGTCTATCCGCTGTTCTATTTCGTCTTCTATATTCGTATCGAGCGGATACAGATTATCATCAAACGAGCTGGATTTCTTTCTGTTACAATATCCGCAAGCCATGAATAAGTTTGACCATTCTTTTTGCAACTTAGAATATTTTTCTTGACTTCTCAAATGTTCGATTTCAAAATCGGTACCCAACTTGCGCTCACAAATATAACATTTCTCGTGTTGGTCCTCCAGTAATTGCGCCTTTACGTCCTCTCCATCATATTGGGAGGTAGTCAACAAAGAGGACGGAACATTCTCGCTCTTTCTTACCCTGATCATGCCAACACTGTTTTAAGAACCGACGCATATCTGTTTTTGATTATCATATAGGCCCCCACCAAGTTGGGCGAAACCGACTCCGGCACTTTGTCCAAATCTTCGACAAGCTGCTTGATGTCATATTTGTCTGAATCGGTCAGGTCGGTTTTCTGCAACAGCGATTCCAGCCGCTCCAGCTGCATCTGCATATAGCTGGACTCGGAGGATACTCCGAAATAGCCTTCGGCCAAAGCCTCGTAAGAGTATTGGGTCAATTCATTGATGGTTTCCCTATGTTCCAAATCGAATGCCACGGCGTTGTCCAACGAATTGAGTACAAACGGCGAGTGCGTCGTAATGATGAACTGGATATTAGGAAATACCTTTGTTAGTATAGGCATAACCATTTTTTGTAATTCCAGATGCAGATGCGTTTCCACTTCATCTATCAGCACAATCCCTTTCTTCTGATAGGCGCGAGTCAAACCGTCTTTTGTCTGCATCTTCAGAATCAAATCAGCTACGATATCTAATATGGCAGCAAAACCATCTGATAATTCTGTAAATTTAAAACCCTTCCCTTCTGTATGGATATGAAAACTATAATCCTTATAATTAAACTTCAGCAACAATTCCTTATCTTGATAAATCTGACGCAGAAGTTCTTCAAAATCAACAAACCATTTACTGATTTCTTCCGCATCTTCCATCTGATTTTCATTGCGCGCCAATGCTTCTTGAATCTTCAGGTCGGACAAGAAGTTCAGGAATTGGTTGGTTGCTGTTTCCTTTACATTACCCTTTAAATTATATTCGGGCTTCGTAGGATTTTTAGGTTCAATCATCCTGGGCTTTCTGGCTGCCTCATAAAAGGCTATAATAAAACCATCATCATGATAATCATTAACAAGTGCAGATAGATTTACAAAGTCTGGTTCAATTTTCCCATAGAGTCCATTTACCAAGTTTTGAAAGTGCTCTACTGAACTTTTATAACTCATGATTTCTTTTGTATCCTTTTTCGCCTCATTTAGCCTATTCTTATAATACTTCAAATGATCACGATAAGTTAAAGCATCCAAGCTTCGATCATACTTTATTCTTTCCAAAAAATCCGCTATCGCATTCAACAACACCGTTTTACCACTACCATTCTTACCTGTTATCATCAAGTGCGGCGTCTGTTCATCGGCAATGGGTATATCGAAGTCCTTCAGATGGAACAATTCGTTGACATGTATATTCTTAATGAAGTAATTCATACGTCTATTCTTTTAATTCATCAATTGTTATCACAAATGCGATTCTTTACAATTATCTATAATATCGTTTATCCACTCTGCAAAACGTGGGCATTTGTTCCACTTGGAATAGTCCTTATCTTCTTTATGGAGGTTGTTGAAATGCAAAATTAGAAAACTTTTTCAAAAGCCCTGCAACATTGCTCCCTTTTTATTGAAAACGTATCCTTATCTGCTCTCCGCAATTACAAATTACAATTACAGTTAGCCAAAATGAATTTTAAGATTCTTCGCTGCACTCAGAATGACGCGCTCCTCCCCACTCCTGCCCTCTCATCCCTTCAGAACTTCAGAACTTCAAGTAGAACTCGCCCGTCAGGCGGCGGTAGTCGTCGGAGTAGTCGCCACCCGCCTGGTGGATGTAGAGCGTGTCTTCGGCCACAGGGCCCAGCCGCCGGCCGTAGGTGACCAGCACACGGCGGGCGGGCTTGCCTGCCTTGGTGTAGACGCGCGTGCGACGCTGGGGATACAGGCCCTGCATCCAGGCGGCGTCTTCGGCCGCACGCTCCACCTCGCTGGGGATAACGATGCTCACCACTCCGCCCTCGCTCAGCAGACGGGCCGAACGGCGGAAGAGCAGGTCGTAGTTCAGGCCACCGGCATGGCGGGCAGTGTTGCGCTGACGGTCGGGGCACGGCAGGGCATCGACGAAGTAAGGAGGATTGGAAACGATCAGATCGAACCGGCCATCGGGCTGGAAATCGTTGAAATCGGCACAAACCACCTCTATCCGATCGGGCCAGGGCGAACCGGCCACGTTCTCGGCCGCCTGCGCAGCGGCAGGGGCGTCTATCTCGACCGCCGTCACGCGCAGATGGGGGTTGCGCTGGGCCAGCTGGAGGGCGACAAGGCCCGTGCCTGTGCCTACGTCGAGCGCCGTATGTGCCTGGTCCACAGGCGCCCACGCGCCCAACAATACGCCGTCGGTGCCCACCTTCATGGCGCAGCGGTCGTGGTGTACAATAAATTGTTTAAACAAAAAAGACGAGTCGGACATATCGGTTGCGGTTATTGTGCGGCCAAAATTAGTGAAAGACGAAGGAATAATGCATGCGAAAGCGGCTGTTTTTTGTCTTTTTAAAGAATTAGGGGCCGATTAATAGAAAGAAATAGCGTAAATTTGCAACTGCTTTGTGAACTCCCACAAGAGAGTACTAACTTAACATGACAGAAATGAAGAAAAGATTTTATATGGGTGACGACGAATCGCAGGGCGGAAAGGGCTTTTCCGTCATTGCCGACTTTGAAGGAAACGAAGAGCAGATTATGGATGTCGATATCGACAACGTATTGCCCGTGCTGCCGCTACGCAACATGGTGCTGTTTCCAGGGGTGCTCATGCCCGTGTCGGTGGGCCGCAAGTCGTCGCTCCGACTGATACGTGACGCTGAAAAGAAGGGACTGTACATCGGTGTGGTGTGCCAGAAGGTGGCCGACACGGAAAACCCGCTGATGGACGACCTGCACGACATAGGTACGGTGGCCAAGGTGATCCGCGTACTGGAGATGCCCGACCAGAGCACCACCGTCATCCTGCAGGGAACGAAGCGGATGCAGCTGAAGGAAATCGTAGAGACCACGCCCTATCTGCAGGGACACGTGACCACCATCAACGAGGAGCTGCCCGAAAAGAACGACAAGGAATTCCAGGCACTGGTCGAGGCTTGCAAGGACCTCATCGTGCGCTACATGCGTACGTCGGAGATGTTCTCGCAAGACCCTTCGTTCGCCATCAAGAACATCAGCAACCCCATCTTCCTCATCAACTTTATCTGCACCAACCTGCAGCTGAAGAAGGACGAGAAGATCGAGCTGCTGCGGATGAACTCCCTGCGCGAACGGGCCTACCACTTGCTGGAGATACTGAACCGCGAAGTGCAGCTGGCCGAAATCAAGGCATCTATCCAGATGCGTGCCCGCGAGGACATCGACCAGCAGCAGCGCGAATACTTCCTGCAACAGCAGATCAAGACCATTCAGGACGAGCTGGGCGGAAGCACGCAGGAACAGGAGATAGCCGAAATGCGCAAGAAGGCAGAGACGGTGAAGTGGAGCGACGAGGTGAAGGCCACCTTCCTGAAGGAGGTGGACAAGCTGGAGCGCACACACCCGCAGTCGCCCGACTACAGCGTGCAGCTGAACTACCTGCAGACGATGCTGAGCCTGCCGTGGGGCATCTATACGACGGACAACCTCAACCTGAAGAACGCCGAAAAGACGCTGAACAAGGACCACTACGGACTGGAGAAGGTGAAGGAACGCATCCTGGAGCACCTGGCCGTGCTGAAGCTGAAGGGAGACATGAAGTCGCCCATCATCTGCCTCTATGGCCCTCCGGGCGTGGGAAAGACGTCGCTGGGACGCTCGATAGCCGCCGCGCTGAAGCGCAAGTATGTGCGCATGTCGCTGGGAGGTGTGCACGACGAGGCGGAGATACGCGGACACCGTCGCACGTACATCGGCGCCATGCCGGGACGCATCATCAAGAACCTGATCAAGGCAGGATCGTCGAACCCTGTCTTCATCCTCGACGAGATAGACAAGGTGAGCGCCGACCGTCAGGGCGACCCGTCGTCGGCCTTGCTCGAAGTGCTCGACCCTGAGCAGAACTCGACCTTCCACGACAACTTCCTCGACGTGGACTACGACCTGTCGAAGGTGATGTTCATCGCCACGGCCAACAACCTGAACACCATCCCCGGCCCCCTACTGGACCGCATGGAGCTGATCGAGGTGAGCGGATACATCACGGAGGAGAAGATCGAGATTGCCCGACGCCACCTGGTGCCCAAGGAGCTGGAAAACAACGGTCTGAAGAAGACCGACGTGAAGCTGCCCAAACAGACGCTGGAAGCTATCATCGAATCATATACACGCGAGAGCGGCGTGCGCGAGCTGGAGAAGAAGATAGGCAAGATATTGCGCAAGGTGGCCCGACAGTATGCCACCGAGGGAACGCTGCCAAAGGCAGAGATCAAGCCCGAAGACCTGTACGACTACCTGGGCGTGGCTGAATATACGCGCGACAAGTATCAGGGCAACGACTATGCGGGCGTGGTGACGGGCCTGGCATGGACGGCCGTGGGCGGCGAAATCCTCTTCGTGGAGACGAGCCTGAGCCGTGGCAAGGGCGGACGCCTGACGCTGACGGGTAACCTGGGCGACGTGATGAAAGAGTCGGCCATGCTGGCGCTGGAGTACATCAAGGCGCATGCGTCGCTGCTGGGGCTGGACGAGGAAATCTTCGACAACTGGAACATACACATCCACGTGCCCGAAGGCGCCATACCCAAGGACGGACCGTCGGCGGGCATCACGATGGCCACTTCGCTGGCTTCGGCCCTGACGCAGCGCAAGGTAAAGGCCAACCTGGCCATGACGGGCGAAATAACGCTGCGCGGCAGGGTACTGCCCGTGGGAGGCATCAAGGAGAAGATCCTGGCCGCCAAGCGCGCAGGCATCAAGGAAATCATCCTGAGCGAGGAGAACCGCAAGAACATCGACGAGATTCAGGACATCTACCTCAAGGGACTCACCTTCCACTACGTGAAGGATGTGAAAGAGGTGTTCGCCATCGCGCTGACCGATGAAAAAGTGGCCGACCCCCTCGACCTGACTGTCAAGAAAGATAAGGAACAAAAAGAAGAAGCATGAAATTCGAATTACAATATACCGACAGCAAGACCAATGCCCGCGCAGGCCTGATAACGACCGACCACGGGCAGATCGAAACTCCCATCTTCATGCCTGTAGGCACTGTGGGCACCGTCAAAGGTGTGCACCTGACGGAGCTGAAAGAGGACATCAAGGCGCAGATCATTCTGGGCAACACCTACCACCTGTACCTCCGTCCGGGCCTCGACGTACTGGAGAAGGCGGGCGGCCTGCACAAGTTCAACGGCTTCGACCGCCCGATGCTGACCGACAGCGGTGGCTTCCAGGTGTTCTCCCTTTCGAGCATCCGCAAGCTGCGCGAAGAGGGAGCCGAGTTTCGCTCGCACATCGACGGCAGCAAGCACATCTTCACGCCCGAACGCGTGATGGACATCGAGCGTACCATCGGGGCGGACATCATGATGGCCTTCGACGAGTGTACGCCTGGCGATGCCGACTACAACTATGCCAAGAAGTCGATGGAGCTGACCCATCGCTGGCTGGACCGCTGCATCGCGCGCTTCAACGAGACGGAGCCGAAGTATGGCTACCACCAGGCGCTGTTCCCCATCGTGCAGGGCTGTGTGTATCGCGACCTGCGCACGCGCTCGGCCGAATACATCGCCTCGAAGGGGGCGGAAGGCAACGCCATCGGCGGACTGGCCGTGGGCGAGCCTGTGGAGAAGATGTACGAGATGATCGAGCTGGTGAACGACATCCTGCCCAAGGACAAGCCCCGCTACCTGATGGGCGTAGGTACGCCCGTCAACATACTGGAGGGTATCGAGCGCGGCGTGGACATGTTCGACTGCGTGATGCCCACCCGCAACGGCCGCAACGGCATGCTCTTCACAAAGGACGGCATCATCAACATGCGCAACAAGAAGTGGGAGACCGACTTCTCGCCCATCGAGGCCGACGGCGCTTCGTACGTGGACACGCTCTACACGAAGGCCTACCTGCGCCACCTCTTCCACGCGCAGGAGCTGCTGGCCATGCAGATAGCCTCCATCCACAACCTGGCCTTCTACCTGTGGCTGGTGGGCGAGGCACGCAAGCACATCATTGCAGGCGACTTCGCGACTTGGAAACCCATGATGGTCAAACGAGTATCTACTAGATTATGAAAAAACTGAAAGGCATACGGATGCCGAAACTGAATGTCAGCATATCCAGGCTGACAGGCGGATTTCTGCGGCGGCTGGACATGTACATCATCAAGAAATTCTTGGGAACGTACATTTTCGCCATCGCACTGATCATCTCTATCGCGGTCGTTTTCGACTTCAACGAGAAGCAGGACAAGTTCATGTCGCACGAAGCTCCCTGGAACGCCATCATCTTCGACTATTACCTGAACTTCATCCCCTATTTTGCCAACCTGTTCAGCCCGCTGTTCGTGTTCATTGCCGTCATTTTCTTCACCTCCAAGCTGACAGAAAATTCGGAAATCATTGCCATGTTTTCCTCGGGCATGAGCTTCAAGCGCATCTTGCGCCCCTACATGGTTTCGGCCGGCATCATTGCCGTTGCCACCTTCTGGCTGGGAGGATACGTCATTCCCAAGGGCAGCGTGACGCGCATCAACTTCGAGGACAAGTATTACAAGCCACGAAAGGCAAACTCGGCACGAAACATCCAGCTGGAGGTGGACACGGGCGTCATTGCCTACATCGACCGCTTCGAGAACTATCGTCAGACGGGCTATCGCTTCTCGTTGGACAAGTTCAAGGACAAGCAGCTGGTTTCCCACCTGACGGCCCGCAGCATCACCTACGACACGACTGCCTATCATCGCTGGACCATCAAGGACTATATGATACGCGAAATGGACGGAATGAAAGAAAAAATCACGCATGGGGACAGGATAGACACGACGCTCTTCATGGAGCCTGCCGACTTCCTCATCATGAAGAACCAGCAGGAGATGCTGACCAATCCGCAGCTGAGCGAATACATCGACCGACAGAAGCAGCGAGGATTTGCCAATATCAAGGAGTTCGAAATCGAGTATCACAAACGCATCGCCATGTCGTTTGCCTCCTTCATCCTGACATTGATTGGAGTCTCCCTGTCGTCCAAGAAGACCAAAGGGGGTATGGGACTTTATCTGGGTATCGGATTGGGACTGAGCTTCTCGTACATCCTGTTCCAGACCATTGCGTCTACATTTGCTGTCAATGGCAATGTGCCGCCCATGATCGCGGTATGGATCCCCAACATCCTGTATGCCTTCATCGCATTCTATCTGTATAAGAAAGCACCTAAATAAGAAGAGGTATAGAAACATTGAAGCCCCTCCAGTCCTTGTGTCGCCACAAGCGCTGGAGGGGCTTTTTTGTTGTATTCATTTCCTCTTATCAACCACTCTCCTCCTGTCAGACCGATTGGAACAATCAGTTCAGATAGGACGAAAGCTCAGCAGCAGAGATGTTTTTGGCAATAATCACACCATTATCATCCAGTAAATAGTTTGTAAAACCACGACCTAAACGGTATTGTTTAAAGAGGTCGGAGTTTTCACCATCCGTTTCTACAAAACAGACGGGAGTAACTATTTGGTCCTTACGAATGGTTTCTTCGAATACGGAACGATATTCATCGAACGAAACGGAAACCATTTCCACATTTTGATTGGAGGCCGCACGAAGCACATTGCTCAAACTTGCGTTTTGCATACGGGACTGCGCATCATAACTGGCCCAAAAGCTCAATAACACGTATTTGCCTTTCAGATTTGAAAGTTCGTGTTGTTCATCAGACATAGATTGGATTTTAAAATCAGGGGCTATGTCACCCACATTCAAACCTCCCGTAGGTTTGTCTTTTGATACAAAAGAAGTCAAGGAACTAACTAGTAATACAACAAAAATCCATTTTACATATCTCATGCAATACGGTTTTGGTTAATACTATCCGGGACTGTCGTTCGTGACAGTGATTTCTTCCCGGAACATTGTCTCTCAGGCCTCTCCCACCAAAGAACTCTGATAGTCAAAGCCTTTAATCTGAAATCGGCTGCAAAGGTACGCATTTCTCAAAGTATAATCCAAACAAACAAGTAATTTTCTTACTTTTTAAGGGTCGTTTTTTATGTTATTTAGCATATTTTGCCCTACAAACAGGCTTGGGCAAAAGGAGACGGATGCGTCTCGACAAAAAAATCAAGTAAGCTTGTTTTTCCTCTTTTCTACATTTATATTATCTTTGCGTCCAAATTGAGATGAAGCATGAAGTTTTCTGAATTACCCCTGAACGACAGCGTTCTTGATGCGCTCGACGCCATGCGCTTCGAAGAATGTACTCCTATACAAGAAAAATCGATTCCAGTAATACTCGAAGGAAGAGACCTGATAGCCGTGGCACAGACGGGAACAGGCAAAACTGCTGCCTATCTGCTGCCCGTACTGAATCGTCTTTCAGAAGAAGAACATCCCGAAGATGCCATCAACTGCATCGTGATGGCGCCTACACGCGAACTGGCCCAACAGATAGACCAGCAGATGGAAGGCTTTTCTTATTTCATGCCTGTGAGCAGCGTGGCTGTATATGGAGGAAACGATGGCATCTTGTTCGAACAGCAGAAGAAAGGGCTTACGCTGGGAGCCGATGTGGTGATAGCAACCCCAGGCCGCCTGATAGCCCACCTGAACTTGGGTTACGTAGACCTTTCGAAGGTATCTTATTTTATTCTGGACGAAGCCGACCGCATGCTCGACATGGGTTTCTACGACGACATCATGCAGATTGTGAAATACCTCCCAAAGGAACGTCAGACGATCATGTTCTCAGCTACCATGCCTGCCAAGATACAGCAGCTGGCAAAAAACATCCTGAACAACCCCGCAGAGGTAAAACTGGCCGTATCCAAACCTGCCGACAAAATCATACAGGCCGCCTACGTCTGCTATGAGAACCAAAAGCTGGGCATCATACGCAGCCTGTTCGCAGAGGAGGTCCCCGAGCGAGTTATCATCTTCGCTTCTTCGAAAATCAAGGTGAAAGAAGTGACAAAAGCCCTGAAGCAGATGAAACTGAACGTAGGCGAAATGCACTCCGACCTGGAGCAGGCGCAACGCGAAGCCGTCATGCATGAGTTTAAGGCAGGACGCATCAACATCCTGGTGGCGACCGACATCGTGGCGCGCGGCATCGATATCGATGATATCCGCCTGGTCATCAACTTCGACGTACCCCATGACTGCGAAGACTATGTGCATCGCATCGGACGTACTGCCCGTGCCAACAATGACGGTGTGGCCATCACCTTCGTCAGCGAAAAGGAGCAGACTAACTTCCACACCATCGAGAAATTCCTTGAGAGGGATATCTATAAGATTCCTGTTCCGGCCGAACTGGGTGAAGCGCCCGAATACCAGCCACGCAACAACGAAAAAGGTGGACGAAAACGAGGAGGAGGCAAATCGCGCAGAGGCGGACGAAAAGGCGCTAGTAACAAAGGGAAAAAAACGAATAAAGAATAATCTTTGCTTTTTATCTTATCCCATAAATAGAGAAATAGCCCAAGGCATCTTGTCTCGGGCTATTTTTATTTTCAGAAGGCTTTGCGTATCCTCATTTGGAAACCTAGATTGTCGCCATAAATCTCTCCTGTATCCAGACCTAGGGAAGCATGAATCAGCCATGTCTTCTGCTTGTCGGGCATGTATTGGAAAGCGACATAAGCTGAGAAGTTTTCCAAGATATCGAGCGTTGGCGTCCCATGTGTACCCCACGTGCGATTAAAGGACATCTTGGCTATATAGTTCCATTTGTCGGAAAATTCGCCGCTCCAACCCACATGCAGGGCTTTTACGCGATTGTACTTGAACGACATGCTCCCATCTTCATTGTAAATGGGCGAACGAAGCAAGGGATTGCCGTTGGCCATTCCCCAATGGGCCCATCCATGGTACAAACCGTTGTTGTAATAGTTGTCACTACCTCCCGTCTTATGTACAGGTCCGTCCTCAGGTTCGTGAAGTCCATGGAGCGGACCACTTTGGTTGGTGGTCTGCAGAAACTCCAATACAACATTGTTGATCGGACGGAAGTTGTTGAACTTCAACTCTATACCCCAGAGGCCGTCCCATCCGTTCTGCTTGCCCATGGCGGAGAAGTCTTCAAAGTAATTGTCCAGATAGGCGCTGATCGAGAAGTCTTTTCCACGATAGGTTCCACGAATCTGTTCGGTCCCTACAAAATTGCCCTGATAAAACAAGGCATCGTTAGCAGGTTTGTCTTCGTCAGCCGATCCTGGGATAAATATGCGGAAGTAGTCCTTCAAAGTGTTTCCCAAATCGACTTCTCCGCTACTGGTCACCCTCTGACCTCCAAACTCTGTATCCAAAGTCATGCCAAAATCCAATTGCCATTTACCGTCAGGCACTCCGATACGTACAAATCCTTCTTTATGATGGTATTTGATATTCTTGGTATACCAGGCTCCTCCAGCCACGTTGGCATGGTCTTTCAGCCAATTGCTGTCCGTAAACCAGCCGTATGAGATTTCTCCCTTGATGGCCAGACGCGGCAACAGATAGAGGTATTCAGGAATACCTATCATGATCTGTGGGATAGGTCTGGAATTGCCCGACCAGGTAAGTTCTCCACTACTCAGGAGGCTGTTGATCAACGGCGCTGTCATCTCTTTGCTTCCAGCAAAAATGCCGAACCATTTGTATCTGAAATCAGCGTAAGCCTGCTGGATGCCAGAGCTGAAACCTGCGGCTGCAATCACATCCAATCCGGCCTCTACATCCCACTTGCCCCATCGGTCGTTATAGAAGACACCACCACGGATATAGGTACTATTGTCAAGAGAAGCCAATCCCTGCAGATTGCTCACTTGCCACAAAGGAGTATTGTCACCTGTGCGAACAGTAGCTCCATATTCTACAAAAGAGTTGAGCTTGTTTTGTTTTTGTGCCGTCGCACTTCCAACGCTAGCAAGCAGAAGTGCTAAAAGGCCAACTTTCATATACATAAATAAGCACGCTTTAATGTAAGACGGTGCAAAAGTAGGAAAAATCCAGCAGTCAGATGCCCTTTCGTTGATATTTTGTTGATAAGAAAAACGGAACTTTTGACTCGTTTATCCAATAATTCTGCTATTTTTGCACCATGATTGAATTGTCCCGACACATAGAAACACTGCTACTGGAGAATGATTGCGTCATTGTTCCCGATTTTGGAGGCTTTGTCGCTCATTACAATCCGGCTACTTATATAGAGGAAGAAAACATTTTCCTTCCCCCTACCCGTACCATTGGTTTCAACCCGCAATTGAAAATGAACGACGGGCTTTTGGTACAATCGTATATGGCTGTCTATGGCACCAACTTCCCTGATGCCACCCGTATGGTAAACAAGGAAGTGCAAAACCTGGTAGCCTGTCTGCACGAGAATGGCAAAGTTGAACTGCCAAACATTGGCGAGATAAGCTATACAGTCCATGGCACTTATAATTTTACGCCTTATGACAATCGAATGACTACTCCCGGCCTGTATGGACTGGACAGCTTCGAAATAAAACCGCTGGCCGCGCTGCATAAGGCAGAGGTGCGCAACCATCTGCATGCTCCTTCTATAGAAGCAAGACCGTCGAGACGTATCAGAAGAAGCAGTTACCATTGGAAGTTAAAACGTTCCTACCTGTCCAATGCCGTTGCCTTTATTGCTGCCATAGCCTTATTTTTCATGTTCTCTACTCCGATAGAAAACACCGAAACCATTCAAGGCAACTATGCCCGCTTGCTTCCCACAGAAATATTCGAGCAGCTGGAAAAGCAATCGCTGGCTGTCACACCCGTCGTTACACCCCAATCATCAAAGGTGCAACAGAAAGCCAAACAGCAGGCCAAACAAACTGCAGCAGCCAAAGCTCAAACATCTAAAGAGGTGAAGCCGATAGCCGTTCGCGAAGTGAAAGTTAAAACGGTAGAAACTAAAAAAGCTCCTGTAGTTGCCCAACCGACCAAACCAGTTGAAAGCAAACCGGCAGTCGCCGAGGCTTCTCCTGCAGCTAAGGCAGCTAAGAATGTCAAGAAGCCGTATCACATCATTGTAGCCAGTGTAGGTACAGAGAAAGACGCGCGCGCAACAGCCGAGCAGCTGAAAAAAGAAGGATATGAAGGCGCTTCAGCCATCATCGGCAATGGAAAAATGAGAGTTAGCATCGAGTCTTTCTCCACTCAGGCAGAAGCTTATCGTAGCTTGCAAGTTATCCGTGAGCAGAAAGCCTATCAGAACGCATGGGTACTGAAGTATTGAAAAACATCATTTCGAAGAACTCATAACAATCACCAAGCATGAAACGTGTACGTTGTCCCAAATGCGAGAATTTTCTAACCTTCGATGAGACCAAATATACCGAAGGCCAGTCTTTGGTTTTCATTTGCGACCATTGCAAAAAGCAGTTCAGCATCCGACTGGGCAAAAGCAAAGTACAGGCGCCGCGAAAAGAAGAAAAACTGGACGAGAAAGAATTTCAAAACGCCTTTGGCAGCATCACTGTAATTGAGAATGTCTTCGGCTTCAAACAGGTACTCCCGCTACAGGAAGGCGACAACGTCATAGGACGCCGATGCATTGGTACAGAAATCAATGTACCTATTGAAACTTCTGACATGAGCATGGACCGTCGCCATTGCATCATCAACGTGAAGCGCAACAAACAGGGGGAAATAGTCTATACTCTGCGTGATGCTCCCAGCCTGACAGGAACATTCCTGAACAACGAGATATTGGGCGATCGCGACCGCGTTCGTATCGAAGACGGAGCCATAGTCACCATTGGCGCCACTACGTTCATATTACGGGCAGGAGAGTAAATCCCTAAGATTCCCATAAAATAAAAAACGCCTGAGGCTTTCTGTTCAATTCCTCAGGCGTTTTCTTTTTATTGATTGTTATAGTTATTATTCAGATTCCGAAGAAAGTCTTCTTCTTCTGGCGGGCTTTTCCTTAGTAGCATCTACTTTGGGCTCTATAGTTACTCCAGCCAGCTCTGGGTCGATCATGATACGTCCGCAGTATTCGCAAACGATTACTTTCTTGCGAGAGCGAATATCCAATTGTCTCTGAGGCGGAATCTTATTGAAGCAACCACCACAAGCATCGCGCTGTACGTAAACGATACCCAAACCGTTACGAGAATTCTTACGAATGCGCTTGAATGACTGAAGCAGACGGGGCTCGATTTTTGTTTCCAAGTCTTTTGCCTTGTCTCTCAGCTTTTCTTCCTCTTGTTTGGTTTCTGAGATAATTTCGTCCAGCTCGTTTTTCTTTACTTCCAGATCCTGTTTTCTTTCCTCCAACTGAGCTGCACTGTCTTCCATCTCTTTCGACTTCGCAGCTTCTTGTTCTGTAAACTCGCGAATACGTTTTTCGCACAACTCGATCTCCAAAGTCTGGAACTCAATTTCCTTGCTCAAGAAGTCATATTCGCGGTTGTTGCGTACATTCTCCTGCTGTTCCTTATACTTTGCTACAGAAGCCTTAGCTGTTTCGATTTCCACCTTCTTGGTTGCGATGGATGTTTTCAGTTCAGTTACTTCCGTCTTAATTCTTTCGATACGAGTGCTCAAACCTGCAATTTCGTCTTCCAAGTCTTGTACTTCCAAGGGGAGTTCTCCTCTCAAAGTCTTGATTTCATCAATCTTGGAAAGAGTTGTTTGCAACTGGAACAAGGTCTTCAACTTCTGCTCAACAGTTAGTTCCTGCTGATCTTTTTTTGCTTCTTTAGCCATTTCTGTTACATGTATTTTATGGGATTGGTGTTCACCTTGGTCTGTTGTACTTCCAGACTGGGGAACAGTTCCCTGATTATTGTATAAAATATCTCTTTTGTATATTGCTCACTTTCATAATGCCCGATCTCGGCCAACAGAATGTCGCCCTCATGTCCGAAATATTCATGATACTTTATTTCACCCGTAATGAACACGTCTGCTCCTTGTCGGATGGCAAGCGGCATCAGGAAAGCACCTGCACCTCCACATAAAGCAACCTTCTGTATTTCCCTACCCATCAGTTTGTTATGACGCAAACATTCTACTTCAAAAGTCTTCTTCACCTTTTTCAGGAAGTCAAGCTCTGTCTCCGGCTCCGACAGTTCGCCTATCACGCCAGCACCTGCCTGCTGCCAAGTATTCTGCAATGGATAGAAGTCGAATGCCGGCTCTTCATATGGATGTACAGCCAACAGCGCCTGAAGCACTTCTGCTTTCCTATAAGCTGGCAGGATTGTCTCAAGACGCACTTCTGATTCGGTATGCAACTCACCTATCGTACCACAGTAAGGATGCGTTCCCTCCTGCGCACGAAATGTTCCTTTTCCCTCTACATTGTAACTACATGAATCATAATTCCCAATGCAGCCACATCCTGCGGAAAACAGAGCGTTTCTTACTTCTGAAGCTTGCGCTACAGGAACGAAAGTAACCAATTTGAGCAACGCATTCTCTTTAGGTTCCAATACACGCAGATTCTTCAAGCCAAGTTTCTCAGCCATCTTGAAGTTCACTCCCCCCCAGGCATTATCCAGATTGGTATGGGCGGCATAGACAACGATGTCGTTTTTGATAGCTTTCAAAATACAACGTTCCACGTAGTCACGCCCCGTTATCGATTTATAACCTTTGAACAGGAGTGGATGATGGGCTATCACCAGGTTGTACCCAAGTGCAATTGCCTCGTCCAGCACTGCTTCAGTAACGTCAAGACACAACAAAGCCCCTGTTGCTTCCGCATCTGTCAATCCTATTTGCAGGCCAGCATTATCAAATCCGTCTTGCAATGGCAGAGGCGCGAACCGTTCAAGGGCGCTTACGATCTCCTTTATTTTCATAATAAAACAGAGAATTTGGATGCAAAGATAGTAAAAAGTAAGGATGTGATAAATAAAATCCGATATTTTCGGCAAAAAAATGACAGGCATAGGTAGAAAAGCACGTTTTTCTGCAGGCAGAAAGGTCATTTGTCGGATGAAGCCAAATATTTATCGTATCTTTGTCTCACTGATTCATTCAAAAAAACACATTCAACTATGATAGCAAACGAAAGAGACGTCCGTCACGAACACATACTGAGTGTAGCCCGACAAATGATGACAGCTGCACGCACTGCCCCTAAAGGTAAAGGTATCGATGCCATCGAAGTTGCCATGGCGACCGATGAAGATTTGCAAAAGCTCTCTGCTGAAATGCGGCAAATTTCAGAAGAAACCGGTATGAAATTCTTTCTGCGCGATGCCGACAATATATTGCAAGCCGAATGCGTGGTTATAATAGGTACACGTGAACAACCTCAGGGGCTGAACTGTGGACATTGCGGATATGCCACCTGTGCTGCACGTCCGAAAGGCGTTCCTTGTGCTTTGAACACTGTCGACGTAGGTATTGCCATCGGTTCAGCCTGTGCTACAGCTGCCGACATGCGTGTCGATACCCGCGTTATGTTCTCTGCAGGCCTGGCTGCCCAACGCTTGCAATGGTTACCCGAATGCCATAGCGTATTCGCCATCCCTGTCAGCGCTTCCTCCAAAAATCCATTTTTCGACCGCAAACCTAAAGATGCCAATAAATAATGATGGAAACAACCGCAACCATACTTCCTGCAGAATGGACACGCCAAAGTGGCGTACAGCTGACTTGGCCACATGCAGCTACCGACTGGGCCTACATGCTCGATGAAGTCCAGACGTGTTTTCTCCACATCGCCCGCGAAATAGCTGCTCGCGAACTGCTTCTTATTGTCACCCCTGAACCCGAAGAAGTAAAACGTCAGATCTCCGATACGGTCAATATGGAAAACGTACGCCTCATACAATGCGTAACCAACGATACGTGGGCACGCGACCATGGCGCCATTACCCTGCTCAATGCTGACGAACCTGTTCTGCTCGATTTCAAATTCAACGGCTGGGGGTTGAAATTTGCTTCAGATAAGGACAATCTTATTACCCGCCGATTGATAGATGCCAATGCACTGCATGGCAGATATGTCAATTGCCTGGGCTTTGTTCTCGAAGGAGGTTCCATCGAAAGCGATGGTAAAGGTACTTTACTCACCACATCAGAATGTCTGCTTTCCCCCAATCGCAACGGACAAATGACTCAAAAAGAGATAGAGACATACCTTCGCAATACTTTTCATCTACAACAAGTTCTCTGGCTGGATCACGGTTACCTGGCGGGTGACGACACAGATAGCCATATCGATACCTTGGCACGCCTTTGTCCCAACGACACCATCGTATACGTGCAATGTACCGACATAACTGACGAACATTACGAAGCCCTTCGCCTCATGGAAGAACAACTGAAAACGTTCCGTACCTTGAAAGGCGAGCCCTATCGTCTGCTCCCCTTGCCCATGGCTAATGCCATCATCGAAGATGGCGAACGCCTGCCGGCTACCTATGCCAACTTTCTCATCCTGAACGAAGCCGTGCTCTACCCCACTTACAACCAGCCCGACAACGATCGCCGTGCCGCCGAAGTGCTTCAGCAGGCCTTCCCTGATTACGAGATTGTGGGTATCGACTGCCGTGCCCTTATCTGCCAACACGGGTCGCTGCATTGTGTAACGATGCAGTATCCTATAGGAGTCTTACGATAACATTAAAAAATAACAAAACACAGATTAGTACAATATGAGAAAAATAAAAGTAGGCATCATCCAACAAGCCAATACCGCTGACCTGCGGATGAATCTGATGAATTTGGCCAAGAGCATTGAAGCATGTGCTGCTCATGGTGCACAATTGGTTGTACTGCAAGAGCTACACAACTCACTTTATTTCTGCCAAACAGAAAATACACAACTTTTCGACTTGGCCGAACCTATCCCTGGCCCTTCTACAGGTTTCTATTCCGAACTGGCAGCTGCCAACCGAATTGTTCTTGTGACTTCGCTCTTCGAAAAACGTGCACCAGGGCTATATCACAACACAGCTGTAGTCTTCGACCGTGATGGAAGCATTGCAGGCAAGTATCGCAAAATGCACATCCCCGACGATCCTGCATACTACGAAAAGTTCTATTTCACTCCAGGTGATTTGGGCTTCGAACCGATACAGACCTCGCTTGGCAAACTAGGCGTGCTTGTCTGCTGGGACCAATGGTATCCTGAAGCTGCCCGCCTCATGGCATTGAAGGGAGCTGAACTGCTGATCTACCCCACTGCCATTGGATGGGAAAGTACCGATACAGATGACGAAAAAGCCCGCCAGCTGAATGCCTGGATTATTTCACAGCGTGGACATGCCGTAGCCAATGGGCTGCCTGTCATTTCCGTGAACCGTGTCGGTCATGAGCCTGACCCTTCGGGACAGACCAATGGTATTCTTTTCTGGGGAAACAGTTTCGTAGCAGGTCCTCAAGGCGAACTTTTGGCTCAAGCCAGCAACGACCGTCCAGAAAATTTAGTGGTTGAAGTCGACATGGAACGTTCTGAAAACGTACGCCGATGGTGGCCTTTCCTTCGCGATCGCCGCATCGATGCTTACGAAGGTATTGTAAAAAGATTTATCGACTGAAAAAAATGAAGTAAACCACTGAAGATCAACGAAAAGTAACACGTTTATTCATCAGGAAGTTTACCGTACCATAGATAAAGAGGCCGAGGAACTGAGCCAGATATTCGTTACAATCCCACAGCTCGACCAGCACGATAAGAAAAAGGAATTGGGCAACATAAGCCATTCCGAAAGCAATAAGAAAGAGCAGCACCTGCCGCCAGGTGTTGCTCTTTTTGTCTGTAGGAAATATCCAGTACTTGCACCAGATGAAGTTATGTGTCTGTGCAAGCACGTAAGCCGTCACGTTGGATGCCAGATAGTGAATGCCCAAAACGCCCATCATGATTCCGATGGTCGCTGCAGTAATCAGTGCATTCAGCGTGCCGATTACCGCAAAGCGGATGATTCGTGTTGTTTCTTTCACTATCGGTTCCAGGTGATTAGAAAGTTATTCTTTTACATCTACAATCAGATTCAGTTCGTCCAACTGTTTCTGATCGAGGAAGCCCGGTGCGTCAAGCATCACGTCGCGTCCGCTATTGTTCTTCGGGAAGGCAATGCAGTCGCGGATGCTATCCAGTCCGGCAAAGATGCTCACCCAACGGTCGAGACCATAAGCCAGACCTCCATGAGGGGGTGCACCATACTTGAAGGCATTCATCAGGAAGCCAAACTGCTCCTCTGCCTTCTCTGGCGTAAAGCCTAGGATTTCGAACATCTTAGCCTGCAGCTTCGCATCGTGGATACGAATTGAACCACCTCCCACTTCGATACCGTTGCAAACCATGTCATAGGCATCAGCACGCACAGCAGCCGGATCGGTATCCAGCAAGGGGATATCTTCGTCCTTCGGATGAGTGAACGGATGATGCATGGCCATCAAACGGCCTTCTTCCTCGCTCCACTCGAACATCGGGAAGTCTACTACCCACAAGAGAGCAAATTTGTTCTTGTCGCGCAGTCCCAGTTGGTTACCCATTTCCAGACGAAGTTCACAAAGCTGCTTGCGGGTTTTCATTGCATCGTCACCACTCAGGATCAGAATCAAGTCACCCGGTTTGGCACCAAAAGCTTCTTTCATCTGTTGCAGTACCTCTTGCGTATAGAATTTGTCTACACTCGACTTTACGTTACCATCAGCCTCTACACGAGCGTAAATCATGCCTTTGGCTCCGATCTGCGGACGTTTCACAAACTCAGTCAACGCATCGAGTTGCTTGCGTGTATAGTGGGCTGCACCCTCGGCACAAATACCACCGATGTAAGCTGCATTGTCGAATACCGAGAAGCCATATCCCTTCAGGATGTCCATCAGTTCGACAAACTTCATGCCGAAACGCAAGTCGGGCTTGTCACTACCATAATACTTCATGGCGTCTGCCCATGGCATGCGTTGGAAAGGTTCTGTCAACTCAACGCCACGCAATTCCTTGAACAGATACTTGGCCATTCCCTCGAAGAGTTCGATCACATCGTCCTGTTGCACAAACGACATTTCGCAGTCAATCTGTGTAAATTCCGGCTGACGGTCAGCACGCAAGTCCTCGTCACGGAAACATTTGGCAATCTGGAAATAGCGGTCGAAACCTGATACCATCAGCAGCTGTTTCAGCGTCTGCGGGCTCTGAGGCAACGCATAGAACTGTCCCGGATTCATACGTGAAGGAACGACAAAGTCGCGCGCGCCTTCAGGAGTAGAACCGATGAGCAACGGAGTTTCCACCTCGATAAAACCTTTGCTATCCAGATATTTGCGCACCTCGATAGTCATTTTGTGGCGCAGTTCCAGATTCTTGCGGACAGCCGTACGGCGCAAGTCCAGATAACGGTATTTCATGCGAATATCATCGCCACCGTCCGTATTGTCCTCGATGGTGAAGGGAGGAGTCAGAGCTGCGTTCAGAACATTCAGTTCCGACACGATAATCTCAATGTCACCCGTAGGAATGTTGCTGTTCTTGCTGAAACGCTCGTTTACTGTACCAGTCACCTGAATAACGTACTCACGTCCCAAGTGATTGGCCTGTTCGCACAAAGCAGCATTCACTTCCTCATTGAATACTAACTGGGTGATGCCGTAACGGTCGCGCAGGTCGATGAAGGTCATGCCTCCCATCTTACGGCTGCGCTGCACCCATCCGGCCAGCGTCACCTGCTTATTGACATCGGAGATGCGAAGCTCTCCGCAAGTATGTGTTCTATACATTTTTTATTGAGTTTTGATTTTATGAGTGCAAAAGTACGGAATATTTGGAATACTCTCTCTATTTTTTTGTCAGCTTTTTAATCTGCTCTTTACCTTTATCCAAAATCATACGGTTTTTGTGCGAAATATCCTCTACAATTGTCTCGTTGAGCTGCTTCAAACCATTGATATAGTCCTGTGCACGTTGCAGCACATTGACAGAACCTTTTCCGGCATTACGGGGCACGATGACTTTCAATTCCTTCTGCACAATAGTCACTTCCACATCCTCTCCTGCCATCATGGGGTCGCCGTCAAAATGCACTACGCCCGGCTTTGTACGATGAATGTGCAGAGACTTACACTGGAAAGTCTTGATGCGGCTGTTTTGGTTAATGGTCTTGTTGAACAGCTGAAAAGACAATGCCGGTACGTCGAGTACCGTAAACGGCTCCAGAATCGTTACGTCGAGCAATCCGTCGTTCAAGGTAGCTTTCGGAGCAATATAAGCATTGTTTCCATACTGCGACGCATTGCCGCAGGCTATCAGGAAAGCTTTGTAGCGTGCCGACGGATTTCCGTCCATCTCCAGTTCATAAACTTCCGGACGGTATTTCAAGCTTTCGCGCAGCGTCTGCTCCAGATACGTCAGAGGCCCCCTTCTGCCGGCTTGCGAAAATTTCAGGCTGACAAAAGCATCGAATCCCACCCCACACGTACAGAAGAAAGGTACATTATTTATTTTACCGTAATCAATAATGTCCGTCACTCCGTCGTTGATGATATCCACCGCTTTTTTCGGCTCCATAGGGATCTGCAGATGGCGTGCCAGTCCGTTGCCCGATCCGCAGGGAATAATCCCTAGCGCCGTTTCCGTATGAACCAGCGAACGGGCAATCTCGTTGATAGTGCCGTCACCTCCGATTGCCACTACCGCAAAAGCCCCTTCAGCAGCTTTCCGTGCGGCAATCTCCACAGCATGTCCGGCATATTCGGTATAGACCACCTCTTTATCATAGCGTTCCTGGTCCAACCTTTCGTTCACCCAAGCCAGGATTTGCTCTTTACTCTGAGTGCCCGATACCGGATTTATAATAAAAACTATTTTTTTCTTATCCTTATTGTCCATTCCTAAATAAGTGGGATTATCATGTCCTGCAAAAGTAATACAAATCCTTAGAAGAATGGCAAAAAACTTCTCCCTAAAACAATCATAGGTAGTTTTTTTAGTCCAATCGATGCAAAAAAAGAACTAAAATTGCTATCTTTGCCCCCGTTTTTGAAACTTGAGCAAAAAAAACATACTAATTATAAGACATTCAATGGGTTTACTACAAGAAAAATTTGCGAAATACGACCTGCCCCAACAATTCATGGCCAAAGGCGTATATCCTTATTTCCGTGAAATCGACAGCCACCAGGATACAGAGGTACTGATGGATGGCAAAAAAGTCCTGATGTTCGGCTCCAATGCCTATATGGGACTGACGTATGACAAGCGAATCATTGATGCGGCCAAAGCCGCCACTGATAAATATGGCACGGGATGTGCCGGCTCACGCCTGCTGAACGGTACACTCGACATTCACGTACAGCTGGAGAAAGAGTTGGCCGAGTTCGTAGGAAAAGACGAAGCCCTCTGCTTCTCCACCGGATTTACCGTAAACGAAGGTGTCATTCCCCAGCTGGTAGGCCGAGGCGACTACATCATCTGTGATGACCGCGACCACGCTTCTATCGTCGACGGACGCCGCCTTTCATTCGCCACTCAGCTGAAGTATAAACACAACGACATGGAAGACCTCGAAAAAGAGCTCCAGAAATGCGAGCCCGATGCGGTCAAACTGATTGTCGTAGACGGCGTGTTCTCCATGGAAGGCGACCTGGCCAACCTGCCTGAGATTGTCCGCCTGAAGAAAAAATACAATGCAAGCATTTACGTCGACGAAGCCCACGGTTTGGGCGTATTCGGCCGTCAGGGAAGAGGTGTCTGCGACCATTTCGGCGTAACCGACGATGTAGACCTCATTATGGGTACCTTCAGCAAGTCACTGGCCTCTATCGGTGGTTTTGTGGCTGGCGACAAGGAAGTCATCAACTGGCTTCGCCACAATGCCCGTTCCTACATCTTCCAGGCCAGCAACACGCCTGCTGCAACAGCCGCAGCCCGCGAAGCGCTCCACATTATTCAGAACGAGCCCGAACGTATCCAGCGCCTGTGGGACATCACGAACTACGCACTGGAGGCTTTCCGCAATGCCGGATTTGAGATTGGCGACACCGAGTCACCCATCATCCCCCTCTACGTTCGCGATACGGAGAAGACCTTCACAGTCACCAAGCTGGCTTTCGACGAAGGCATCTTCATCAATCCCGTCATCCCGCCCGCCTGCGCTCCGCAGGATACATTGGTACGTGTAGCCCTCATGGCCACGCACACCAAGGAGCAGATTGACTATGCAGTTGAGAAGTTAACCAAATGCTTCAAACAGCTGGATATCATTAAGTAAATTCCACCTACACAAATTAAAAAAGGATGTGCGCTCTATCAAGATTGTACATCCTTTTTTATCTCAGCCTCATGAGATTCTTCGGTCGGCTATTCATTTTTGACGTTTCAATTTCCCGAATGGCCTTTTTGGCATCATGAATAAAACGTCCCTTGGGATATATCCGAAGATAGCGCTGATAGTCCGTCACTGTTCGGCAACGTTCAAAGAAAGCCCTTTCCTTACGAGCGTTGATGACTTCAGGAGAATCAGATACCGGTTTCTGTAAATCCGTCTGGTCTACTTTGGGCAAAGTTCTTCCTACATATATCGTTTTTTCAGGAATCATCGCATCTATTTCCCGCTCATCTTTCCGGATAGTATCTTTCTGATTTGTCCAAATAGCTTTCTCTTGCACTTTTTTTGCCCTATATATACTGTCACGCTTGAGGCGAGTAATTTTCTCTTGTAACTGTTCCTTATATGAAGACGACGGATAATCACGAAGAAACTGATAACAGTCTATCAGAGTTGTACATTTAAACAGTGCATTCTGTTCTTCCACACTATTCACGTAAACACGAATTCCTATCAATAAAGCTGCCACCGCAAAAATTCCTACAACCCCTCCCACAATCATCATCCGATACGTTTTCCAATAAGATGATAAAGCCAACGGCTTATTGAAAGAAGACACTTGTTTTTTATTAAAAGACACAGACGAAATGACAGATGACGAAGAGCGAGCAGGAGCATGAGACTGTCTGGAAGAAGACTGCAACATCCGACAAGCCACTTCATATGCTTGCTGCGCCGTCGGGCGATCCCAGGTATTTAGTGACAAACATTGGCAAATAAAGTCTTCAAGTTCCTGAGAGCACCGACCGGACAAACTGGGAAAACCGGCTCCATTCAATTGCACACAACCGCCCATTCCTTCCCAAAAAACTTTACCAGTCAGCAGTTCGACCACACTCATGCCCAATGACCATATATCACTGGTTGCCACCACCAGAGGTGTGGACGAAAAACGCTCAGGTCCCATATAAGCTAATGTGCCGGAACTCATATTCATCCCCGCCCCTTTATGCAAGGTACGTCCTAGCTGGCGGCTGATGCCAAAATCAGAAATCATAAACCGTCCATCATCTCCAATCAGGATATTCCCCGGCTTTATATCTTGATGAATAATAGGAGGAATCTGGGCATGTAAAAACATTAAACCATTCGAGACATCCCGAATGAAACACCAAATGTCCCGTTCAGACATCCGCCCTATTAAACAGGCTGTAGACCCATTCATGCAATAGGGCATAACCAAAAAGGGACGTTGGTTGTAAACATCAAAATGATTCAGGTGAAGCAAGTTGGGATGATTTAATTTATAGGCAATCTTAAATTCATCCCTAAAATCCTGTATACCTTTTTCATCTACCAGGCTATAAATCTTGATAGCAACATCCAAATCAGCCAGCAAATTCCTGGCCAACCAGACTTCTCCGAAGCTACCGGCTCCCAATCTTTTCGTCAGCCGATAATGGTCTGCGAACAAACTGCCTTCATTCAAAATAATCATAATCAAGCTAGTTCCAATGGATTGTATCCGATGAAGATGTCGCAATCGTATCAGTTTCCGTACCACTTGCCGCACTTCCGCCAAAAGAATGATTACTTACACAGTAACCGATTCCTGCGATCACAGCAATCAGAAACAAAATCAAGACAAAACGGAAAAAACTATTCCATCCGAAAATGCGGTATTGTGTCATCCGTGTCATCCCCAATTCATTCTGTTCTTCCTTCTTGTTTTGGATGACATTGCAAAGAGCCACTGTTACATTGTCATATCCACCTTCTGTCAAAGCAGCTTCAATCAATTTATCCCTACAGCCTCCTATATCATCTTGGTATTCATCCATCACCTGAATGATTTCGTCATCCTGGCACAAACCGCATAGACCATCACTACACAATAATAACGTATCTCCGTTCTTCAAATTATACACCCGAAAATCAGGAATTGCCCGTGTGGAAGGATCGCCTAAGCATCGCGTAATGATATTACTACAAGGATGCGAAATGGCATTTTCCGCGTCCAGTTTTCCCTGATCAACCAACTCCTGGACAAAAGAATGGTCCTTGGACAAACGACAAATTCCAGATTGAGGATTGAACACATAGCATCGGCTGTCCCCACACCAGACAATATAGGCTTTATCGTTTATAATCCAAGTAAGTACGATAGTAGTACCCATTCCTTGAGTACTGCTATCATCCTTACCAGCATTGAGTATATTTAAGTCAGCTGCTTTGATGACAGAAACCAGAAAATCTTCTATCTTCTTTTCTTCCTTTTCCGTCTCACCTCTCACAAGAAGACTTTTCAAATTATCGGGAGTGAAACTTTTCTGAACCGTATCAATCGCAATTGCAGATGCAACCTCTCCCGCATTGGCTCCTCCCATACCGTCGGCCACCACCAAAAGGCATCCCAAGTCCCCCAAGTCGATCTCTTCAGAAGGAGATGGAACCAACCATTCCATTTGAACCAAATCCTTATTCACAATGAAATTGTCTTCATTATTTTTACGTATCAAACCCACATGGGTTCCAGCCGCCAACTTAATTTTTACTCTCTGCATCATTTTCTACTATTAACTACCTATATATCAGAACAAAACATGCCAACTTTAACGTAGTTTATCAATCGGAACCAAACGGTCCTTACCAGAAACACTTCCTACCATAACTCCTACAATCTGATAAGTACCGTTGCTTTTCTTGATAAATGCCGGTGAACCATAGTAACCGTGTTCTCCCACCCTGTTCTGAAGGATAATAGTGCCATATTGGGTATCATCAATGTTTGTACGATCGTTGAAATGAGCCGGAACCGGATTGTGTTCATCTGTACTGCCGGCATATCCGACCATGTGTATTTCCGAACCACCTTTCAAGGTAGTCGAAGCTTCCGCATCGTACGGAATACCTTCTCCAAAGATACCTTTCTGACGAATTACAGCCCACTGACAAACTTTCGGTGCCAAGATAGTGGCTTTCACATAATTCCTTCTGGTATACTCTGGTTCAATATCGTATTTTTTAAATATCGACCGTAACTCTCTACGTACTTCAATATCCAAGCTCAATACATCCCCAGACCTGTCACATTTAAAATCAGTATTCACAAAAGTCAAAGGTTTACCGGTTCCTTTGGTACTATAAGCACGATAATGAATAATTACATTACAGCCTGCTCCCACACATTCGGCCATCAGACGACGCCAATCTTCTTTCCACTGTTCATCTCCATAAATCCATGGCTCCACATTCTGACGGTCTGTCACAAAATCGCCGTTGTTCAGCATAAATCCGGTTCCACAAACAATATCGGTGAGTTGAATACCAGGATCAAAACTGATGCCATTCTTCTCCACATTGATGCGATCTATCTTAATGGTATAAATATGGTCATAGTAATCACGCAAATCCATAGATGCACCGATACTTGTTTCTTCACTACTACTGTCCAAATCAATCTCATTCGAATCTGTGGTAAGCATTTCCTCCTCATTCATTTTCGTTACCACTCCTTTTTCTTCTAACTCCTTTTGGTTCTTAGCCAATTCATTCTTCAGAGTTTCCATTTCACTATTAGCCTTGTACGCAACACTGTTTACATAATTCAGTTGCTCTCTTACATGACTCAATTGAGACTTCAACATTTCTTTATCCCCATCGCTTTCACGCACTTGCTGCTCCAGACGTCTCTGTTCCTGTTCCAGGCGGTTACGTTCATTACCTAAAGAATCAAGTTGAAACTTATATTGAGACATTTGTTCTTTCTGACCATCTACCACGTCCACCAAAGCAGCATTCTTCTTGCCTAGTGTATAATTCCAGGTACCTAGTCCGGCCAAAGCTAGCACCAATACAATTCCCATAACGGTAAGAGCCATCTTATATGGCCGCAATGCCTGTTTGCGGAATAAATTCATTCTTTCCGTGAGACCGATGCTCGAAGTCAAAGCCTGTTTTCCCTGAGGCACAATAAAGCCTAAACGAGGACCACCTACCGATAATTGAATTTCATCACCAGTCTGTAAATAATAACTGCCATTGATTACATTTCCGTTTACCAACGTTGGATTTGAATGAGAAAGATGAATCAATTTCCAATTTTCACCTTCACGTACGATGGCTGCATGCTTGCGACTGACCGTTTCAAAACTTTCATCAAAACGTACCTGGCACGAAGCATCCCTACCCATTTCCACCTGATCTACAATGATTTTCTGAACTTCACCTGCCTGATGATACTTTGAAGAAGCCTTATGCTCCAAAATGTAATAAGTTCGACCAGAAGCTCCTAACAAAGCTCCCATACCTGCGCCAACCGAACCTGCTAAAGTACGTTTGTAATTTTGTGTATCCATAATATTTATATTTAACGTGAGTTCGATGAATTATAACTATTTGTAAATTTGGTGATTAGCGAAAATT
>OBAS01000507.1_pt1 | contig 31697 bp, 20 predicted proteins | sample 1517591 | NCBI WGS metagenome assembly OBAS01 (sample SAMN04571700, study PRJEB22368) | human gut metagenome | biome: human gut; material: stool | host: Homo sapiens | place: Luxembourg | collected 2012-10-05
TAAATATGTTTTATGTCGATGAAGTCAATCCCGGTGACCTGGTCACTACAGGAATAAAAGCCATGTTAAAATCTTTGGATCCATATACTGTTTATTATCCGGAATCCGAAATGGAAGATGTAAAACTGATGACTACCGGAGAATATGCCGGTATCGGTTCCGTCATCAGTAAAAAAGGAGATCAGGTCATTATCCGGGAGCCTTATAAAGATTCTCCTGCAGATAAAGCCGGATTACTTCCCGGAGATATCATCCTGGCTATCGACGGAATTTCGGTGAAAGGTAAAAATACGGAAGAGGTAAGTACTTTATTAAAAGGACAACCGGGAAAAGAAATCACCATAAAAGTTCAGCGTGAATTTGAGACTAAACCACTAGAAAAGAAAGCTATACGAGAAAAAATCCAACTACCGAGCGTCCCTTATTCCGGTATGGTTAACGATACGACCGGATATATCTATCTAACCAGTTTTACCGATAAATCTGCTGCAGATGTCCGTTCGGCAATTATCTCACTAAAGAACAAAGGAGCCTCTTCTTTAATTCTGGACCTAAGAGGAAATTCAGGAGGTCTTCTGGATCAAGCCGTTGAAATAGTGAATTTCTTCGTTCCGAAAAATTCCAAAATAGTCGACACCAAAGGGAAAGTAAAACAATGGGATAAAGAATATACAGCCAAAAATAATCCCATCGTACCCGATATGCCTTTAGTAGTATTGATCGACCGGGGTTCAGCATCGGCCTCTGAAATCGTATCGGGTGCTCTTCAGGATCTCGATAGAGCTGTTCTAATAGGCGAACGTTCCTACGGAAAGGGATTGGTTCAAACAGTCCGCGATCTGGCCTACAATACGAAATTAAAAGTTACCACCGCAAAATATTATATTCCTAGCGGAAGATGTATTCAGGCCTTGGATTATTCCCACCGGAACCCTGACGGAAGTGTCGGAAAAGTGCCCGATTCTTTGATTTCAGAATTTAAAACCCAATCCGGAAGAAAAGTGTATGACGGTGGCGGAATCAGTCCGGATATTAAAATTACTCCGGAAGATTATGCAAGAATCACTCAAGAACTTGTTTTACAAGATCTAACATTTGATTTTATCAATAGTTATGCCCTTCGGCACCCCAATATTGCCCCTATCAATGAATTTAAAATTACAGATGAAATATACAACGAATTCAAAACCTATCTGAAAGAAAAGAAATTCAGTTATGAAACCGAATCACAACAGATATTGAATAAATTGATCGAAGCAGCCAAAGCCGAAAAGTATTATGACACCGCCAAAGAACAAATTGCCGCTTTGGAAAATGATTTCACCCATTCTATCGACCGCGATATGGACCTCTTTAAAGATGAGATCACTTCGTTTTTAACAGAACAATTCATTCAACGTTACTATTATCTGCAAGGGGTAATAGAATATAAAGTCCAGCATGATCAAGAAGTAGCTAAAGCGGTTGAAGTATTAAACGATAAAGAAGTATATCGAAATACCCTGAAACCTGTCAAATAACTAAATAAAAGGCTGTTTATAGAAAATTTTTCTATTTTTTGTGACTGCCTTAAAGACCGATTGGCGAATCTAAAGTTTACAACTTATATTTACGATCGGAACTACAGATTCGCCAATCAGTATTAAAACAATACATATTAAGCTTTAAAGCAGCTGATTTACCTCGGCACTCTTTCGGATAAACTCTTATTATTCGGTTTCTTGATGAAAATACTCATGAATAAGTTGTGCTTTCTTCTTCCCGATCACCTTAGCCAGTTCTTCAATAGACTTTTGTTTGATATTACTAACTGACTTAAACTCATGCAATAATATAGTTTCAGTTGCTTCTCCGATACCCTTAATATCACCTAATATACTGTTAATCTGTGATTTTTCTCTCAATTTACGATGAAATGTAATACCAAATCGATGGGCTTCGTCCCGGATATGCATCAACGTTTTTAAAGCCATCGAATTTTTAGCCAACAGATAAGGATCCTTATCTTCAGGAAAATAAATTTCTTCCATTTGTTTTGCCAATCCTAAAATCGGTACTTTCCCATATAGATCTAATTTTTTCAAACTATTTACAGCCGAATGTAACTGTCCTTTTCCTCCATCGATCACGATCAGATCCGGTAATTCCAGACCTTCATCCAATACTCTTTTATATCTCCGGAAAATAATTTCTTCCATAGAAGCAAAATCGTCCGCCCCGACGACTGTTTTCACGTGGAACTTTCGATATTCTTTTTTAGCCGGTTTACCATCGATAAAAACTACACAGGAAGCCACCGGATTAGTCCCTTGAATATTCGAATTATCGAAACACTCCATACGATGTGGTAATGTAGGCAGTTTTAATTCTAACTTAATGGTTTTCAATATATTAAAACTCGAATCTTCTTTCTTTAGATTCCTCTGCCGTTCTCTATCCAATCTAAAATAGGATACATTTCTTTCGGACAAATCCAATAATTGTTTCTTGTCACCTCGTTGAGGTATCACATATTGCACTCCTTCCAATTGAACATCCGGATAAAAAGGAACAATAATTTCTTTCGAATTACTATTCACCAATTGGCGGATCTCATAGATAGCGAAAGCAAGCAAAGCTTCCTTATCTTCTTCGATCTTCTTTTCTAATTCAACTGTATGTACTTGTATAACAGCACCATGAACAATTCTCAAAAAATTAACATAAGCATATTTCTCATCTTCCAAATAAGAAAAAACATCTGTATCGTGAATCGTAGTACGGACAATAGTCGATTTAGATTGATAATTTTTAATGGCTTCAAGTGCTTCTTTCATTCGATTGGCCTCCTCAAAATGCAGTGATTCCGCATACGAATTCATCTTCCTGGTCATAACCTGAATGACAGAAGACAAATTACCTTTCAAAATATTCCTCACCTGGCTGATAAATTCATCGTATTCTTCTTCCTGTATTTTACCAATACAAGGCCCGAGACAATTACCGATATGATATTCCAAACAAATTTTAAAACGGTTGTTATAGACAGCCTTCGTATTTAATGCAAGCTTACAAGTCCGTAATTTGAATAAAGATTTAATTAAAGAAATCAGTACATGGGCAAATTTTCCCGAAGTATAAGGACCGAAATATTCCGATCCGTCGTGTACAAAACGGCGGGTAAGAAACACCCGGGGATAAGGTTCTTTCTTAATACAAATCCAGGGATAAGATTTATCGTCTTTCAATAAAATATTATAACGCGGCTTATATTTTTTGATCAGATTATTTTCTAAAAGTAATGCATCTTGCTCACTATTTACAACAATATACCGTAAATCCGTGATTTTATTGACCAAAATCCGGGTTTTATTTGACTGATTACTTTGATTTAAATAAGATAATACCCTATTTTTTAAATTTTTAGCCTTTCCAATATATATAATTACTCCAGAAGAATCGAAATATTGATATACTCCAGGTGAAGAAGGTAATTCACTAATCTTTTTTTTCAAATGGTCATCATATAAAGCCATAACAAATTCAATCTGCTAAAAACTTAAATTTACTATATTCGAACAATCCTCTTTCACCTATTTTCAATTCAGGTATCACAATCAGAGCCATAAAAGAAAGAGTCATAAAAGGTGAATCGAGTATACACCCATTATGATGCAAAATTTGAATTAATTTATTCCAAATCATAGCTACCTTTTCACCATTTTCATCAGTCATAATACCGGCAATAGGTAAAGATAAAATGTCAACTTCTCCCTCAGATGCCACTGAAAGTCCTCCTTTTGCTGAAATAATAGAATTAAGAGCAATCAATAAATCCTGATCATTACATCCTACTGCAATGATATTATGGGAATCATGCGATATACTACTTGCAAAAGCACCTTTTTTCAGACCTATTCCATGTATAAAAGCAATCTGAGGAGGTTTATTCTCATAACGATTCAGATAAATAATCTTGAGTATATCTCTATCCAAATCAGATTCAAAATTATCGAATGAATCATGATTTGAAAAAATTACTTTATCTGTAATTAATTCCCCATCATACACCTTGATAGAAACGATATCGGATGTTATGGGTTTTCTCAAATCGGAAAGCTGGAGTAATTTCCGATTGAATTGATTCAAATTCGAAAAATCAGAAACTTCAGCTTTAATATCCGGCATAGACCAAGAACTAGAATATTTAAGTTCACCCTGTATGTAAACTTCCGATACTGAAAATGATTTTAAGTCTTCAAATATACAAAAATCAGCAGGATCTCCTATCCGAAGTGTACCTACCGGTAAGTGATAATGTTGTATAGGATGAAGAGAAGCTATTCTCAAAACCTGAAATAAATCGAAACCATCAGCAATAGCTCTTCGAACTATCTTATCGATGTGCCCGCAATGAATCAAATCTCCGGGATGAGAATCATCTGTACAAAACATCAAAGAATAAGGATGACTATTTATCAAGGATTTTAAAGCCTCGTAATTTTTAGCTGCACTTCCTTCCCGAATTAGAATTTTCATTCCTAAAGAAATTTTTTCCAAAGCTTCGGATAAAGATACAGATTCATGATCAGTAGAAATGCCTGCACTTACATATTGTTTCAAAACTTCCCCTATTATCCCCGGAGCATGCCCATCGATCGGTATATTATATTTTTCAGCTAATTTCAATTTACGCCATACTTCAGCATCTTTTTGTAATACTCCGGATATATTCATCATTTCCGATAGAGAAACAAACGAATAGTTTTGTAATAATTCCTCGATATGATCAGAATTTATTTCAGCTCCTGAATAATCAAAAGAAGTAGCGGGAACACAAGAAGGCACTGAAAAGAAAATTTTGATGGGTGCTTTCCAACTATTTTCTATCATAAACCGAATACCTTCTATTCCTAAAACATTGGCTATTTCATGAGGATCATTAATAACGGCTACTGTCCCTTTCGAAATAGCCAGTTTTGAAAATTCTTCAGGCACCAGCATCGAACTTTCAATATGTACATGAGCATCTATAAAACCAGGCGCTATGAAATTTTGATAAGAATTGGAATTTTCTAAAATATCGGTAATTATTCCATGGTCTATACAAATTGTTCCGGGAAAAATCCGGTTATTATAGATATCAATAATATTACCTTCAATTTTTTTCATCGGTTCAAAAATTCTTTTATAAAAATATTTTATAAAACACATATTTCACCCTTCGCACCTTTTTTATGTTCCACGTGAAACATTCGCCTCTTTACCGTCCCATCAATATCAAAAGAACATTAATATCAGCTGGCGACACACCACTTATACGAGAAGCCTGACCTATTGTTCTAGGTTGAATCTTTGACAATTTTTGACGAGCTTCAATAGACAAATTCGTGAGTTCTTCGTAATTAAATTTTCCAGCAATGACTAGATTCTCTAAACGGGATAATTTATCGGCTAACATTCGTTCCCGCTCGATATATCCCGAATATTTTATAGAAATTTCAGCAGCTTCAATGATTTCATCACGCAAAACAAATTCCCCGATAAAATTATTCAACGAAGGTAAAACATCGATCAAAGCCAATAATCCCACTTGAGGACGACTAAGAATATCCACCAACTTCATTCCTTGTCGGATAGGTGCTGTATTCAATGAAAGTAGAAAAGAATTGATTTCATCAGGTTTAACACTAAAATTCTTAATAAAATCAATTAACAAATCTCTCTTCTCTATTTTATCCAAATATATCTTATGTCTATTATTAGTAACTAAACCAATCTGAAATCCCTTAGGTGTCAAACGCATATCCGCATCATCTTGTCTCAATAAAATACGATATTCTGCCCGGGAAGTAAACATACGATAAGGTTCATCCACTCCTTTCGTCACTAAATCGTCTATGAGTACCCCAATATATGCTTCATCCCGATTCAATACAAATTCAACTGAAGAATGTAAAGATAAATGGGCATTGATCCCGGCCATCAATCCTTGTGCTGCTGCTTCCTCATAACCTGTCGTTCCATTGATCTGACCGGCAAAATAAAGTCCTTGAATCAATTTAGTCTCTAAAGTATGATAAAGCTGTGTAGGAGGAAAATAATCATATTCTATCGCATAACCCGGCCGGAAAATTCTTACATTCTCGAAACCTTCAATCAAACGCAAACCGGTCAATTGTACATCCCAGGGCAATGAAGAAGAAAAACCGTTTAAATAAAACTCTGTAGTAGTTTCTCCCTCCGGTTCCAAAAATAAATGATGACTGGTCCTATCGGCAAAAGTATTCAATTTAGTCTCTATGCTGGGACAATAACGAGGACCAACGCTCTGTATAGTGCCGTTGAATAAAGGACTATCGGTAAACCCCTGCCTCAAAGCATGATGTACAGCTTCGTTAGTATAAGCCATATAACAAGGCCTTTGGATCAGAGTATTCCTATAATCATAATGCAAATAAGAAAAACAATGAAAATCATTATCCCCGCCTTGTTCGGTCAATTTAGAAAAATCGATACTTTTTCCGTCTATACGGACAGGAGTACCGGTCTTCATCCGCCCCGTTTCGAATCCCAAGCTACACAATTGAGCTGTTAAACCGTGAGAAGCCGGCTCGGAAATACGGCCTCCTTCGAAACTTACCCGACCTATATGCATTAGGCCGTTTAAAAAAGTTCCGTTGGTTAAAATCACCCGTTTCGCATTAAAAACGACCCCCAAGGCTGTCTTAACCCCGTAAACCTGCCCATCTTTCACTACCAACTCTACTACATCATCCTGCCACATATCCAAACCATCCGTATGCTCGAGCTGATACCTCCAATTAGCAGAAAATTTCATCCGGTCGCATTGTGAACGAGGACTCCACATAGCAGGACCTTTCGAACGATTCAGCATTCTGAATTGAATCGAGCTCTGATCAGTCACTATACCGGTCAAACCTCCCAAAGCATCTATTTCTCTCACTATCTGACCTTTAGCAATACCTCCTATCGCTGGATTACAAGACATCTGAGCTATCTTATTCATATCCAGGGTGATCAATAAGGTATGAGATCCTAAATGAGCTGCTGCACAGGCAGCTTCACAACCCGCATGTCCGGCGCCGACAACAATTACATCATAATCCGGTAAAAGATTTGCCATTTTAAAGCGTTTTAAGAAGATCTAAGCAAATATTTTCATTTTTACGCATTTCCTTACTATCGACATCCGTTTTATCTTTAAATCCGATTAAATGAAGAACTGAATGACAAATCACCCTACAGAACTCATTTTCAAAAAAAGTAGAAAACATTTCGGAATTCGATTTCACTGTATCCAAACTAATGAATACATCGCCCGAAAGTACATCTCCTTCGCAATAGTCGAAAGTAATAACATCAGTATAATAATCGTGTTTCAAATATTGACGATTTACAGCAAGTATATAATCATCGTCACAAAAAATAAAATTGATAGCACCTACCGATTTATTATAATGTCCGGCAATCACCTCGATCCATTTACATATCAGCTTATCAGAAAAAAAAGAAGGATAGTCTGCTTTTCCTTCTCTATAAAACAAAATTTCTTTCATTGAAATAGCTTAAAAACGTTATTATAACCCAGGAAATCTTTCCCACAAAATAAAAACGCTGACACACACATTCACTACAAATTAAAAACCAAAGTCACCGTAGAACCTCCGTTTTCAAATATTAACTCATCGGACAAAGTTTTCATCAGATATAGCCCACGACCGGTTATTTTATTGATATTATCCGGTAAAGTCGGATCCGGTATAACTTCATAATCGAACCCCTCTCCTTCATCACTGACTGTCACCTTAAATTGTTTATCTGTTTTCTCAGCTACTAAACTCACCATTTTATCCGGTTGGCGTTTATTTCCGGATAAAATAGCATTATTAACCGCTTCGATAACCGATAAGCTGATCTTACCATACAATACAGACGGTAAAGCAAAATAATCAGTAAAAGTTTCTACAAAATTCTCAACTTTGACAATATTACTGATTTCTGACGAAATTGAAATTGATAATTTATTCATTCCCAAGCTTTATATAGTAATGGTTGTACATTGATTTAAAATAAGTATTTAACTTCAAATCAGACTTTTGAATATCCGTTTTAATGAAAGCCGATTTCTTTTGAAATTCAAACATCTGCTCAGGCCGATGAAACCGAGTCTGAGTGGCCGATTCAGATTTACGTTTATCTTCAAAATCCTCTTTCTCTTTTGATGCTTTTTCTGACATTAATAATTTATTATAAATTAAGTTATTCCGATTAATTAATTGACCGGAAACCGAATAATTAGCCATATCTCTAATATTTTGATCGATCAATTGGTTGATCTCATTCAATAATTGTTTTTCTCTGCTTGACATCGAACCAGCTTCTGAAATAAATTCATTCAAACTCTTTCTGAAGAGTTCGTTCTCTCTGATCATATTACTGATTCTTTGATGTAAAGGTTTACCTTTTTCACCATTTTTCATTTGAGAAACTAAATCTTCCAATTGCTTCTTCAGATTACGTTGAAATTGCTTCATTTTAGGATATCCACTATCACCTGATGAATTTCTTTGTCTTTTTTTATCGGAATTTTTTTCTCCTCGTTTACCGGATCGATTTACTTCTTCCTTAGCTTTTTGTAATGCATCGGTCAAAGATAAAGCAATATCATTCAAATAATTAATAATATAATGCTGCTCCCTTAATAAATCGCTGCGTCTATTGTCCTGAATGTAACCCGGTAATAATCCGAATTTTACTTCAAGATCATAAAACTTTCGGTCCAAAAGAGAAGCTAGCATCAAATTCGACTTAGCCAAGACAGATAAACTATCTTTTATTATCTTATATTCCTGTCTTTTTAAATCCTGAATACGGCCTAACTCATTATATTTCAAACTTTGAGCTTGTACATCAGAAAATTGCTGTAACAATTCTTCCTGTGATAGCGAAATTATTAAAATATTTTGAATTATCAATTCAATATCATTCTGAGGCAAGGATTTATTAACAAAATTTCGTTCTTGTTGTTGTTTCATTCTTGTTGAAAGTTCGAAAAGATCATCTTCAATCTCTTCTGACAACTTTTTATCTTTCTTATTCCCGGATATATTTTGCCTTTGTTGCTGCATTTTCCAAGACAATCGATCGAAATCGGTCTTAAAATCTTTCAAATCGAAAGGTTCTGACAAGGTTGAATTCTCTGTAATCAACTCTTCATAATTATTTTCTATCGCTCTCAAATCATTCAATATGCTTTTGTTCCGGGAATAAGCAGAATCCCGATCGAACGATTTGTTTTCCAGTAAACGCTCTAAACGGGCCTGATCCGATTTCAATCGATCGATTTGTTTAGAAATCAAATCATGCCTCTCTTCGATTTGAAACCGTTTCAACAATTCAATATTCCGATCCAATTCTTCACTGACCTGATCGAAAGTAAATTCCATTCTTTCGTCCAAATTTTTAAATTTATCTTTCGAAAATTCTTCGGAAAGCTTTGAAAATTCATCCAACAACTGTTTTATTTCACTATCCATCAAACGGTCCAGTAAATCCTGAATCTTCTTTTGCTTATCGATCAATAAACTGTCCTGAACAGTAAAACTTCGATTCAAATCCGATTTCTTCTGATTATTTTCTTTTACAGCTTCCAATAATCGATCCAACTGCTCTTTTTTCCGGACAACCTCCTTCGACAACTGTTGCTTTTCCCAATCATCAGTCGTATTATCCAATAATTTTTCCCGTAAATCCTGGATACCGGTAACAATTTCACCTGCTATTTTCTCAGCTTTCTTCAGATCATTGTTGACCGATTGACTAACTTCCCGGTTATAATCAAAAATAGTATTCAAATCAGGAATCCGGTAAATCAGCCGGGAAGAACGGGTACTCTTCGGACCGGAGAGATTATCGTTATCAAAAACCTCAAAATAATAATTTATTTCCGTTTTATCGGTACCGGCAAATTCAGCAAAATCAAAACTAAAATAAAATTCCTGTGTATTCAAATTCTTCATAAAAGATACCGGTACAACGACAGTCCTGTCTGTTCCCAGGGAATAATTGAAGCATAGATCTGAAAATCCATAATCATCGGTAATCACCCCATAAAAATAATGAAGAGAATTTTTCAAAGAATCCTGAATCTCCGTAATTTGAATTCCAGGGTATAAATCAGAAATGCATATAATATTGAAATTCAACAATTGACGATGAGAAAAATAAGCATTACTACCGGACAATATATATTCTCCCGAAGCTTTTATCTGTCTGGAAAAATCGGTCTTAGATACCGACTTCAAAGGAATAGAAATACTTTGTTCTTTATCTTCAAAAAATAAAGAATCCAAATTAGAATAGGTCAATTCAAATTGTAAAACCGAACCGTACAACACTTGCAAATCGACTGTATTGGTTAAAATTTCGGGCTCCTTTCCTGTATAAGCAGGAGGAATAGCTACCACTCGATAACCGTCGATAGAAGGAGTCGGCAACACCCTCAAAAGATAAGAATCGCTAGTTTGATCCTGCGTTTTAAAATAAAATTTCAAATCATTATTAACCAGTTCGAAATCATACGTAAAAATTGAATCAACGGAAGTCATTAAAAATTCTCCTCCGCCATAACAAATAAAAACAGGTTTTACAGTTGCATCGGGAATGGAAAGACTCAATTGCACCTGAAAGGTCTTACCATATTCTACTTCCAAACTTCGATTTAAAATGTGAAAACCTACCTCATTCAAAGGGCCCGAAACCTGTCTGTAATCTTTTAAATCCGAATAATAATCATACCATTCAAAACCGATAAAGAAAAAAAGAACAAAAAGAAAAACAACAATAACCGATAATTTAAGATACAATATTCTGGGAAAAGACAAAAAAGAACGGGATGCGGTCAGCTGTCGATATTTTTGATTAAAAGCCGCTTGTTTTAACACTGTTTGTCCGATAACCAATTTATCCCGAAAAGCCAGATTATACACAGATATAAAAATATCGTCGACCTGACGGGGTATAACAGACGAGATTTGTTTTATAAGAATATCCCTGGATAATCGAAAAGACAAGAAAAAACGAATGAACGGTAAAAGGATAAAAAAGAAAAACTCTACTCCTAAGAGTAAAAATAAAATCAGATAAAGAACATATTTAAAATCGGGTAAAAGTCTGAAAAAAGAAAGAAGTCCGGCATAGAAGAATAAAAAAAGTAAAAAAGTAAAAAGCACAACCGCTACACCCTTCAACAGATCAAATCCTAATAACTCTAATCTGAAACAGGACAATTTCCTTCTAAAATGATTCTTCAGATTCTCATACACAGATTCCATCACAATTATTTAGCTAACCAAAGCTCCGGATTCAATTTCTCTGTATCCTTAAAAACTTCAAAATTCAAAACACTCCCTTTTTCTTCGTCATGAGCAACTTTTCCGATCACCTGCTTCGTTTTAACAACATCTCCTTGATTTACTTTTACCTCCTGCAAATTAATATAGACAGTAAAATAACTTCCATGACGTATAATAACTACATAACTGTCGATATCATTCATATACATAGCCACACTAACCACTCCTTGAAAAACGGAACGCACTTCAGCATTTTTTGAAGTTGTAATTCCAATCCCCCGACTGGCTACTTCAACCAATTTATGTATCGAATGATTAAATACACCGAATTTCTCAGAAATGAATCCTTCAGTCACCGGCCAGGGTAACTTTCCCTTATTTTTAGCAAAATCGTTCGATACCAATTGTTCTTCAGGAGTCAGTTTATAAGTCGAAGTAGTGCTACCGGATTTCTTGATTTGATTGGCTATCAATTTATCCAACTGTTTAGCCAACCTCTGACGTTTTTGCATTTCGGCTTGCAATTTTTTCCGAAAATCTTTCTCTTTTTTCTGAATCTGAGCAATATATTGATTTTCTTTCAATTGTTCGGATTCTAATTCTTTACTCTGTACACCGATTTCATTCAAAGCAGTATTCTTTTGTGCAAACAAATCCTTCAATTCTTTGTTTTTAACATCCAAAGAATCGTTTACCGCCTGAATCATATGTAATTGACGTTTAGAATATTCCTGAATCTGTTGAAAGTATTTAAACCGATTATAAGCCTGATTAAAATCTGCTGAAGAAAAAATAAACATCAATTTATCTGTTTTATTCCGTTTTTTCCAGCTACCATACACCAATTTCGCATAAAGATCGAGCATCGACTTCTTGTTCTCTTCCAGTTCTTTAATACGCTGCTCATTGGCAGAAATATTATTCTGAATAAGTCCTACTTCCTGATTTAAAGAACTTAATAGTTTTTTACTCTGTTGAATCTTCTGCCTTAAAATATTCAATTTCTGAGTAGAAACAGACTTGTTCTTTTCGGCTTCCTTCAACAATGAATTTAAATAAGCGATCTCCTTTTCAGTCTTAGCTTTTTGTTTTTTAATATCACTGATCGATTGAGCTGAGACATTTATCTCAAGCGAAAAAAACAAAACTAACAATATACCTAAAAACTTGTAGATCATGAATTATTCTATTTAGGAGAAATTTTAAAATTCGGTTCCAAAGGTACGTCGAAATCTATTTTCAAAAATTTTAATTCCAGACTGGTTTTATTATTTCCAACCGCTAATTGGAAGACAATCTTTTCCGGAAAATTCTTTTCCGAAAACTGTTTAAATGCTCCATAATTCACACTCACAGACATATCTTCATCCAGATCTTCTACAGATACTTTTACAGGCCGGAAATACTCAGGATCTATTAAAATCCGCTGCAAAACCAGCATAAAATCTTTATTCTTTCGTTTTTTCTTATAGAATTTTTTGATCTTACGGCTAATTGCCCTTTCTTCTACAGTAGAAAGTTCATATCCCAATTCTGTCTTATCCAATTTATATTTCTTTTCCTTACCTAAACCTGCACAATCCTGAAAATCAAAAAAAGCATTCGTGATGATCTTCTCGACACAATCGAAACTTACCCGGACATCGAACTTATCATAAAAATAATCATAATCGGCTACAAAGAACTTCTTATGATAAGTGTCTACAAATTTGATACTGTCTTTAGTCAATAAAATACGTGCTACTCCGATTCCTAATGGTGCTGTAACATTAGCCTGAATAAAACTATCCCGCTTAATTTTCAGAGAAGCCTTTAAACTATTGGATCCTTTCCCGTCTTTATAGGAAATATCCATCTTTTTAGCAAACAAAGTAGAATATTCCAATTCATTATTTTCGATATTTTTCAATAGCCGGCCTTCCGTTATAGAAGGAATATTCTTTTTTACCGCTATCTGTTTAGCAGAACGGCAAGACACTATTGAAACAACTACGATTATCAACAAAAATATATGTCCACCCAGTCTCATTTCATTCAATTCATCGTCTTTTAATCGGATAATTTACCGGATTGTATCTTATCATTCAATTCTTCCGAAACCCCACCTCCCATTTCAGCTGCTTTTTTCCACATCTTCAAAGCTTCCTGGTGTTCTCCACTCCGATACAGGATATCACCATAATGTTCATAAAGCACACCGGAAGGATCCTTATCCTTTTCTATAGCTAATTTAATATAATACCTGGCTTGAGAATATTCTCCCCGTTTATACAACACCCAGGCATAAGTATCCAGGTAAGTTGCATTATCGGACTCCATAGCGACAGCCTGTGAACTCATTTTTTCCGCTAAAGCCAGTCTTTCATTCCGCAAAGAGAGATAATAAGCATAATTATTCAATACCAATATATCGTTCGGATTAATTTTCAATACTTCGTCGAACATCTTGAATGCCCTCTCCACGCTATCCAAATTGTAATAACAATCAGCTAAATAAGAATAAAACTGGGATCTTAATTCGGGCTTATCGTCTGTCAACTCAACGCCTTTTTCGAACAAAGGCAAAGCTTCGGCGAATTGTTTTTGCATCATCAAAGCGATTCCCGATAAAGCATAGGGTAAAGGTTGTTCCGGAAAATACTTTATAGCTTCTATTCCATGCCGATACATACAAGTGGTATCTCCCATCTCGTTACACATCAGCAGCAATTCTTCCCAAATCAAATAATTATTTTTGTCCTTCGAAAGAATATACTCCAATTCATTCCGTGCTTCAGCCAATTTATGATCTTTTTTCAGAAAATCCGAATGTAAAGCCCTTACCGACAAATCGTCGCTATATTTTTGCATCAATAGATTCATATAATTATCCAACTGACTATCGCTTGTCAATGTCGTATCAGGATTCAGAATCAACTTCAGAATATATTGTATTTTATATCCATTCTCGATTTTATCACTGACCAAAGCTTCTTTCGTATGTCTATCGGCTTCTTTCAATTCTTTCTTACTCCGATAATAATCAGCCAAATAGAAATGAACAAAACCGTTATCAGGCTCGGCCTTCAATATACGATCCAGAATTTGTAATCCTTTTTTATCCTGATTATAATTGAAATAAAGTTCGGCTAATAAACTAAGGTATTCGCTCTTATCCGGGAACTTCCGAATCAACTTTAACAATTCGTTGGATGCTTTCTTAACATCATCGAGTTTAGTATACAACTTAATTTTTTCGATAGATACAGGTTCGGTTATGCCGTTCTGTTGTTCATAACGGTCGAATACCTCGATCGCTTTCTGCCATTTCTCGACAGAGATATATAACTCCGCTTCGATCAAATAAAATTCTTCTTTATTCGGATATTTAGCAATGATATCGGCATATACATTACAAGCCTCTTCGATCATCGCTTTCTTTTGCAAAATATTGGCTAACAATATTTTATACCACATATTATCCGGATTTCCGGCCACAGCCTCACGAGCTAACTGCAAAGCACCGTTATAATCTTCACCTGCAGTCAAAATACCGGCTATTTCATATTTTGCAACTGAACTGGAAGGAAGGATTTTAAGGCAATTATCGAACCATCCGATAGCAGCCTGATAATCCCCGGTAATTTTACTCCTGACCCCTTCCATAAAAGAATAGTCAAATTCTAATCTGGTTTTCTCATCTAGCTCCTGTATGTTCTCCGTTTTCTTTTTTTTATCGGCAAAAGCAGGTAAAATAAAAAGAAAAAAAAGTATGAAAGCAATCCATCTTACCATATTTTTCTATTCTTTAATTTTATAATTATTTTTTTCCTGTATGACCGAATCCTCCGTCTCCCCGTTCGCTGTCCGATAGTTCATTTACTTCTATCCATTCGGCTTGTTCTACCTTGTTAATGACCATCTGACAAATTCTTTCTCCGTCTTCGATCGTAATCATATTATTAGAGAGATTCACCACGATAACTCCTAGTTCACCACGATAATCGGCATCTAAAGTTCCCGGACTGTTCAATAGTCCTAAACCTTCATTTAAAGCCAACCCGCTACGGGGACGGATTTGTGCTTCATATCCCTCGGGTAATTCGATAAATAAACCTGTTGGGATCAATTTTCTTTCCAAAGGTTTCTTCCAGATTAGCCCTAATATCCATACCAGCCGAAGCTTTTGTTTTATATTCAGGTAGCGGATGTTTTGAACGATTTACAATTTTGATTTCCATTTATCTTAGATTATTCCTATTTTAATACAATCTTCAAACTTACTACTTTTTATTTTTCAAAGGAAATAGCTTTCCATAAAAATTTGAATAAAGTGTTTTGCAAAGTTACACAAAGACGTTTTTCAACAATCATATATTCATTATTATATTTTTATTCTTTTATAAAAAAAATGATGATTATAATAGACTGTTAGTTGTCTTCAAAAATGTTGATCGATTTATTTGATTTTATCGTTCTTAAAAATTGGAACTGTGTTTCTAACATGATATTGTAATATAATATGTTTTTATTCAATAATTTATATGAGTTATTAACAATTGTCAGTAACCTATTTCACAGAAAAAAAATAGATTTTGAACTGTGGAAAACTGTTAGTAATTTGTATAAATGTTTTGAGATAAAAATGAATTCTTTTCTTGGTTATTCGGGTGAAATATCGAATAAGAGTTGAAAACGAGATATCCAAATAAAGATATGAGTTTCTTTAAGTAGTTTTCAACAGCCGATTAATAACTTTTCAACAATATTTTTCTAAGCAACAATCTCCGGGAATTGATTCGATCAGAAAATATAATTACGCTGATCAATTATAGCTTTTGCAGAATAGAAGTGGTAGAAAAACCGGGAGTAAGATCTATTGTTATAATTTCCCCTCCTTTTGCTTTTACGATGTCGTAACCTACAATTTCTTCGGGTTTATAATCACTTCCTTTTACTAAAATATCGGGTTGAATAAACCGGATCAGTTCCAGAGGAGTATCTTCGTCGAAGAAAATAATTTTGTCTGTAAAAAGAAGTGAAGCAAGTAAGAGAGCCCGGGCTTCCTGGTTATTGACAGGACGTTTATCACCTTTTAATCTTTTGACCGACGCATCGGTATTCAATCCTATAACTAATTTTTGGCCAAGACCGGCAGCTTGGGCGAGATATTCGATATGTCCCCGGTGCAGAATATCGAAACAACCATTCGTGAAAACAATTTTTTCTTCTTTAAATCTCCATTGACTCAAAGTATGGATCAGAGTTTCTTTTTCTCTGACAATTTTATTTTCTATGAATGATAAGTAATTCATTTACAATTATTTTAATCTGGGATTTATTCCCAGATCATATCAATCGATTGGTATTGGTGTCCGGAAATACCAAGGTTGGCGTATGTTTTTTAGCTTCTTCGAAGTCCATCGATGCATAGGAAATAATGATGACCACATCTCCTACTGCACATTTCCGGGCCGCCGGGCCGTTCAGACATACGACACCTGAGTTTCTTTCGCCTTTAATGACATAAGTTTCTAATCTTTCTCCGTTGTTTACATTGACGATCTGAACTTTTTCATTCTCGATAATATTAGCGGCTTCCATTAAAGCTACATCGATCGTTATGCTACCTACATATTGAAGGTTAGCTTCAGTGACGGTTGCTTTGTGGATTTTAGATTTGACTACTTCTATAAACATGATGATAATTTTAAAATGGATTTAAAATTAGAATACAATGTTATCTATCAGTCGGATTTTTCCGGCATATACAGCTACACAAGCTACTTTAGTTCCTTCTTCTGACCAGTTTTCCACAACTTTTAGAGTGGTATCGTCGACAATTTCGACATACTCTGTTTCCAGGTATGGATTATTGTTGATTTCGTCAGCAATCCATTTTTTCAATTCACTGACATTCATTTGTGAAGCTAAGTTACGAGCTTTTTTTAAAGTAGCGTATATGTGAGGAGCATTTTTTTTGTATTCTTCATCGAGCAATGTGTTACGTGAACTTTTGGCTAGTCCATTTTCTTCCCGGATAATCGGACACGGAATGATTTCGATGTTGTATTTTAATTGTTTCACCATATTTTTGATAATAGCGATTTGCTGGAAATCTTTCATTCCGAAGAATGCTTTATCGGGTTGAACAATATCGAATAAACGACTCACTACCTGACCTACTCCATTGAAGTGACCCGGTCTTTTCGCTCCTTCCATCACTGTTTCTATATATCCGAAATCGAATTTTCGGGTATCCGGTTCCGGATAAATTTCTTCAACAGAAGGTGCGAATGCGATATCACAATCTACTGTTTTCAGTAATTCGATATCTTTGTCCAGTGTTCGGGGATATCTTTTCAGATCTTCCTGATCATTGAATTGTGTTGGGTTGACAAATATACTGACTACAGTGATATCACTATTGTGTTTACTTTCTTTTACGAGGGATAAATGTCCTTCATGTAAAGCTCCCATTGTGGGAACAAATCCGATTTTTTTCCCTTCTTTACGGAGATTTTCCAGAAGGCTAATTAGTTCATTTTTAGTGTTTAAAACTTGCATGATACTTCGTTAAAAATACGGGATGCAAGTTTACGAACTATTTTTATAATTAGGAAATGAACTAGCTTAAATTATTTTATTAAGGTTTAAGGAAAAAAAGAAATCTGTTATTTCCGGACTTATCTAATGTATTGAGAGTTAAAACGGATAAAACATTCGATTGTACAGCATACTATAGAGTTTATAAAGTTTATAAAAGTATAGAGATGTCCTTCGGACAGGGTTTATGGAACTTTTTATTCAGAAAATATTTATTTATATAAGGTATGGATAGCCGGATGGACGGAAGTCAATGCTTCGATTAATTCGCTTCGGCTGACTCCTTCGCGCATAACGATAAAAATAGTATCGTCTCCTGCAATAGTTCCCAGAATTTCAAAGTAATTTTCACTGTCTATGAGGACGGTTACTGCATTGGCATATCCGGGCAAAGTTTTGATAACAGCCATATTGCCCGAAAAATCGATACTTAGTATGGTGTCGGTGATAATAGCCGAAACTTTTTCTTCCCGTTGTTCATTTTGAATACTTTCAGGAATTACATAAATATACCCTTTTTCTTTATGCGGGATTTTGGCAACTTTCATAAATTTCAAGTCCCGGGATAAAGTGCTTTGGGTAGCTTCGACGTTCATTTCTTTCAAACGGAACAATAATTCTTCTTGTGAAGAAATGAGTTCCGATTCGATCAGTTTGCGTATAGTTAAAAGTCTTTTGGTTTTATTTCTCATAAATGATATCGTTAAATAATGGTCATAAGGCAAAGATAGAGATTAAATTCAGAATTTGAAATGATATCGATTTTGAATATATGGATATAAATGCATGAAAAATGCATAAATATTCTTGTGGTGATATGAAAGTTTTTTTACCTTTGCGCCAATTTGGACGTTTGATAAATTAGTTCATTTAAATAGATATGCAAAATTTAAAGAAAGCGCGTTTAGTTCTGCAGGACGGAACTGTTTATGAAGGAACTTCATTCGGATATGAGAAGTCGGTTTCCGGTGAAGTGGTGTTCTACACGGCGATGACCGGTTATCCGGAAAGTTTGACGGATCCCTCCTACAAAGGTCAGATTTTGGTTCCTACCTATCCTATGATCGGTAATTACGGAGTTCCGGTGGATGATGAGGAAAACGGGGTTTCAAAATTTTTCGAATCGGATAAGATTCATTGTACAGCGATTATCATTTCCGATTATTCATTTGCATATAGTCATTGGAATTCGCAAAAAAGTCTCGGACAGTGGTTGAAAGAACAACAGGTACCGGGACTTTTTGGTATAGATACGCGGGCATTGACAAAGAAATTGCGTGAACATGGAGCCATGTTGGGAAGAATAGAATTCGATAATATTTCGATTCCCTTTTATGATCCCAATGAACATAACATTGTAGCCGAAGTTTCTACAAAGGAAGTTGTGGAGTACGGACACGGAAAATATAAAGTGATCTTAGTGGATTGTGGGGTGAAGTATAACATTATTCGTTGTCTTTTGAAACGGGATGTGACCATTAAACGGGTTCCCTGGGATTATGATTTTACTCAGGAAGAGTGTGACGGATATTTTTTGTCCAACGGTCCCGGTGACCCTGCTAAATGTGATATAACCATCAAGCATATTAAAAAAATTTTGACCGGTGATAGACCGATTATGGGGATTTGTTTAGGCAATCAGTTGATGGCAAGAGCTGCCGGTGCTGTGACTTATAAATTAAAATACGGTCACCGCAGTCATAATCAACCGGTGATGCAGCCCGGAAGCAACCGTTGTTATATTACTTCACAAAATCATGGATTTGCTATCGATGATAAAACATTACCGATAGATTGGGAACCTCTTTTTGTGAATGTCAATGACGGTACTAACGAGGGGATACGCCACAAAACCAAACCTTTTTTCTCGGCCCAGTTCCATCCCGAAGCTTCCAGCGGGCCTGTAGATACAGAATATCTGTTCGATAAGTTTATCGAGAACATGGAAAAAGGTAATAAGTAAAACATTTCAGGTAAAACCAGCTAAGATTAAAATCGACATGAAGGAAATAAATAAAATATTATTGTTGGGTTCGGGAGCATTGAAAATCGGTCAAGCCGGTGAATTCGACTATTCTGGATCCCAGGCTTTGAAAGCCATCCGTGAAGAGGGAAAATACAGTGTGCTGATTAATCCGAATATTGCTACTGTGCAGACTTCGGAAGGGGTGGCCGATAAAATTTATTATTTACCGGTTACTCCTGAATATGTAGAAGAAGTCATCAAAAAAGAACGGCCTGATGGTATTTTGCTTTCTTTCGGGGGGCAGACTGCATTGAATTGTGGTGTCGAATTGTATCAGAAAGGCATCCTTGAAAAATATGATGTGCAGGTATTGGGTACTCCTGTGCAGGCGATTATCGATACGGAGGACCGGGAGATTTTTGCCAATAAATTACGCGAAATAGATGTAAAAACCCCTCGTAGTATTGCTGCCAATAGCATGGAAGAAGCCATCGCTGCTTCGAAAGAACTCGGTTTCCCGATTATTGTACGTGCTGCCTACACTTTAGGAGGTTTGGGTTCAGGCTTTTGTTCCGATGAAGAAGAACTTCGTAAATTGGCTGCCAGTGCTTTCTCTTATTCGCCTCAGGTGTTGATCGAAGAATCTTTGAAAGGTTGGAAAGAAGTAGAATATGAAGTTGTCCGTGATCAGTACGATAACTGTATCACCGTATGCAATATGGAAAATTTCGATCCACTGGGAATTCATACCGGTGAAAGTATCGTAGTGGCTCCTTCTCAGACTTTGAGTAACAGTGAATATCATAAACTTCGGGCTATCGCTATCAAGATTATTCGTCACATCGGAATTGTCGGAGAATGTAATGTTCAGTATACCCTGGATCCGAACTCTGAAGATTACCGGGTGATCGAGGTGAATGCCCGTTTGTCCCGTTCCAGTGCTTTGGCTTCGAAAGCGACGGGTTATCCCCTGGCTTTCGTAGCTGCCAAATTAGGATTGGGATACGGTTTACATGAGATTAAAAATTCTGTTACAAAAGTGACTACCGCTTGTTTCGAACCGGCTTTGGATTATGTCGTTTGTAAAATTCCGCGCTGGGATTTGAATAAGTTCGAAGGAGTGTCCAAGCTGATCGGATCCTCTATGAAGAGCGTCGGAGAAATTATGGCTATCGGACGTACTTTTGAAGAAGCGATACAAAAAGGACTCCGGATGGTGGGACAAGGTATGCACGGATTTGCCGGAAATAAGATTGAAATCCCGGATATCGATGAAGAATTGGTGAATCCCACGGATAAACGGGTTTTTGCTATCGCCGAAGCTTTCGACAGAGGATACGATGTGGATAAAATACATGAGATGACACGTATCGATAAATGGTTTTTGGAGAGGTTACAAAATATCCATTATCTGAAAAATGAGCTGAATAAATATTCGACCATTACAGGAGTGAGTTCTGTTCTGCTTCGGAAAGCAAAACAAATGGGATTTTCAGATTTTCAGATCGGACGTCTGACAATCAAAGACGATCGGCTGACTGCTCATCAAAAAATGCTGGAAGTGCGTGAATATCGGAAAGGATTGGGAATTTTACCTTGTGTTAAACAGATAGATACGTTGGCCGGAGAATATCCGGCAATGACCAATTACCTGTATGTGACCTATAATGGGACGGAAAACGATATTCAGTATGAACATGACGGCCGGTCGGTCATTGTACTGGGTTCCGGAGCCTATCGGATCGGTAGTAGCGTAGAATTCGACTGGTGTGGGGTCAGTGCTTTGAATACGATCAATAAGATGGGATACCGTTCTGTGATGATTAATTATAATCCGGAGACGGTGAGTACGGATTACGATACCTGCGATCGTCTTTATTTCGACGAATTGTCTTTCGAGCGTGTGATGGATATTGTAGAGCTGGAAGAACCGAGGGGAGTGATTGTTTCTACCGGTGGACAAATTCCGAATAACCTGGCGATGCGTCTGAACGGTCAGCATGTCAATATTTTAGGTACATCGGCAGAATCCATCGACCGGGCCGAAGACCGTCAGAAATTTTCTACAATGTGTGATCACTTGGGTATCGATCAACCCCGCTGGAAAGAATTGACCAGTCTGGAGGATATTTATACGTTTGTCGATGAGGTCGGATTTCCTTTGTTGATTCGTCCTTCATATGTCCTTTCGGGAGCTGCAATGAATGTTGTATCCAATAGGGAAGAATTGGTTCATTTTCTCGAACTAGCTGCTGAAGTATCTAAAGATCATCCGGTTGTGGTGACCGAATTTATCGAACAGGCTAAAGAAGTAGAGATAGACGCCGTAGCTCAGCATGGAGAAATAAAAGCCTATGCCATTAGTGAACACGTAGAGTTTGCCGGCGTACATTCCGGAGATGCTACGATTGTCTTTCCGGCACAAAAACTATACGTGGAAACCATGCGGCGGATTAAAAGGATTGCCCGTGCTATTGCGAAAGAACTGAATATTTCCGGGCCTTTCAATATGCAATTTCTGGCCAAAGACAACGATATCAAAGTGATCGAATGTAACCTGCGTGCTTCGCGGAGTTTTCCGTTCGTATCGAAAGTTTTGAAATATAACTTTATCGAAATGGCAACCCGGATTATGTTGGGTGAACATGTAGCCGAATTGAATAAATCGGTTTTCGATTTGGATTATGTCGGAGTCAAAGCTTCTCAATTTTCGTTTGCCCGTTTGTTAAAGGCCGATCCGGTGTTAGGAGTGGATATGTCGTCTACCGGAGAGGTGGGATGTATCGGTGAAAACTATTACGAAGCTATCTTGAAGAGTATGATTTCTGTAGGTAACCGGATTCCTGAAAAGAATATTCTGATTTCTTCGGGCCCCAGCCGTTCAAAAGTGGAATTACTCAATTCTACAAAAATGCTCATTGCCAAAGGATATCATATTTTTGCAACAGCAGGCACGGCTAAGTTCTTTGAGGAAAACGGTATTCGTGTCACCATCCTTCATTGGCCCGACGAAGAGAAAGAACCGAATATTATGGACTACCTGCGGAATAAAAAAATAGATATGGTGATTAACATTCCGAAGAATCATACAAAACGGGAATTGGATAACGGTTATAAAATTCGTCGGGCTGCCGTGGATTATAATATCCCTCTGATTACCAATGCTCGTCTGGCCAGTGCTTTCATTTATGCCATCTGTAAAGTCGACCGGCAAGACATGGCGATCAAGAGTTGGGACGAATACAAATAATATTGTAAAGGGTATCGGGACCTCTATCCCGATCGTAGCGAAGGATTTTCGGATGGCAGAGGGCCAAAGGAGATCCTTCGCTTTGTATTGGTTTATTTCAACCATCTTTTCATGGTTTGTCCTTGACACGGCATAACGTTGTTTCCGCATCGCTATATGCGAATTTAAAGCTTTTTTTTAGAATACCAGGCTGTAGATATAAACCAGCATGGAAAAAATCGATACGATTATGTCACGATTCTAAATAATTTGATATTTTTAGGCGGTTTAAATTTGATTATGCCTGGTAAAAAGATAGAAATTTCGGATGATTGCTTGATGAAACAACTGAAACTTAAGTCGTATAGGGCTTTTGAAGTGGTTTTTAATCGTTATTATGCGGGATTATATCGTTTTGCTTTGGCTTATCTGATGAATCGTGAATTAGCGGAAGATGTGGTTCAGGAAGTGTTTTGTTCGCTCTGGACTTCTTCGCTTTCAATTCCCGAAAGTACCCATCTGAAAAGTTATCTTTATGCTTCTGTAAAACATGCTTGTCTGGATTATTTTAAACATTTACAGGTGATAGACATCAATCAGGATAAATTGACAGAAGCTTTGATTTTTTCCGGGACAATAGAATATGAAGATAATGAGGATTTATTGGAAAAGGTGAAAGCATGTCTGGATAAATTACCTGAGCAACAAAGACGGGTATTGGAATTAAAAGTATTCCGCGATATGAGTTATCGTGAGATAGCAGAAACATTGAATATTTCAGAATTGACAGTCCACACCCACATAAAGAGAGCATATAAATTTATACGGAGTTCTTTGCCTTTGCTCTATTGTTTCCTGAAATATTGGGAGCAATTGTAGAATTTTTATTTTTTTTCTAAAAAAATTTCGTTTTTGTACCCTGATTTAAAAAATACTCGTCTTTATATAAAGAGAGTGTGAAAAATTATGAAAATTGATTGGAAAATTATAAGGAATTGGGCTTTGGGAGAAGCTTCAGAAAAAGAAAAACAAGAAGTGGAGAGATGGGGGGAGATGGGAGAAGAAAACCGGAATTTTCTCGAAGATACTTATAACTATTATTGTGAAGAAAGTATGGTAGAGAATCCTTCTCCGGAAAATATGAAACGTGTTTGGAGAAAATTGGATCCTTACAGGCAGATGAGAAGACGTCGGATGAGGCAGATGAGTTTGGTTGCCGCCAGTGTGATTCTTGGGATTGGAATATTTTGGGGAGATCATTTTTTCTCCGGGGTAAAAATGGAGAAAACTTTTTCAAGAACGATTCCTGTACGGTTGATAACCTCAGACGGTATTCAGCATGATCTGAATAAAGGTACATTGAAAGATTCTTTAAAAGTTGGTTTTAAGAATGAAATTTCAGAGGGATTGCAACTCGGTACTGTCATTCAGAAGAAAGAAATGACGGAGCGTTTCCATGAAATTATTGTTCCGCGTTGTGGAGAATATCGATTGGTTCTGTCCGATGGGACACGGATATACCTGAATGCCGAATCGTCCCTTCGTTTTCCGGATGTTTTTGGGGATGAACGAAAAGTATATTTGACGGGAGAAGCCTATTTTGAAGTTACACAGGATAGTCTGCGTCCCTTTTTGGTGGAATTTGAAGGAGCCTGCGTTAAGGTGTTGGGAACGCAATTTAATGTAAGAGCATATCCGACGGGCCCTTCTTTCACGACATTGGTTTCCGGTTGTGTGAAAATAGTGCATAAAAATCAGGTTTTGCAGTTGGAACCTGGTCAGCAGTGTGAAGTAAGAGAAGAGAAGATGTTGTTGCATAATGCGGATTTGATGACTGTTTTAGCTTGGAAAAACGGGGAATTCATTTTTAAGGATGTTGCTTTGGAAACTATAATGGATGAACTAGCCCGTTGGTATGATATGCAAGTGGACTATGAAACGGAAGATTTGAAAAAAATGCGGTTTTACCTTTATGTGGAGCGAAGTGAAAACCTCGAAGAAGTGCTGCAGAAAATAGCTTTGACAAACCAGGTAAAATACCGGGTTAATGGAAAGAAAATCATTATACAGAGATAAAAAACACGAAAAGTGTTGACCCCACTTTTCGTGTAAAACCTGCTAATAATATTAACAAGTTGTATTAATTCTACAAAACTATGAAAAAAAAACGAAGATTATACTTCGGTAATCTGCCGAAGTATAGAATTTTTAAACTCAAACCATTTATTTTCTTGATTTTGAGTGTCTTTTATTTCGGACAGTTATTTGGACAAAGAGATAATCCGAAAATAACATTCAATTTTCAACGGGCTCCGTTTTTCAAGGTCATAGAGAATATCCGGCAGCAAATTCCTTATGAATTTGTATTTAATTCAGAGGATGTCCGCTCTTTGAACAACATTACCCTTTCCCTGAAAGAGGTTACTTTACAACAGGCATTGGATGCCCTGTTGGAAGGTTCCGGTATGGAATATGTGATTGAACAAAAAACAGTGGTAATTAAAAAGAAGGTAAATTCTCCGTCAGAAAAATCAAAATCGATTTTATTGAAGGGATTTGTTACTGATCGCCAGAAACATCCATTACCGGGAGTAACGGTAAAATTGGCAGATATGATGTTGGGGACTTCTACCAATCATAAAGGTTATTTTTCCATTCAACTTCCGTTGGAGCGGGGAACACTTGAGTTTTCTTTTATAGGATATGTTTCACAGAAAGTGAATTTTACAGAACGAATGACAGATACACTTCGGATTGTGATGGAAGAGTTGATTGTAGGGATGGAAGAAGTTGTGGTAACCGGCTATCAGAAAGTCGATAAGCGGCGTTCTACCAGTGCTATTACCTCGGTGAAGGCTTCGGATGTATTGGTCCCCGGAATGAGTAGTATTGACCAGGCTTTGGAAGGAAGGATTCCCGAACTGATGTTAATTACCAATTCCGGTGAAGTGGGTGCAACTCCCAGGATACGGGTACGCGGAACTTCAACTCTGATTGGTAACCGTGAACCTTTGTGGGTACTGGATGGTTTTATTATGCATGATCCGGTGAATGTCAGTGTGGAGGATTTGAATAATCCGGATTATATCAATATTGTCGGAAATGCGATTGCCGGAATAAATCCTCAGGACATAGACCGGATCGATGTGTTGAAGGATGCTTCGGCGACAGCACTTTACGGAACTAAGGCTGCCAATGGCGTGATTGTCGTAACAACAAAAAAAGGTTCTATTGGACCTGCCCGTTTTTCCTATAACCATACATCGAAATTGACCCGCCGTCCCCGGTATTCGGACCGGAGCATAAATCTGATGGATTCCCGGGAACGGGTACAGTTCGGAAAAGAATTGAGCGATTTACATTATCAGTTTCCGTCGAATATGCCTAAAGTCGGATATGAAGGAGCTTTGTACCGTTATTATTCCGGTCTGACTGATTATGCTGGTTTTAAACAGGAAGTGTTGCGTTATGAGACAGTCAATACCGATTGGTTCGATATTTTGACTCAGGATGCCTATTCCCATGACCATACCTTCGGGGTGTCCGGAGGATCGGAAAGTATGCGTTATTACGTTTCGTTAGGAGCCAACTTCGAGGATGGGGTATCGAAAACAACAAAAACGGAACGGTATACGGCAATGGTAAACCTGGATATTAATTTTTCACCGAAAATAAGGGCTAATTTTTCTTTAAACGGGAATATTCAGCGGAAAAATCACCTGATGCCTGATATTGATGCGATGGATTATGCTTATAATACTTCCCGGGCTATTCCGTGTTATGATGAAGACGGTTCTTTATTTTATTATGATGCTATTGGTTATGGAGGAAGTAATGTAAGTCATAAACAGTTCAGATATAATATTCTGAATGAAATCAGAAATAGTTCTAATGATTACCGGGGAAGTACTTTAGGGGCGAATCTGACTTTGCGTTACAACATCCTGGAAGACCTGGAGCTTTCCGTTGCTGGAAATTATATGCACAGCAGCACTTTACAGGAGCAATGGTGGGGGGAAAAAAGCCATTATATAGCCCGTTTGAAAAATGCCGAATATGAAGAACTTGGAAAAACGGGAGATGCAGGGAATTGTATTTTACCTTATGGAGGTATACTGAACACCAATAATTCGGAACAAGATTCTTATACTTTCCGGACTCAGGTGGAATTCCGGAAGATGTTCGGGGAAAACCGGCAACATTTGGCGTCTGTGATGGGAGGTTTTGAATTGAACGGAAGTACTTCCAGGAGTATTGCAGATGAGAACAGAGGATTTGTGAAAGAACGGGGATTGCAGTTCATTGACAATGTGAATCTGGAGGATTATCCGCACTACCAGACCTGGATCAATAAAAATCACCGGTCATTGTTACATGGTATCAACCATGAGATTTCAGGTTACCTGACATTAAGTTACAGCTATAAAGATTATTTCACCTTAAATGCCAACGGACGGAAGCCGTAGTAATGAAAAATTCCTCCCTATCTGGTCGGTTTCGGGAATGTGGAATCTGAAAGAAACATTTATGAAGCATGCAGATTTTATTTCAAATATGCGTTTAAGGACTTCTTACGGAATACAGGGAAATATGTTGGAAGACCAGAGTCCGAACCTGATACTGAGACAAGGGACAATTAATCCGATGTATAATGAAAATATTTCAACTGTAGCCCGTTATCCGAATCCGAATCTGAAATGGGAAGAAACCCGTCAGTTCAATGTGGAATTGGATCTTTCCTTTCTGGACAACCGCATAGGGATAAACGGAACATTATACCTGAAAAAGACGGAAGATTGTTTTACGACCGTGCAGGTCTCTTCTGTGAACGGGGTACCGGGCCATTCTTATGTCATGAATGGGGGGAACCTGGAAAATAATGGTTATTCTGTCGGTTTGTCCGGAGTTCCGGTGAAAACCCGTGACTGGCAATGGAATCTGTATACTTATTTTTCAGGTAACCTGAATAAAGTGCGTTCTCAGACAGTAGAAAAATATACGATAGATTCTTATTTAAACGGAACTGCATTGGTAGATGGAGAGGCGGTCAGTAGTTTTTATTCTTATCGTTTCCTGGGCCTTAATCCTGCGAACGGCGTCCCTGTATTTAATGATTATGCAGATCGTATGCATTTACTGGAAGACCGGGAATTGGAAGATATTGTTCTGATGACTATGGAAAAAAGCGGGCAACGGGATCCGATTTTTACAGGTAGTTTGTCGACTTCACTAACCTATAAAAGTCTTTCACTTTCTGTGAATATGTCTTATAGTCTGGGATCGAAAGTGCGTTTATTCAGTCTTTATGAACCGATTTTGAATGGAGTAAGTGCTGAAAAAAATATAAGAAAGGAATTTGTTAATCGTTGGATGGCTCCGGGAGATGAATTGAATACCAATGTTCCGGTGATTTTAAGTCCTTCGGATCCAGATTATTTCAGTTCTCTTGTTCATTTTTCTTCTGTGACGAGTTCAGATATTTCTCACATTCAGCAATTTGCTAATAGTGTGTGGGATATGTACGATAAATCCGATATACGTGTAGTGAGCGGTAATTATTTGAAATGTTCTTCTTTGTCGTTGCGTTATACGCTGAATACCGAATGGTTGAGGAAGACTCCGTTTTCAAATGTGCAATTGAGCCTCAACAGTATGAATCTTTTTACAGTTTCTGCAAAAGCTTTGAAGGGACAGGATCCGTCGCAGGCTGGTTTTGCAAAACCCAATTTGTCGGTAAGGCCTTCGTATACTTTCCAATTGAATGTAACTTTTTAAAAAAACAGTAGAATGAAAAAGAATATATTACTTGTATTGGCTGTGATGATATTGGTTCGCTGTGGCTATCTGGATGACTACTCCCAGGATATGGTCGTGGTGAAATCGGTATCGGATCTGGATGAGGTATTACTTGGAAGTGTATATATACCCAGCAAGGAAGAAGTACAAGATTTAGCTTGGGGAGATATTGGTTGGTGGCTGCATATACTGGACGACGATATCAATACCGTAATTACTGATCAGGCTGAAAACAGAATATGGAATTCAGCTATGAATTCGGCTTATTTCGGTTATACCACCTGGCAAATGGAGGTGGGAAGGAGCTATAAAGGAGATGAGCTGGCTGCAGATAATGCCCTTTGGGATGATCTTTATCGCCGGATCAATGTCACTAATATTATTTTGGATGAAATCGAAGATTTAAATCCGGCTACCGAAGAAGAACGGCTGGATGCTTTGAGAGTCAGAGGGGAAACGCATTTTTTACGTGCACAGTTTTATTTCCTGCTTGTAAACATTTATGCTCAGGCCTACGATCCGGAAAATGCAGAGACAACCCTGGGAATTCCTTTGAAACTGACAGGATATGTAGAGCACGATAAAGACAAGGCTTCTCAGTTTGAACGTGTACCGGTTGCGAAAGTATATGAACAAATCGTGAAAGATCTGAAAGCAGCAGTGGATTATTTTACCCAAAGTCCGCAGACACGTTTATTTTACAGGGCTTCCGGGGAAGCTTCGCTATTACTGTTAAGCCGTGTATATCTTTACATGCAGGATTGGAAAAACGCCTGGCAGGCTGCAGATGATCTGTTAAAAATCAAATCTTCACTGAAAGATTATGCTGTTGTGAAGGATGAAGATGAGGTTATTTCCAGGACCAATCCGGAAATATTGTTTTCTCAGGGCTCATTAAACGTACAAAATGCTTTTACCGGTAATGGCGGTGATTTTTGTATTGCTAACGGATTGTATCGGTTATATGCAGATAATGATTACCGGAAAGAATTGTTTTTTACTCCGGCTTCTTCCAGTGACAGCATAGCATTGGGACGTAAATATAAACGTGGTTTACATCAGTCATATGTTTCGGATTTATTTTTATTACGGATTTCAGAAGCTTACCTGAATATTGCTGAGGCGTGTGCGATGCTTGACGATCCCTCAGGGGCGTCGGATTGGTTGAATATTTTCCGGAGAAACAGGATTGAAGGTTGGCAGGATGTAAGTTATGATCAGAACACTGTGATAGAGGAAGTACGGAAAGAACGTCGCAGGGAATTGTGTTTTGAAGGGCACAGGTGGTTTGATCTGCGGAGGTATGCTGTGTGTCGGAAAGCTCCTTTACGGAAAGCAATAGAGCGTGTTTTTGCTGTATACGATTGGGATAGTAAAATGAAATTCATGCGTGGAGAAGTTTTCCGTCTGGAAATCGATGATCCGGCTTATGTATTTTCTATTCCTAAATCAGTATTGGAATTTGATACCGATATGCCTGATAATGTCAGACCGATGCGAAGATTAACAGAGGTAATTAATGCAAATTTTGATTGATTATGAGAAGGTTTATATATATATGTTTCTGCCTGCTAATGATAGCGTGCAGTAAGGAAAGTACATTGGAATCCCGGATAAATCTGGATGAATTGTATGTTATACAGGATGATCCTGACGATCCTGTAAAGCATCGGATTTATGAAATTTATGAAACTTATGGGATACCGGTATATTTCAATGATACGATCGGGAGGATATTTTTGAAAACAGACGTCCATGGGCAACCGGTTTATCAATATGAAAAACTGGATTTGGCTTGGGGATACGATAGTTATGAAAAACTGGAATATCATTATCAGTATATAACTGATCCGGAAAAACAATTGGAAGTACTGACCTGGATCGGGCAATACCTGAGAGATGCTGACAAGGCTTTATTCCCTTTTTGTTTTTTTGTCCCGGAATCGGTGACAACTAAAAATTTGGATAACAGGGAGGTGACAGAACTCGATCAACAGTTTATGATAGGTTTCCGTACGTTAACTATGATTATGGGAAATTGGGAAGGAGAAAATCCCGGGGATATTCTGTTGAATATGAAAAGGAATATGGTGACTCAAAAAATCAAAAATTATTCAGAAGACTTGGCATATTTCAACAAAGTTTCCGATGCGAACTGGTACGGGACAAAGTATTGGTCGGAGGTGGATAATACCATTACTACTTACTGGAATTGTGATGTCTTGAATCCGGATTATACGGGTAGTCTGACCGGGGAGGCTTTGGAAGAGCAACGGGTAGAGGCGCGGGCTGTTACAGGCCGTTTCGGTTTCGTTATGGGAGATGAGTGGGGAGGTGGATTGTTTACTCCTTATGATACCCAGAGAGATCTGGAGTGTTTTGTAAAAGTTATACTGGCTACTGGTTCGGATGAGGTTTTCCGTGAACAATGGGGTACTTATCCCCTGGTCATGGAAAAATATGAGGTGTTGTATGAGATTATTACTGAAAAATTGGGTGTTGAATTGTAAAACGGGTATTATGAAAAAGATCATATATATATTATTCGGAATGTTGGCGTGGTGGTCTTGTGAAGATGAAAATTCTTTGATCGGACCGGAAGGAGTCTTTTCGGAATATACTGATTCAAGGGATGGAAAGATCTACCGTTGTGTGACTATCGGAGACCAGACCTGGATGGCGGAAAATTTGGCCTACCGTCTGCCTTTAGGAAGTGTAGACGGTTGTTATACTTATCGGGAGGAGAATTTGGATACAAACCGCA
>OBAS01000512.1_pt1 | contig 31454 bp, 29 predicted proteins | sample 1517591 | NCBI WGS metagenome assembly OBAS01 (sample SAMN04571700, study PRJEB22368) | human gut metagenome | biome: human gut; material: stool | host: Homo sapiens | place: Luxembourg | collected 2012-10-05
TTCAAAGCCGCTTCGTCGGAGAGAAAAATATCGACGAAGTGATCGGCAGGCTCGCTTTTGAAAGAGACGTAAAAGAAACACTGGCGTAATTTTGTCGGTATGGTACTGCTTTGATTTGAAAGGAGTTACTATGGCAAAGCAGATCATTTACAATGCAGGAATTTACGTCCGCATCTCGCAGGAGGATATGAAAGCCGGCGAATCCCTGTCAATAGAAAACCAGAAACTTATCCTCACCAAGTATGTCAAGGAGCAAGGTTGGAATCTCGTTGATACCTACGTCGATGACGGCTGGAGTGGAACTGATTTCGACAGACCTGCGGTGCAGAGATTGCTGTTCGATGCTCAGTCGAGAAAGATCAATCTTATCATCCGCAAAGACCTCAGCTGTTTCGGTCGAAATTACATCGAAGTAGGCAGATATGTGGATTACATTTTTCCGAGTTATAATATCCGCTTCATCTCTCTCAATGATAATGTGGATACCGCCAGCAAGGATACCTCCGCACTTGATATGATGCCGATCGTCAACTTATTCAATGAGTGGCACGCTGCTTCTACGAGTAAGAAGATCAAGGCTGTCATCGAAGCCAATGCAAAGGCTGGCAAGTATCGCACGACCTGCGCTCCGTTCGGTTACACAAAAGGCGATGATCCGAATCATCTGCCTGTGATCGATCCCGATGCTGCACCTATCGTCCACAACATCTTTGAAATGTGGGCAAGCGGTATCAATCCGCATCACATTGCTGATAAGCTCAATGAGGACGGTGTGCCGATACCGTCAGATTACTACTACGCAAAGCTCGGCAAGCCAAATCCTCGCCGTACAAGGCATATGTGGAGCCCTGAAACAGTCAGGCAGATACTTCACAATTACACCTACTTCGGTCACCTTGTTCAGCTCCGCACAAGAACTGTCAGCTACCAAAATCACAAGGTCATCAAAAATGACGAGGAAGACATAATCGTTGTGAAGAATACGCATGAAGCTATTGTTTCTCAGGAGCTTTGGGACAGGGTTCGTGAGATGGAGCAATCGGTGTCGCAGGGCAAGCACAAGCGTAACAGTAGTGGCTATGTGGCAAATCTCAGCGGTTTGATCTACTGTCAGGACTGCGGAAAAAAAGTCCGCCTTGCGTGGAACAACACCACGAACGGCAGTAAGAAGAAGCCGAGAAAGTATATCTGCCACAATTACAACTGCACCTCTTACATGAAATTCGGAAAACTTTACTGTCCCAGCCATTACATTAAAATGCAGGATATGGACGCTATTGTGCTGGAAGATATTCGCAGTCTCGCTCAGCTTGTTGTAGAAGACGAGGAAAAGGCATAGTCGGAATTTCTTTCACGCAAGGCGAAGCACCACGAGGAGCAGTATTCCGTTGACACTAAGAAGCTCACAGAGGGCAAATTTCGTTTGCAGGAGCTTGATACACTGATCCAGAACATCTATGAGGACAAAGTTCTCGGAAAGGTGTCAGAGGATGTAGCGATGAAGCTGATAGCAAAATATGAAGCAGAGCAGAAAGAGCTATCCACAGAAGTTACTGGCCTTGAAGAAAAGTTCAAAACGATCAGGCAGGACGAAGAAGATGTGGCTCTATTCATGGAGCGTCTGAGAAAATACACCGATTTGCAGGAGCTTACCCGTGAGATGTGCCTGGAGCTTATCGAATATATCACCCCTGATGCCTATGTGGAGGGGCAGCCCCGTGAGATCTACATCTACTACAAGCTACTCGATGAACCCCTCAAGGACAAGAGAAGCCTGTTTTAAGGTGATTTTACGTTGTTTACCCACCATACGAAAGTGTGTTACCATTTGGCAAGAGGACAACGATGAACGTCTACACCGACGCCACGAGCGACTTCAAAAAGAAAGAATTTCAGACCCTTGAAAAGCTTCTCAAGGGCGGCAGTGCCGAATAATAAAAAAGAGATCACCGATGAACCAAAACATCAGTGATCTCTCATATGTTATCATATTTTTTTGTAAGTTTCTGACCGATTGGCGTAAAATTGGCGTAAGCCGTCGGTTAGACCTGCTGAAAACCCCGCAAGATCAAGGGTTTATCACTCTAGTGTCTTCATCGTAGGGAACAACAGCACATCTCTGATAGCCGGCGAGTTCGTCAGCAGCATAACAAGTCTGTCAATGCCGTAACCAATTCCGCCTGTAGGTGGCATACCTATCTCCAAAGCTCTCAGGAAGTCCTCGTCTGTGTGGTTTGCTTCCTCATCACCCTGCTTCAATGCCTCTTCCTGTGCCGCAAATCTCTCACGCTGATCTATCGGATCGTTCAGCTCTGAGTATGCGTTGCACATCTCTCTGCCTGTGATGAAAAGCTCAAATCTTTCTACATAATCAGGATTTTCTGGCTTCTTCTTTGTAAGTGGAGAAATCTCGATAGGGTGATCCATTATGAATGTAGGCTGAATAAGATGCTCCTCAACATATTCCTCAAAGAACAGGTTGAGTATGTCGCCCCTCTTGTGCCTTGCCTCGTATTCAATGTGATGCTCGTCTGCAAGTGCTTTTGCTTCTTCTGTTGTGGCTACCTGTGAGAAATCAACACCAGAATACTTCTTAACTGCATCGATCATCGTCATTCTCTCAAACGGCTTGCCAAGGTCGATCATTACATCACCGTATGGTACGCAAGTTGTGCCGCATACCTCCTGAGCAACGTGCCTGAACATATTCTCAGTCAGATCCATCATGCCGTAGTAATCTGTGTATGCTTGATAAAGCTCCATAAGAGTGAACTCAGGATTGTGCCTTGCGTCAACACCCTCGTTTCTGAATACTCTGCCTATCTCGTATACTCTTTCAAGTCCGCCGACAATAAGTCTTTTCAGATAAAGCTCCAAAGAGATTCTCAGCTTAACGTCCTCGTCAAGTGCATTGTAGTGTGTCTCAAATGGTCTTGCAGCAGCTCCGCCTGCGTTAGATACCAGCATTGGAGTTTCAACTTCCATGAAGCCCTGTCCATCAAGATATCTTCTGATAGATGAGATTATCTGCGACCTCTTTATAAATGTGTCCTTTACCTCAGGATTGCATATAAGGTCTGTGTATCTCTGTCTGTATCTAGTGTCCTGATCCTTCAGACCATGCCACTTCTCAGGCAACGGCAGAAGCGACTTTGAAAGCAGTACGAACTTCTGAGCGTGAATTGATATCTCGCCCATTTTTGTTCTGAATACAAAGCCTTCAATGCCAACGATATCACCGATATCGCCCTTCTTGTAATCGTCAAATTCTTCCTTGCCGATCTCGTTCATTCTCAGATAGACCTGAACCTTGTCGCTTTTATCTCTCAGGTCAAAAAAGCTTGCCTTGCCCATAAGACGTCTTGACATTACTCTGCCTGCAACGCTTACTGTTATGCGGTTTGCCTCGAGAAGCTCCTTGAGTTTTTCCTCGTCTTCGCCTGCCTGTTCCTTAAGCTCAGCCTCAAGCTTTTCATACTGTGCTTTAGCCTCGGCACAGCTTGCCGTAACGTCATACTTTGTTATCTCAAATGGATTCTTGCCCTTGGCTTTCAGTTCCTCCAGCTTGTCCATTCTTATCTTCTTTAAGCTGTTTATGTCCTCCTGAGTAAGCTCTTCCTCAGGAGCGTTTGTGCGGTTTTCCTCGCTCATTTATATTTTCCTTTCCGTGTGTTTTGTAAGTGGTCTGTTACTTTGAAATGTCGATGACCTCGAATTTCAGCAGACCGGCAGGTGTTTCAGCCTCGAAAATGTCGCCTACCTTGTGCTTGAGTGCAGCCTTGCCTATAGGTGACTCGTCAGAGATCTTGCCGTTGTCAGGGTCAGACTCAGTTGAACCCACTATCTGAAGATCCTCGATCTCGTCAAGCTCGATATCCTTTATCTTGATGATAGAGCCTACGCCTATCTCGTTTACAGAAATATCATCGTCCTCAACGACAGTTGCGTTTGAAATGAGAAGCTCTAACTCATTGATCTTTGATTCAAGGATAGCCTGCTCATTCTTTGCCTCGTCGTACTCAGCATTCTCGGAAAGGTCTCCGAAAGAACGTGCTTCTTTAAGCTTCTGAGCAACTTCACGTCTTTTTACTGTAATAAGGTATTCAAGTTCCTCCTGCAATTTAGCATAACCTGCTTTTGAAACAGTCTTAGAAATAGCTGCCATAATTAAACACTCCTATATCAATATAATTTTATACGGGTACTATCAACTTAATATTATACACGATTTGCCCTCTTTTGTCAAGGTCGGAAGCCGTCGCAAACGGGCTTTTTTGCACCTTTGGACAGTCTGCACGATTTTACATTTTGCACAAATTTTCACCTCTGACAGCGTGTTAGGATATTGAAAATAATAATAGTATGATTTATAATTATCTTATGATAAAACAAGTTATGAAAAAACATAGGAGGAAATTTTCATGCCAAACCCCATTTTGCCTGCATGGGAGTATATCCCTGACGGCGAGCCGAGAGTCTTCGGCGACAGAGTTTATCTTTATGGCTCACATGACAGAGCCGCCCAAAGCGACTTTTGCGACTATAAACTGAAAGTCTGGTCTGCACCGCTTGATGACCTTAACAATTGGGTCTGCCACGGACACAGCTTCCATACCCGTGATGACCGTGACCATAAGTCCGATACCGAGGGAATGACCGACCGCAAGCTGTTCGCTCCGGACGTTATAGAAAAAGACGGCAGGTATTATCTCTATGCCTATATAGTCGGCTCAAAGGGTGTTGTTGGCGTGTCCGATAAGCCAGAAGGTCCTTTCAAATTCCTTTCTCAGTATAAATATGACCCTGAGGACGCAGGCGATGACGGCATTTATAATGATGCAGGCGTGCTTGTTGATGATGACGGCAGAGTGTATATTTATTACGGCTTCACAGAATCTAACTTCAACGAGATAGACCCTGCGGATATGTATACCATTAAAAAGGGAAGCTACAAAAGAGCGGTCATTGATGACAGCGACAACGCACCACAGGAACAGCGCTTCTTCGAGGCAAGCTCCCCGAGGAAAATCGGAGATACATACTATCTTATATATTCCCCATGTGTAGGAAGCAGGCTTGCCTATGCGACCTCAGATAAGCCACAAGGTCCGTTCAAATATCGTGGATATATAATAGACAACGGCGTTGATTATCCAGGCGGAAATGACCACGGCTCAGTGTGTAACATAAATGGTCAGTGGTATATCTTCTATCACAGAATGACAAACAATACCATAATGTCAAGACGTGCCTGCGTTGAGAAAATAGAGATCCTCCCTGACGGAACGATACCGACAGTGGAAATGACCTCGCTTGGCTTTGAAGACAGCCTTGACCCTTTCAAGCCTTATCCTGCGGATATAGCCTGCGTGCTTAAAGGAGGCTGTTTTATCACCGAAAAGGATATCTTCACAAGAAGTATCGTGAACATCACCGAGGGCAATGTTATAGGCTATAAGTATTTTGATTTTGGCGAGGACTTTTCCTCAAAGACCATGAAGATAGCCCTGAAAGTCAGGGGAATGGGAACTGTCACGAAGGTGGCGGTCTATGCTGATGACTATGAGAACAGCGAGCCTGTAGGCTATGTTGATATAGGCACAGGCGACGGAGTTTACACAGGAGTAGTCAAGTCACTCACAGGCAGACATTCTATTTACTTTGTGCCTACTGCTTTTTCAGATGAGCTTGACGATTGGATAGCGGATTATTTCAAAACCAAACCGCTTTTTGAGCTTGAAGAATTTGTATTTATGAAATAGGAGGAAATGACATGGAAAAGTTTAGGCTTATCCCACTTCTTACCGCGGCGGTCATGGGTTGCACAGCACTGCTTGCAGGCTGTGGAAAGGGAAGTGACAGCTCTTCATCTAAGGCAGAGGAGGGCGCAAAGACCTCTGATGACGGAAGCATAAACAAAGACCTTACCGCAACTGAGCTTGCAAGACTTCTGGGCAACGGCACAAACCTTGGAAACACCATGGAAGCCTACGGTCATAAAAGCTATTCCGCAGACACCGACCCTGAAAGCTTTGAAACTTTCTGGGGTCAGCCTGTCACAACGGAAGAAATGATAAAGGGCATGAAAGCAAGCGGCTTTGACTCTCTCCGTGTGCCTGTGGCATGGACAAACGCAATGGAGTATGAAAAAGGCGATTACACCATAAATGAAGCCTATCTTGACAGAGTAGAGGAGATAATAAACTACGCTTTGGATAATGATATGTATGTTATCATAAACGACCACTGGGACGGAAGCTGGTGGGGAATGTTCGGTTCTTCCGAGCAGAGCGACGTTGACAAGGCGTTTGAAATGTACAAGTCCATGTGGACGCAGATAGCGAACAGATATAAAAAATACTCTGACAGACTTATATTTGAGGGTGCAAACGAAGAGCTTGGTGACAGACTCAATGACACAGACGTGTGCAAAAACTCAGGCTCGCTTTCAAAAGCCAAGTGCTATGAAATGGCCAACAAGATAAATCAGACCTTTGTTGATACTGTCCGTGCAACAGGCGGAAACAACGAACAGCGTTTTCTTCTTATCGCAGGCTACAATACCGATATCACAATGACCTGCTCAAACAAGTTCCAAATGCCAACTGATACCGCAAAGGATAAGCTCCTGCTTTCTGTTCATTATTATACCCCATGGGATTATTGCGGAACAAAGGGACGCTCGGATTGGGGAACAAAGACAGACTATGAGGAGCAGAACAGACTTTTCAGGAACATGACAAAGTATTCCGAGCAGGGCTACGGCATAATAATAGGCGAGTATGCAGTGCTTACAAACGGCGGTGACGTAAAGAAAGGCACTGACAAGTTTATTGACAACCTCCTTGACAACTGCGACGCCTACGGCTTTGCACCATTCCTTTGGGATTGCAGTGATTTCTTCTCACGTTCAGAGCTTAAAATGCGTGATGAAACTGTGGCAAAGATATTTGATGAAAGACGCCGTGATAACCAATCCTCGATGACAGTGGAGGAGGAAAGAGCCGCTGCTGTAAAGAAGCTTGATGAAACTCTTGCGGCTGCACCTGAAAAGCTAACAGATGATACCGCACCGCAGGCTGACGAGAACACAGCGGTGGCATGGATAATGTATCAGAGTGCAGATTTTTCCGTATGCTACAGCGTTGGTGACGAGTATGACCCGGTATCAAAGAGCGACGGAGTGATCGCAGAAAACGCAGTTATAGACGGTGAGGGAACATACACAGTAAGCCTTGATATGTCATCAAACAACGCCAACGGCATTGCATTCTCGGCTTTGGGTATCGCAAACGGTGAGAAGCTTTATCCGAACTATATTGCAACTATTGACGAGATAAAGATAAACGGTGAAGCTGTTGAAACCACAGCGGAGGGCTATACGACCTCTGACGACCAGCTTTGCACAAGAGTAAACCTTGTAAATCAGTGGGTATCCACACCACCTGAGGACGCAAGGATAGCAGGCGGTGACCTTTCAAAGGCTTCTCCAACAATACTTGACTATGCAGGAAAGATAAACACTCTCGAAATAACATTCACATACGCTCCTGCGGCATAAAATAAGCAATATAAAAACGGCAGTTCAGCATATGCTGTTCTGCCGTTTTAGTTTGTGAAATATCAGAACTGCGAATTAGTCCAGTCCACAATACTTTGGATAGACTTATCACGCTTGTTAATGAATGCCCTTATGCAGTCTGATGAAGCATATCCTCCATGAAGCGCTTCATCAGCCGAGCCTGTTTCCGGGTATCTTGCAAAGAACTGCTCATAAAGAGGGGAATAAATGCTCTCAAATTCTGCGAGCTTATCAAGTGCCTTTTCTTTTTCAAACGTACCCTCAGACATCTTTAAAAGCCTGTCATTGAAATCGTTCCTGAAATCTTCATTTGACATAAGATAAGCAAAACTCAGAACCGCAGGATTTTTCGTGTCCGTGTCAAGCAGTCCCTTTGGCTTGTAGTTATCCTCTTTCATGGTGTTCGTCCATGCGTCGCCTTCACCGCTCACTCCGCCGAACTCAACGTCATAGAACATGAAACGCCATTTGCCGTCTGCATATTCGTTGGAACTGTCTGTGTTCTGCACCTTCCACATTGACCAGTTTTTGCCCGGCCAATCCCACTTGTTGTTTATCCAAACCTCTGCAAGAAAATAATCTCTCACACTGTCCGTGTCAACAAGCTTTGAGAACTCATCATAATCTGCCTGTGCGGATAAGTCTTTGTGAGAAGCGAAGAAATCTGTAAGCTCCTTGAAGAAATATCCCTCGTCTTTTTCTCCCTCCGGAAGCTTGCCCTCGTCAAGCTTGTAGCCGCTCTGATAGGTTTCTGCGTCGCCTTTGTAGACCACCACATCGTCTTTGTTCACACCGTAGTGGCTTTCAAAATAATTGTCGGAATAGTCTTCCTCTAGCACATAAAGTCCCCAGTATTCGCCATTCAGATAAACAACGCATGGACATGAAGCCTTTGTTGAGCCGTCAAGCTCTGTCATAAGACTCTGCCAATAGGTGTCATTGAATTTTGCCGTAAAAGCACAATTTCCACCTGCACGGAGAGTAAGCGTCTTAAAGCTGTCGATAGTTTCATCAGATGCGTTTTTCAGCCCCTCAAAGACCTCATAGTTAAACTTCTTTTCACCATATTTCTTTCTGGCGTAAAGCCTGAATCCCTTTTGCAGGTCGGAGCGTGAATAGTTTCCCTGTATCCTTATGCCGCAATCCTGTGACAAAGCGTTCGTCACAATTCCCTCGGCTGAAATCTCGTTAAGCTCGATGTGACAATCACGTTCCCATTCCTTGCCACGCTGTTTGTAGTTTGCGTCAAGCTGTCTTGCGGTTTCGTTTTCTATGCTTTCTCCGCCGGATTTATAGTCCTCAAGTGCCTTGCTGAAAATATCTCCCTTGACGTAAATGCCGATCTTGCTGTCAAAAAGGTCAGCGTAGTCCATTGTGATGTTCATTACCGCAAGGTCATGCCCTGCCGCTTCACAACTTTCTTTAAGCCCTTTTATATGTTCTTCTGCGCTTCCTATGTAAAAGCTGCCTGAGAAGCTTTTTGAAACGCTTCCGTCGCTTTTTTCACTTGACGCTCTTATAACAGTGCATTTGTCCACCGCATTGTCAGAAGGTGCTTTTTTGTTGCACCAGAAATCCCCCTCGCCAAAGCTGAACTCATTGAAATTTCCTGATATCATCTCAGTTGGTACTGCTGAAACCACATTAGGGTCATTGCTCCTGTCTTTTATCTCTATAGGGGCAGTGTATTCTTCTCTCGTGGCAGAGGCCCGTGGGTCTGTGCCGTCAGTGGTGTAGTATATCTTCTCGCCCTCGTTTGCGGTAAGCTCAAGGCTGAAACCGCTGTCATAAAAGCCGCTTTCCTGCGAAAAACCTATCACGCTGTCATTGAGGTCAAACTCAGGCTTGTCTGTTTCAGGCTCGGTGGTGGTATTATCATAGTCTGAAACACTGCTGTTCGCTTTGCCGGAGCTTTCAGCCGCTTTTGATGAAGCCTGCGAGCCGTCCCCACCCTTTGAACAGCCCGACAGCATAAGCACTGCGGCCATAAGGCATAATATTTTTCTTGCGTTCATATATTTCCTGCTTTCTGTTTTATGTAAACGTTTTACTTTGCACATATGATTGTACCATAACAAAGCTGTGAAAGCAATAGAAACGCATGATTTTTGGCATTTGCAACTGTTTAAAGCCTGTTTGTTTGTCTATTATGGATATAAAAAGCGACATAAAAAAGCGTCGGATAAACTACCCGACGCTTTGTGTATTGTATTTTAAGTTATTGTTTGTTTTTATTGTAGATTATCATAAGCCCTTTGAGCAGAAGCTCATCGTCAATGACGATGTCACGCTTGCAGTAAGGAACTATTATCTTTGCCACACCGCCTGTGGAAACCACAGTGCATTTTTCACCAAGCTCGTTTTCTATCCTCTCGATAACTCCGTCAATGCTTGCGGCGTTGCTATGGATTATACCGCTCTTCATACAGTCGATAGTATTAGTGCCTATGACCTTTTTAGGCGGTACAAGGCTGATGAAAGGAAGCTGTGAAGCCTTGCCCGAAAGCGAGTCGAGGGAAGTTCTGAGTCCCGGTATTATCATTCCGCCTATGAAATTCTTTTCCTTGTCTATTACTGATATGGTAGTAGCAGTGCCCATATCTATCATTATGATAGGCACAGGGTAGAGGTTTATCGCCGCAACTGCGTCTGCAACTCTGTCGCTTCCGAGCTGTGCGGGATTGTCGAGATTTATCTTAAGTCCCGTCTTTATTCCGGGCCCTACCACCATGATGCGCTTTTTGATAAGCCTCTCCATTGCCTCTTTCATCGTGAGGGTAACAGACGGCACAACGGACGAGATTATGCCGCCCCTGAAATCTGACATATCTATAGAATGTATCTCAAGAATGTTCTTGAGCATTATGGCATATTCAAGTGCCGTGGACTGCTGATTTGTAGAAAGTCTTTCAACAAAAAGTATCCTGTCGCTTTCAAAACAGCCCATTACTATGTTAGTGTTTCCTATATCGACCGCTAAAACCATTTGTATGTTATCCTTTCGGTGAATTTATGCCTGCGCTTTGTTTTTGCTGGGTATGAACCTTGCCTTATAAAGTGCAGCACCCACTGTGCCTGTAACAAATGTACATACAGCCATTTCGACCAGAGCGTTTATGCCTACAAAGGTGCAGATGAATACTATGATATTCTTTCCGCCCATAAGCTCTTTTACATAATCGGTGTTGCCGAAAAGCAAAACAAGCGCACTCATAAAGAACGCAGTGTTCAAAAACGCAGTAAAAAAGCCCGTAACAGCATATGAAACATAATTGTTTGTTACCTTGCTCATGCCTTTTGCAATAAATCCTACGATAATGCCGTCAAGAAGTCTTGGCACAAATCGCTGAACGAAAGCCAGAACCGGATCGATCGCAACAAGTGCCGCACCCATTCCGCTTGGCACGCCTATTCCGAAGCACTGCAAAAAGCTGAGCAGTCCGAAAACCCCTCCAATGACTGCACTTCCCACAGGGCCTACCGTTACAGCCGCTATGGCAATAGGAATTACGTTGAGAGTAATTACCAGCGGTCCGATAGGTATAGAACCGATAGGAGTGAACGAGAAGATCATTGTAAGAGCTGTCATCAATCCCAGTATCACCAATGATTTTGTGTTGACCTTTGTTTTCATATTAAATTTCCTCCTTGTTATTATTCCTCCGTCATGGGAGGATACAATACAATACCAATATATTATAGCACATTTTTTCGCATATTTCCATAGCTTAAGCAAATTTTTTATGAATTTTTTTATCTTCATAAACAGGAATATCTCCCCACTCACAAATGTATAATTTATTAACAAAAGAAAACGAAATAAGCACTGCAAAATTCCATATAGTGCAAACAAAATCGTGATTTTTCATGTAATTGTGATATTTTTTACACCTGTTTTACACATTCATATGTACATTTAGCTGTATGCACATACTTATATATGCTATGTAAAAGTTAATAATTAATAGAATGTTCATAGATTATGTTAGAATAGTTCATTGACATTTTGTATAATTAAAGGCAAGCAAAGAGAGAATTTGTGTGAGATTTACACAAACCTCTTTGAACACATTATTACATTACATATAGGAGGAATTAGAAATGAGATTTACATTACCAAGAGACCTTTATCACGGCAAGGGAGCATTGGAGAACCTGAAAACACTGAAAGGTAAGAAAGCTATCATCGTAGTCGGCGGCGGCTCAATGAAGAGAAACGGTTTTCTCCAGAAGGCAGAAGCTTATCTGAAAGAGGCTGGAATGGAAGTTAAGCTTCTTGAGGGCGTAGAGCCAGACCCTTCTGTAACAACAGTTATGAACGGTGCAAAGGTCATGCTCGAATTTGAGCCTGATTGGATCGTAGCAATGGGCGGCGGTTCACCTATCGACGCTGCAAAGGCTATGTGGATCAAGTATGAGTATCCTGACTGCACATTTGAAGATATGTGTAAGGTATTCGGTATCCCTGAGCTGAGAAAGAAAGCACACTTCTGCGCAATTTCTTCAACATCAGGCACAGCTACTGAGGTAACAGCATTCTCTATCATCACAGATTATGACAAGGGTATCAAGTATCCTATCGCTGACTTTGAGATCACACCGGATGTAGCTATCGTTGACCCTGACCTTGCTGAAACAATGCCACAGAAGCTGACAGCTCATACAGGTATGGACGCTCTGACACACGCTATCGAAGCTTATGTTTCAACAGCAAACTGTGCATATACAGATCCGCTTGCTATCCACGCTATTGAAATGATCCAGAAGGATCTTGTTGATTCCTACAACGGCGATATGGGCGCAAGAGATAGAATGCACGACGCTCAGTGTCTTGCAGGTATGGCATTCTCAAACGCTCTGCTTGGTATCGTTCACTCAATGGCTCATAAGACAGGCGCAGCTTTCGCTGACTATGGCGCACACATTATCCACGGTGCAGCTAACGCAATGTATCTGCCAAAGGTTATCGCATTCAACGCTAAGGACGAAACAGCTAAGAAGAGATATGGCGTTATCGCTGATTATATGCACCTCGGCGGTTCAAACGATGACGAGAAGGTAAAGCTCCTCATCGAGTATGTAAGAGGCATGAATGACAAGCTCAACATTCCTCACTGCATCAAGAACTATGGTACAGACAGCTATCCATGTGAGCAGGGCTTCGTTCCTGAGAACGTATTCCTTGAGAGACTCCCTGAGATCGCTAAGAACGCTATCGCAGACGCTTGCACAGGTTCTAACCCACGTCAGCCTTCACAGGAAGAAATGGAAAAGCTCCTCAAGTGTTGCTACTACGATACAGAAGTTGATTTCTAATTCTCCAGATTATAGAACAGAGAGCGTCCCGAACTTGTTTCGGGGCGTTTTCTGCTTTTTGTGTATTTCGCTTAAAAACACTTGATTTTTGCTAGGCTTTATGTTATAATTTTAGTAGACTTGGGAATTTTTATTATATGAGCAGGGGAGAGTGTTTATTTTGCAGGACATGGACTATTATTTTTCTCATTTTCCTGTGCTGGAAACAGAAAGACTCATACTCAGGGCGAAGACCGCTACTGACGCAGAGGATATGAAAACCTATATGGCTGACGAGAGCCTTTACAAATATTGGGGCAGAAACATGACAAGGCAGGAAAGAGAGCCGTCGCTTTTTTTCGGACGCACTCTTAACAACGGCAAAAAGGATCATATAAGCTGGGGGATAGAGCTAAAGAAAAATCATAGGTTGGCAGGGGAGGTAAATCTCTTCAATATCGAGAATGACAGACAGGCAATGATAGGCTATCGAATCTCGGCGGCGTATCAGAACATGGGCTTTGTCACGGAGGCTTTAAGGCGTGTGATCAGATTTTGCTTTGAGGAAACAGGCGTTCAAAGGCTTGAAGCTGAGGTCATGACGGTGAATGTGGCTTCAAACAGAGTAATGGAAAAATGCGGCTTTACCTGTGAGGGAACAAAGCGTCAGGCAAAGTTTGTGAACATCTACACAGATTTCAACATCTATGGGCTTCTCAGAAGCGATATTATGGGAGAGCGTGCGGCTTCTACATAAGACAGAAAAATAACGGGCGGAAGATTTGGTCTTCCGTCCGTTTTGTGTTGTTCTGTATTAGCTTATCAGCCTATGGCTTTGAACGCCTCTCTTATTGAGCGCACACCGATTATTTTCATTGAGAATTTGCTTGTATCAACGCTTTTCAGCGAATGTGCAGGAACGATACAAGTTTCAAAGCCCATTCGTTCGCACTCCGCAAGCCGCTGTTCACAGTGGGAAATGCTCCTAAGCTCTCCGCCTAAGCCTATCTCGCCAAGGGCGATAAGCTTGTCGCTTATTATCTTGTCCGTCAGCCCCGAATAAAGCGCCAACGCTACCGATAGGTCAGCCGCAGTGTCATCAAGCTTTAATCCGCCTACAATGTTGATGTAAACGTCCAGCCCACCGAAAAAATAGCCAAGCCGCTTTTCAAGCACAGCTATTATTATCGCCATTCTGTAGTAGTCAAAGCCCGTGGCAGTACGTCTTGGAGAGGCAAGCACGCTCTTGCATACAAGTGCCTGGACTTCCGCCATAACAGGCCTTGTGCCTTCCATTATGCAGGCAACGCAAGTTCCCGAAGCGTCTGTCGGTCTGCCCTCCAAAAACATCATAGAGGGATTTTCAACTTCCAACAGACCGCTGTCAGCCATTTCAAACATACCTATCTCGTTGGTTGAACCAAAACGGTTTTTTATGGCTCGCAGTATCCTGTAGGTGAGATTTCGCTGACCCTCAAAATACAGCACGCAGTCCACAATGTGTTCCATGACCTTTGGTCCTGCGATAGCACCGTCCTTGTTGACGTGACCAACTATGAACATTGGTATCTCTTCCGACTTTGCTGTGCGCATGAACATATTTGTACATTCTCTTACCTGCGTCACAGACCCCTGCGCTGAGGATATCCCGCTTATGTTCATGGTCTGGATAGAGTCGATTATGACTATCTCAGGCTTTTCTTTTACTATCACAGAGCATATCTGCTCGCAGTCATTGTCTGCAAGAAGATACAGATTTTCAGAGTCAACATGAAGCCTGTTTGCACGAAGCTTTATCTGCCGTACAGACTCCTCTCCCGATACATAAAGTATGGTGTGGTCTTGCCCTAAATACTGACATATCTGCAAAAGCATTGTGGATTTTCCTATGCCCGGTTCACCGCCCAGAAGCACCAGAGAGCCTTTCACAAGCCCTCCTCCAAGCACTCTGTCAAGCTCTTTCAGCCCCGTTGCATAACGTATCTCGTTGTAGCTTGCGTCAACGTCGTCTATGCCAACTATCTTGTCGGAAATATCCCTGACAGTCGTGGGCTTAGACTTTGCACCGCCCGCCCTGACCGCAAGCTCAACCTCCTCAAAGGTGTTCCATTCGCCGCAGTTAGGGCATTTGCCGTTCCATTTTGAAGTTTCATATCCGCACTGACTGCACACATACGAAGTTTTCACCTTTGCCATATGGACGTTCCTTTCTGCATATTTATCTGATGATTTGCTGATATATAAAAATGCTGCGCCGATTTTGTGTAGGGGCTGGCACCACCGACAGCCCGTTTATGTTGAGGTGATCGCTCGTGCAAAGCGCTGAAATTACTTGCCCTCAAGACCCTTCAAAGCCTTTATCTCGTCACGGTCGAGCCTTATAACAGAATCCTTTATTACCTCAATATCGTCTTTCTTTACCACAACAACATTGTCGTTTTTATCCATTTTAACTCTCAGCTTGCCTGTGAGCAGATTTACTTCCTCAACAATGCCCTTTCCGTCAGCCGTTCTTACGATAGCGCCCACCTTTGGTGTGTGCTTGAGAAGATCCTCATAGCTGTCCTGCTCGTATTTCAGACAGCACATAAGTCTTCCGCAAGTGCCTGAGATCTTTGTAGGGTTAAGTGACAAGCCCTGCTCCTTAGCCATTTTAATGGAAACAGGCTGGAACTCTCCCAAAAATCTCGAACAGCAGAAAGGCTGTCCGCAGATGCCAAGACCCCCAAGCATTTTTGCCTCGTCACGAACGCCTATCTGACGAAGCTCTATCCTCGTTCTGAATACCGCGGCAAGGTCTTTTACAAGCTCACGAAAGTCAACTCTGCTCTCGGCGGTAAAATAGAAAAGAAGCTTGTTGTTGTCAAAAGTACATTCAACGTCGATAAGATTCATTTTCAGCTTGTGAGCGGCTATCTTCTGCTCGCATATCTTGAAAGCGTCCTTTTCCTTTTGTCTGTTTTTTTCGATAGTTTTCATATCGTTAGGGGTGGCAAGCCTTATAATGCCTTTTACGGGGTTTGTGAATCTTGTTTCGTCTATTTCCCTGTCCACAAGCGCAACTTCACCGCATTCAACGCCCCTTGCGGTCTCAACGATAACTTTGTCGCCCATTTTAACGTCATAGTCTTTTGGGTCGAAGTAGTATATCTTGCCAACGCTTTTAAAGCGTACTCCGATTATTTTTAACATCTCTTTTTCCTTTCAAATATATATCACGGCTTTGCCGTCAGCTACTTTCCTGTGACAGAATATATCTGTCCTGCCAGACTGTTTATAGTCAGGCTTATGTTGCAGTTTGCGTCTATCCTGCCTATGTAGTCAGAAACTATATCGTAAAGCCTGACCGCCTGATCTGAGGAAAGGCTTCTGCTGAGCGTCTTTGCACCATCTTTCGCACAGCTCACAGACTTTTCACTTTCTCCCCCGAGCCTGAATGCCGCACTGTCACGGAGTATCTCTTGAAAAAGGCTCAGCCCCTCTCTCAGCAACGTTTTTTTGCCGTCTGCCACAAACAGCGTTTTCAAAACGTCATATTCGTTTCCGCCGCACATTGCGTCGCACAGACCTCTTGCAAGCTTCACGCTGTCAAAAAACTGGGAGTGTTCAAGATACTCGACACATCTGCCGATGTTTCCACGCCCTGCTGAAACAGCTTCGCTTATGAGCGCAGGGGCAACGGCAGGATATTTCTCCTGCAAACACGCCATGCTCTCCGCCTCCGTAACAGAGGTCATGCCAAGGGAAAGCACTCGTGAGATTATGGTAGGCAGAAAAATTTCCTTACTCCTAGCCGTAAGTATTATAGCGGTATGCTCAGGCGGCTCTTCAATTACTTTAAGCAGAATGTTCTGCACCTGAATAACAGTGTTCACCGACAAGTCAAGGTCGGGGATTATGTATACTTTCATTCTCGCCTCGTTCGGTGCAACGGGAGCTTCCGCAACTATAGGTCTGATAGAATCGTCAACGATATAGTTGCCGTTGCTGTTTGCCTTTGCCACCATAACGTCAGGGTGAGCTCCGTCGGCTATCATTCTGCACGTCCTGCAAATGCCGCAAGGCTCGCCTGTCTGACGTTCGCACAAGAGTGCCGCCGCTATCCACCGTGCAAGGGTCTTTTTACCAAGCCCCTTTTCTCCGTGTATCATTATGGAGTGCGGCTCTCGTTTCTTTTTTATCATCTCAGATACGAGCCTGCGAGGCTCGCTGTTTCCGTATATTATCAAGCCCTCAGACCCCTTTCTGAAAATTTTCTATCCCTTAGACTTTCTCGAAACGCTCGATATCAGTAACGAAAATAGTTGCGCCGCCGATAGCCACCTCAACAGGATATGAAGCTGCACCGTCAGGCTCCATGATAGTAGATGACGGAACGAACTGCTTTCTTTTCTTTGAATACTTTTTGCAGACCTCTATAACAAGGTCTACCTGCTCATCAGGGCAGCAGATAAGAAAGGTAGTGTTTCCTGACATAAGAAAACCGCCTGTTGAAGAAAGCTTTGTGGCTCTTATGCCGGCTTTCAGAAGTCCTTTATTTACAGCGTAGGTATCATCGCTGTTTACGATAGCATAGACAAGTTTCATGACTTTTGCCTCCTGTTATTTTTGATGTAGGAATAGCTTTTTTTGCTACACCTTATATTATAGCACATTTATGCGTTCAATTCCATAGTTTTTCAAAATTTTTATTACCTGCGGTGTTATCTCCTCACCGCTCACTGCCACAGGCACAGAGGGCTGACAGCTTGTGACGGTCATTCCGCATATAAGACCGCAGGCGTCCTCCACGTTTACGGTGTGCTGAGCCGAAAAAGCCGCCTGCCTTATACCCATGCGTTTTATCCCTTTTGGTATAGCGGGTAAGTCACCGAAAAGCCTTATCCTAGGCTGTTTTATCTCTGAAAACGCCTTTTCAAGTTTCAAAAAGTCCTCCTCGCTGTTGAAAGGCGACGGCATAAGCACAACATATTGTGTGTCGCTGTATTCAGGCTCGATGCCATATTCCCTCAGACTGTCTGCAAGGTCGTCACCTGTGATACCGCTTTTGTATGCGGCAACGGTTATCTTCATAGGCTCTTCGCCTATGGTATGCCAGCCGAAAGCTGTTATCCTATCTTTGCAGACTTTTACCCTTTCCACAGTGCGTTCAAGGTCACGAGGAAAATCACCATTCACATAGTCAGCGCAAAGGTCAAGGCTCTCCATTATAAGATAGGAGGGGCTTGTTGAGCCGAACATTGACATTATCTCTTTGGCGCAATCATCATAAATCGCAGGGGCGTGATTTGAAATATGAAGCATTGCTCCCCCTGTGTAGCATGGAAGCGTTTTGTGAGCAGAGTCACAGCACATATCAGCCCCCAAGTCCATGGGGTGCAGGCTCTCAGGGAGAAACTTCAGATAAGCTCCGTGAGCGTTGTCGCAAAGAAGAGGCACGCCATATTTTCTGCAAACCTCGCTCATGCCCTTTATGTCGCTGAGATCGCCAAGATAGTCAGGTGAGGTCACATAAACGCAGTCAGCCTTTGTTCTTGACAGCACCTTTTCAACGTCCTCAGGAGTGACGCTTCCTGCACAGATCGACGTAAACTTGCCCTTTGGATATATCCACTCCACGTCCACATCTAGAAGTATGCAGGCATTTATAAACGCCTTGTGGACGTTTCTTGGTGCGGCAACAGTTATCTTTTTTCCTTGCCCACTGCGACATACTATGCCAAGCATTGCCTTTATGCAAAGGCTCGACCCCTCGGCAGAGTAAAAACTCCGCCTGCTGCCATAGGCTTCCGCCATTTTGGCTTCGCTCTGAGCGATGATCCCCTCGGCTTCAAAAAGATAGTCCGCACCCTTTATTTCAGTGATGTCAAGAGCCTCAAGACCGTGAAACTTTCTGCCCTTGTGACCAGGCATATGAAACCTCGCTATGCCTGACTTTGCATATTCTCTAACAAATTTATTCACAGGTGCGTTCAATGCTATCTCCCTTTCAGTGCGCTTTTGAGCATGGCAGGTTTCATACCGCAGGATATCCGCTTTCTTGCAAGCCCGATAGTCCTGGATACTGTGGATTTTGAAACACCCTCTGCGTCGGCTATCTCCTGCATTGTCATGCCCTTTGTATAATACATTATTATATAACATTTCTGCCGTTTCGTCAAATTTTCCCGCACTATCTCACGCATGAGCCTGTTTTCTATGGCAGAGGCAGGGTCGGGACTATCTTTCTCGGTGTCACGAGGACTTGAGATATAGTTTTGTATAAGCTCGTATGATACCTTTGTGTGCTGCATAAAAATCCTTTCTTTATCTTTTTTCGATGTTTTCTGACCGTTTTTTTACCCACTATATATTGTGGGCAAATTTTTGGACAAACACAATTTTCAAAATTCTTGTTTAATTTGTGGGAAATTAAACGGACTGTTTGTGCATTTTACCATTGCAATTTAAAGAAATATGTGTTATAATGTATCTGCAAATTTGTTTGAGGGTGTTTTGTTGGACTTATAAATATAAATAAAGAAAAAAGCCGATATGAACATCTTTTGAATGAAAAGGGCGGTATTGTGTAAGCTGCCCGTTCTATTTTGAGCCGAATACTGCGGATAAAAATAAAAACACAGGGCAGTGTGAAGCTTTAAGGAGAAGTGTAAAAATTTATGGAGAAAGTAAAGCTTAACAGATTGTCTGAGCTTACTGCTATTGCGAGAAAAAGAGAGCTTACCGCAGAGGAGAAGTCCGAGCGTGAGGCTTTGAGAAATGAGTATCGCAGAAGCGTTATAGCTAACCTGACAGGTCAGCTTGAAGCCACGACGATCATTGAGCCGGACGGCTCAAGAATTAAGGTTTCGGATATGAAACGCAGCGGGGAGGATAAAATAAAGTGACAGGAGTTTCCAGACAGAAACAGAAGCTTTTGACCATGAAAAAGCTTTTTGAGACCAAGACAGACGAAAAGCACACCATTACAGGAAACAGGCTTATCGAGATCCTGGGCGACTACGGCATAAAGGCTGAGCGAAAGACTATCTATGACGACATCAAGACCCTCTGCGACAGCGGAATGGATATTGAGATAACTAAGGACGGTCACTCCAACGCTTATTATCTTGCTCAAAGGCTGTTTCAGGACGAGGAGCTGTATGTTCTTGCGGACGCAGTTGCTTCAAGCAGGTTTCTTACACAGAAGAAATCGAAGGAGCTGTTAAAGAAGATACAATCACTTACATCTGAACACAAGGCAAAGGATCTGCGCCGAATGGTCTATGTGTCAAACAGGACAAAGACCTTCAACGAGCAGATATACTATGCTATAAACAGCATACAAGAGGGCATATTCAGCGGATTGGAGATACACTTCAAGTATTACGAATACACCGTTGAAAAACGCAAACAGCTTCGCCATGGGGGCGAGGTGTATACGGTTTCACCGTATTCTCTGGTTTGGGAAAACGACAACTATTACCTTGTGTGCTATTGCGAAAAGCATGAAAAGATATGCCGCTACAGAGTTGACAGAATGACTCAGGTCACTGTTACAGATATCCCCAGGAGGGAGCTTTCCGAGGAGGAGAAGACAGAGGTCACAAATCGTCAGACTATCTACGGAATGTACGGCGGCGAGCTTATGACGCTGCAATTGCAGTTTGACAATAAGCTCATAGATGTTGTAATGGATCGTTTTGGTGAGAAAACCATATGTCACAAAAATTCCGACAATACCTTCTATATAAATGAGGAGGTACAGGTCGCACCAACATTCTGGGGCTGGCTTTTCCAGTTCGGCTCACAGGCAAAGGTGCTTGGACCTGAAAGGGCAGTGGAAATGGCAAAGGACGCTATTTCAGATATTGCCGATTGCTACAAATAAAAATTTGGACAAGGATAAAAGAGCCGAGATATAAATAGGCGAACGTCTGCTGTAAAAGGCAGGCGTTTTTTTATTTGGATATACTGCTTCACTATTGATTGTAGCACATATGTTCGATATTGTCAAGGGGTAATGTAAAATTTCCGTAAGATGTCGGCAAAAAGTTGACAGCACAGGGGCGAATATGTTATAATATTTACACAAGCAAAGGCGCTTTGAGTAGAAGATACCCAAAGCGCTGTTTTTATAATAAGGTAAAAAGGGGTGATAAGCTTGACCACAATGCTCATTTTATCTTCTGTGATAGTGCTGTGCTGTGTGTTTTTCAATAAAATATCGGGTAAGTTTGGGCTTCCTGCATTACTGGCGTTCATTCTTCTTGGAATGTTGTTCGGCTCTGACGGGCTTTTTAAAATAGAGTTCGATAACTATAAATTTGCCGAGGAGATATGCTCGGTGGGACTTGTTTTCATAATCTTTTACGGAGGCTTTGGCACGAAATGGAGCGAAGCCAAAAAGGTGGCAGGCAAGTCACTTATACTCGCTTCCGCAGGAGTTTTGCTCACAGCCTTTGCAACGGGAGCGTTCTGCAGGTTCGTACTGGGCTTCGAGTGGCTTGAAAGTCTGCTTATTGGTGCGGTAATAAGCTCCACAGACGCCGCTTCGGTGTTCTCTGTACTTAGAAGCAAAAAGCTGAACCTGCGATACGGTACGGCTTCAATACTGGAGCTTGAAAGCGGAAGCAACGACCCTTGGGCTTATATGCTCACTGTTATCATACTTTCAGTAATGAAAGGCGGTGCGACGGCAGGAGGCTTTGTAGTCAGCCTGCTTGCACAGGTGTTCTTCGGTGTGGGCTTCGGTGCGCTTATATCTTTGGGTGCGGTGTATCTCATAAAACGTGTGCGATTTGACGCCGCAGGCTTTGACGCTATCTTTGTTACTGCCATAGCTATTCTTTCCTATGCTCTGCCATCGGCGGTGGGCGGAAACGGCTATCTCAGCTGTTACATTGTGGGAATAGTCCTGGGCAACACAAAAATATCAGGCAAAACAGCCCTTGTGCATTTCTTTGACGGAATAACGGGCTTCACACAGATATTGCTGTTTTTCCTCCTTGGACTTTTGGCATTCCCGTCACAAATGCCGTCAATAATACTTCCTGCGGCGGCGATAGCATTGTTCCTTACATTCGTTGCAAGACCTGCGGCTGTTACTGTTATCATGAAGCCTTTCGGTGCAAAGTGGAAGCAGATAGCCCTTATCTCATGGGCAGGACTAAGAGGAGCGACCTCCATTGTTTTCGCTATCATGGCGACAGTAGATGACGCATACATGAAAAATGACGTTTTCCATATCGTTTTCTGTATCGTGCTTATGTCTATCGGTATTCAGGGTACGCTTCTGCCGCTGTTTGCTAAAAAGCTCGATATGATAGACGATGAGGAGAACGTAATGAAAACGTTCAATGACTACAGCGACGAAACGGAAGTGCAGTTTATAAAGCTTTCCGTTCAGCCGGACAGCAATTGGGCAGGACGGAAGATAAAGGATATACCGTTTCCGAGAGGTCTGCTTGTGGTTATGATACTTCGTGACAAAGAGAAGATAATACCAACAGGAAAAACCCAGATACTTGCAGGGGACGTTGTGGTGCTGAGTGCGGCAGGCTTTTATGACGACAGCCATTTTGTCCTAAGCGAAATGAATCTTGATAAGCATCACGAGTGGTGCGGTCTGAGGGTGTCAGAGATAACAATGTCAGAGGACAGTCTGATAGTAATGATAAAACGTCAGGGGCGTATACTTATCCCAAACGGCAGGTTGCGGCTCAAAGAGGGAGATGTGCTTGTAGTCACGTCAGGATAGTTGATATAAGGCGGTGGATTGACTTGCGTTTTGTGTGAGCCGTTTATATGAAAACCACTTTGCTTTTCTTATCAGCTTATTTTCAGTGTCTTTTCATAAAACTATCATATTGAACAGGTATTATATATACAAGGTCAGAGGAACACCGAGAAAGACCTCAGGCAAAAGCTTTGAGAGCTTGATGAAAGTTCCGTCAACCAATTACTCATAATGAGTTTTCATACATGGGCAATGCCGCACAAGGAACGCCTGTCGGCTTTGCACGCAATCTGCTTGCGGATTTTCCGCCATATCACCCAAAAGCTCTTTGACTGGCGTCAGCCAGCCTGCGTCACTTTTAGATGATCTGACGAAAAATCTGACTACGCATCTTACGCACAATCCTTGCGTGGCATTGCCCAATAATTTTCCTTCATTCTTCTTTTCATTTCATCTCGCTGTGCTCTGAGTTTTCAGAGTGCGGCAAAAGTGAAATGGCATGGAAAAATACATAACTTACGCATTCCCCATTCATAATTTTTTCTTCATATTATACTTCTTACTTCTCTGAAAGACCCTGCGGCTTTTGCCGCGGGGTCTTTTGGATTTGTAGAATTTATATCAAAACAAACGTTCTTATCTGTGCATATCGACAAAAAACTTGCTGTCCAAAAAATTACCCCTCAAATTCATGAAGTTGTGTTATCATACATACAGCCCCGAAATAGAAAAATATGAGGATGTGTGTAAAAATGATATGGATAATCATGATGAATGTTTTTATCGTTGCGGCAGGTGCAGGCGGCGACAGGTGGCTTATGAAAACTATAATGAGAATGGTGCTGTTTTTCCTGTTTGTTGCGGTGGCAGAGAGAAACATGGGAGCAGTGTTTGCCGCAGGCATCGTGTTCACAGCGGCATGGGCGGCACTGTCGCTTTTTGAAGCGGAAACCAAAAAGAAACGCCATGCGAATAAGGTCAGACAGTGCCGTGTAAGAAAAGATATAAACCGTACAATACAAATTGAGCAATAATTAACAAAAAAATCACTTATTTTATGGGCTTATGTGTTATAATTAATAATGGTTGTAATAATTTAGCCTGAGAGGTGATACAGCTTTTGAAAAATTCTGCTGATTTTGAACTGTATGATAAAATAAAAAAATATAGAAGATCTATTTTGAAAACAAGCGTGTCAGTGATGTTCATTGCTTGTATGCTTGTGTATGCGTGTGCCTGCTATTACAGCGGTGTGAACGCATTTCATAAAGAGGCTCAGCTTTGCTCTGCCATAAATGCGGAAGCAGACCAGAATGTGGCTGCCTTTATGAAGAAAATGGAGGACACTGCCAAGCTTATAATGGGCAATGAGGACTATGCGAAATATGATCCTGCTGATACGTCAAAGAGCGAATTTGCCGTGCTTAATGAGGAGAATGCTCTCACTGAGAGGCTTATAGAGCTAAGTACGCTGGGCAACTATACAGATTTTGGCATTGTAAGCAGTAATGAACATAATGTGGGAAAGATAACCGACGGTACAAAGGATATCTTTGATGATGAGATATACAAGAGAATTTCCGCTCTTATGGGGGACAGCAAGATAAAATGGTTCACGGGACAGGACAATAATTACAGGCGTGTGTATTTTGCAGGCAGGATAAATGACGATCTTATTTTTATCTCCTCTGTGTTTTCAACGGAGTTTGATCTTGTTTTTCTGCCCTCTGACAATTACAGCGAGATAAATACCATGCTGTGTGATGACGATTGCAGGATAATCTATGCTAACGACGGAAAAAGTGTTGTCGGCGAAAAGCTCGATGAAAAGCTCTCTAAATTCCTTGAGGGCGGCACCGGAGTCACCGTTTCGGATATGACTACTATCTGTGCTATTGATGATTGCAGTGACGATTGGGTGGTCATTACTACCGTGGATATGTCAGACACTTTGCGCCATTATGTGAGAACAGGGCTTAAATGTCTTGGTATCTTTATTTGCTGCGCAGTCATATTTATTATGATATCTGCGGCAGCGGCGGCGGATAACGACCCGCAGAACGGACCGAAGTTTGGAAAATATCCAAAGGTGGACGAAAATACAGGACTTTTCACTGCGGAATATACCGAAAACAGCATTATGGATAAAATGGAAACTTGTATCTCAGGCTCGACTATCGCATTTATTATCGTGAAAATAACAAATCTGGAGCTTATAAGGCTCAACTATGGCGAGGAGATAGTGACGGAAGCTGAGCGAAAGGTCGCCGAAATACTGGTGGAGAACCGCAAGGAGGGCGATATCTGCGGAATTTTCAGGGAGGGCGAGTTTGTTCTGTTTGCAGACCACACGAACTTTGACCTTGTGAGAGCCTATGGTAATGTGAGGGCTTATGTTAAAGAGCTTAACGATAAGCTGAAGGAATGTTGCCTTGACGATGACAGGGGCTACATAAAATGTGCAGTGGGTGCGTCGGTCTACCCTGAAACAAGCGATGATTATGATGAGCTTTACGAAATGGCAGAAAAAGCCTGCGAGAAAGCAGAACACAGTGAGGACGCAAGAGCGGTGATATATGATAAAAAAGAGGAAGAGGTGAGCCGCAGTTGAGAACACGCATTGTAAGGTGTGCGGCTTTGACCGCTTCGGCGATCTGCACAGTGACTGTCATGACGGGCTGTGCATTGTTTGAAAGAAGAATGGAGCATAATGTAAAGACCGAGGTGTCCTTCTCGTGGTGGGGCAAGGACGCACGTAACGAGTATACTCTCGACGGGCTTAAAGCCTATCAGAACAGCAATAAGAACGTTGTGGTAAGACCTGAGTATGCAGACTTTGACGGCTTCAAAACACGAATGGACGTGGAATTTTTCTCTGACACCACCGCAGATATCATGCAGTTAAACTACAGTTGGCTCTATGAATATTCTCCCGACGGCGAGGACTTTTATGACCTTAATGAGCTGTCGGAATACATAAATCTCTCAGCATTTGATGATGACAGCCTTTCATATGGCACAATAAACGGCAAGCTTAATGCCTTGCCTACCGGTACGAACTGTATAACCTTCTACTATAATAAGACGATGTATGACAGCTATGGTCTGAGCCTGCCTGAAAATTGGTCTGACCTTATAAATGCGGCAGAGGTCATGAAATCAGACGAGGTGTATCCTGTTGAAATGACGAAAAAGGCGGCTTATCTCAGCTCTGTGGCGTATGTGGAGCAGGTAACGGGAAGAAAAATGTTATCTGACAGCGGTGAGTTTCAGTACACTTCGGAGGACGTAAGGCTCATGCTCGCCTTTTATCAGGAAATGCTTAATAAAAAGGTCACAAAGCCTGCGTGGGATTTCGATAGGAACGATCTTGAAAAGTGCCTGACGGCAGGTGTGGCTTCCTGGATATCAGACGCAGAGTATTACTGCGAGCCTGCTCAGAAGCTTGGCTTTGACATCGTTATAGGCGACTATCCAAAGCATAAGCAGGCAGTGAGCAGCGGTTGGTATAAAAAGCCCACTAGCGTTTATGCCATAAAGAAAAATACCAAGTCCCCTGAGGAAGCCGCAAAGCTTCTTGACTACCTTGTGAACGGTGAGGAAATGGCTCTCCTGCAGGGTATGGGAAAGGGCGTGCCTGCATCAAAGGCGGCATTGGAAGCCCTTGAAGCGAGGGATATGCTTGACGGGATAGAGTATAAAGCCAACGAGAAAATGGCAAACTCAGACGAGCTTGAAATAATGTCACCGAAGCTCGAAAATCAGGAAGTACTTGACCTTTTTATAAGCACCTCCGAGTCGCTCTATTATGGCAGGGCGGAGATAGAAAACGCTTCTGAAAATCTGTATAATAAGATGAAGGAATTATACAAATAGTTAAACTTGTGAAACAATTAGTGCAAAATGTATTCAAAAATGAATGAGAAGTGTACAGAGTTCACAAAAATAACGAAACTGTTAAATAAGTCTTGACAATTTATTTGTTTTAAGATATAATTAAGAACGATGTAAGGTGATACATCGTAAAACGGTGTGTGACAAAGTGTGTGACATAATTTCTTGTGAAAATGTCAACATAGTGTTACCAATCGTCAAAATGACCGATTGAAAATTAGTTTTTCGTCAAGTTGAACAAACTTGAGAAAAAATCTGAAAAACTATTGACATTTTGGACAAGATGATGTATACTTTAATCATGGTGATGAGGAGAACACAAAGAACTCCGAAAGCCACTTAATTATTGGAAAGTAGCTGCTTAAATCGGCTTGCAGCTCTTTTATAAACAAATTTTTTTAATTTATTATGGAGGGATTTTCTATGAAGAAATCTAACAGAAAAGGTTTCACACTTGTAGAGCTCGTAGTTGTTATCGCTATCATCGGTATCCTTGCAGCTATCCTCGTTCCTACAATGATGAACTATGTAAAGAAGTCAAAGCTCAAGACAGCTAACTCAAATGCTAAGCTCGTTTTCACAACTGTAAACAACGAAGCTGCTGATCTGCTTGTTAATGGTGAGTCAGTTGCTTCTGGTGATGGACAGACGTCAGCTGTGAATATCAAGGATGACCTTGGCGCTTGTGATGATTCAGACACAAAGAATAAGCTTGGCAAGGCTGTTTACAACGCACTTAAAGATAATGGTGACGGCGCTGGTTACTGTGTATATGTTATTGGTACATCTGGCAATGTTGAGTTTGCTCAGTGGTCTGACGTTGAAACTCCAACAAGTGGTGTTCTTGGTCAGTATCCTGATCCTTGCAAGGATGCAGATAAGGCTAACAAGGACTTCAGTTCTACAAAGATCTCTAGCTGGGATTAATCTTAACTTTAACTTTGAATCTTCAAGAACCGCTCAAATGAGCGGTTCTTTTTTTGTCTGAAAATATATAAAATAGCCAATAAGAATAGCTTGCCTTTGTGCAAATGGTAAAATTGAGTAATAAGGCTTGCCTTTTCCTTGACAAAATCGGGTAAATTTTGTATAATATACTTGTCGAAATATTAAATGGGGATCAATATTTTGATGAAAGAATTGAGGGAAAGACATGAATAAAAAAGGCTTTACTTTGGTGGAGCTTGTGGTGGTTATTGCCATAATAGGCGTGCTTGCGGCTATTCTTATACCAACTATGATGAGTTATATCAAAAAGGCGAAGCTTAAAAGCGCAAACAGCAATGCAAAGATAGTGTTCAATACTGTAAATGCGGTCGTGACGGATATGCAGTGTGAGGGCAAAGATATCGACGTTCAGTCATGCACGGCTGTGGTCGATTGCACCGCAGAGCCTGACGAATCCAAAAAGCTTGAAAAAGCCGTCCATGACGCACTTAACGTCAATGGCGACAATGCAGGCTATGCCTTTTGGATAGCAGGTGAGGACGGCAGATATAAGCTTGCACAGTGGTGTGATACAAGTTCGCCAGGGTCTAAAGGCATAGTAGGGCAGTATCCTGACCCTGTGAACAAACCTGACGATCTCCCTGAGAATTTCAGTTGGGGCGTTAAATTCTGAAACTATTGACGATCTGTCATTGCCGTGGAATAATTAAGATAACAAAAAGAGGCATACTGCTGTAAGCGGTTTACCTCCAAGGGAAATAGTTGTAAAAAATAACCGTCCTATGTGGTAGTTGGGCGGTTATTTCTTTTTATTGCCGACATTGAGTACAAGCCTAATCATGTCAATATTTGTCGCGAAAAGTTTTACGGCTTTTTCAACTTCCGTGTTGATAAATGTAAACTTTTTTAGAAAATATGATATAATATAGTATAGAATTAAATAAAAAAAGAGGGTGTAAAACTTGATCGATCTTGATGATTTTTGGTATATAGTCAGATCGCAACATTATACCAAAAAAGAAATGGAAATAATATATGGCAATTTGGAATACGTTCCGCCAAAGCAAATAGATAAACTTTGGGATAAGGCTGTAGACAAATGGGGCGATTGGCAAGCTGCACAGCATATAGCTTAGAAATATGATGATGACGGATATCTTCGCAAGAAGGAATAGCATAAACAAAAAATAAGCTGCTACAGAAAAAATCTGTGGCAGCTTATTCTATTTAGAATAGTCCTAATTTTAACCTATCAATATCAGCTCCTGATATCTGTTTGTACAAATCCATAAGATTTTGAATCATATTTAATGACGAGCGGTTCGAAGGATCAGTTACATAGTGTATTGTCGGCGAAAATTTATTATACGAAAAATGACTTTGGTTTTATAGGCTTATTACTTCTTTGTCGTCACACTCTTAACAGCCGACCATTCTCCATAATATTTCGTACCCTTTACTACAGTAAAAGAGCGAACCTTGACATAGTATTTCTTGCCAGCTGAAAGCTTGGATACTGTCATCTTGTCTGTCTTGTTGTTTGTGACAGCGATCTTCTTTGAACCTGTAAACTTAGAGTTTGTGGCGTACTGCACCTCATAACCTGTTGCAGAGCCTTTCTGCGCCCAATCAATAAAGAATGCCTTTGACTTCGCTGTGAGCTTCTGTATCTTCTGCTTGGCAGGGTTTATCTTGAATGTCTTGCTGACAGTTCCGCCGTATTGTCCTTTGCCTGTTATCTTTACTGTGGCTGTTCCTACATTTTTGTTGCTTGAATATGAAACTGTGTAATCTGTGCCGCTTTTAAGCGTCTTGCCGTTGTATTTTACCTTTACGCTCTGCGTGATATTCTTTCCTGTGTATGTCTTTGTAGAAATGCCTGATATCGCTGACTTTGTAATGTCATACTTTGCGGCGGTAATATTTTTGCTGTCTGACCATGCTCCATAGTATACCTTTTCGCCAACGTTTGTGTAGGAACGTACACGAACATAATATTTATTTCCTGCTGTCAGACCGCTTATGGTGAGAGTATCAGGCTTGTTTGCGGTAAGCTTTTTAACCGTGCTGTCCTTAAAATCAGCATTTGAGCTATATTCTATCTCATATCCTGTTGCAGAGCCTTTCTGCGCCCAGTCTATGAAAAAGCCTTTGAAGCGTGTTTCAAGCTTCTGTATCTGCTGTTTGGCAGGTGCGATAACAAAGCTTTTCTTTATCTCGCCTGTATATGAGCCTGTTCCTGTTATGGTGACTTCAACAGTACCCACCTTTGTGTTTGCAGAATAAGTAACAGTATAGTCAGTACCCTCATCAAGGACGACATTGCCATTTTTGATGACTATATTCTGAGTAACAGGCTTTCCGGTGTACTCTTTGTCCTTAATGCCTGAAACGGCAAGCTCATCAATTTTTACCTGATAGATGTCATATGTGATACCATTTTCTTTTGCATACTTTTCAGCGGCGCTATCCTTAGCGCAGGTCATTGAGAAGTTTTTATTAAGTGTAAGTTCTGAGCCGAAAGTATAACCAAAAGCCTCAGCGCCTATTTTCTTTACACTTACAGGTATGTATACCTTGGAAAGTGAAGTGCAGTTTTCAAAGGCATAATCGCCTATTTCTTCAACACCATTGCCAAACGTCACGCTTTCAAGGGCAGTGCAGCCATAAAAGCTCTCATCGTCGATATATTTTACTGTATCAGGAATGACTACGGTTTTAATTGTCTTGTTGTTTTTAAAAGCACCAGTTATGGCACCCAAAGGGTGAGAATTTGTAGGTTTACCCGACCAACCGCTTATACCTGTTATCGTATATCCATTGAGTTCAACAGGGATATCGACATTTTCTTCCTTGCCGTTATACTCTACTATCTCAGCAGTTTTATCAGCTTTTATGATATACACAAAGTTGCCATATGTTGCATAGTCTATGCTTGCAGACTTTGAGATATCATCGGCATAAGCTGATGTTGGCGCAGCCACGCCTGTGAATGTCATTGTTATTGCCGCTAGTCCGGCAAGATAATTTGTTGTTTTCATATTATTAACTCCTTTTCACAATATTTGTCTTTTATTTATTAATTATTCTAAGATAAGTTCACCACCTTTCAATTGCCACCCACGCTCATCAACACGAAACAGTCTTGCTGAAAGCCGTAACAGTTTCATACTTTGAGCCACTGTAAACATCAGCAACTGTCTTTATACGATAAGTACCGCTGCCGATACTATACTTTGTGTTATTAAATGAAACACTAGATTTGTTTACAGTTTCGACCCAACTTGCTACATCAAGCCATTTTGTGCCGCTTTTATATAGATTCAATCCTATTAGTATACGCATACCTTGCGTCAACCTCATCTGTCATTGCAACCTCTTCGCAAGAAGCAAAAACAGATATAGTCATACAACAGGTCAGTATAACTGTCAAAATTAAGCATATAAATTTCTTCATCATTTTCACCGCCTTTCAATTATATAAACCGAAAAAGCAGTAAAAATGGCTGATTGAAATACATAAGTTTGTATGTTTTCACAATTGCACGTACTTGTTTTTATTATTATTGCATAAAAATAGTGTACAGAATCACACCATGCACTATTAATTCCTATTTTACAGAATAGTAGATATCCATTATTTCTGATTCAGATATTTCACCACTTAAACTAAATATATATTCGCCATTAACCCACAAGATATTTATGAAATCATCATTTTTGTATATCATAAACTTATTTCCAAATTTATCTGATGAGAATTTGAAATGACCACGTTCATTGTCATAATATGAAGAATAAGAATCCGCTGTATATTGGTCGAAATATATGCTCTTTTTCTTATCATCTGAATAATAGCATAATTCGATGTAGTTGTCAGTTGAAACACTTTCGCTTTCGTCTAAAACAAAACCTTCTGGAACAGTAATACTATATTGCTTTTCTATCTTGCTTTTGTGATCGCCTATATCTTTGCTATCATGTTGAACAGATACAACGGTGTGATCATTGAAAATT
>OBAS01000544.1_pt1 | contig 29750 bp, 29 predicted proteins | sample 1517591 | NCBI WGS metagenome assembly OBAS01 (sample SAMN04571700, study PRJEB22368) | human gut metagenome | biome: human gut; material: stool | host: Homo sapiens | place: Luxembourg | collected 2012-10-05
GGGTTAATCCCCCGTTTGAACCTTGGTTTTTGTGCGTGAGAGGGGACGCCGGTCTTTAGAAAGTTCACATTTAGAGGTTTTTATCCCCCCAGGGTTAGTATTTGTACTCCGGATTGTTATCTTCCGTCCACGTTTTCTTATCATGACAGGACTTGCAAAGTGCCTGCCAATTGGATTCATTCCAGAATAAATTCTTATCACCACGGTGGGGAATGATATGGTCAACAACTGTCGCCTGAACATATCTGCCCTGTGCCTGACACTTCACACACAGTGGATGCTTTCGAAGGTACGCTTTGCTTACTCTCTGCCACTTACTGCCGTAGCCACGCTTGGCGGCTGATGGTCTGTCAAGGTGCAATGGCTTGTGTTCAGAACAGTATCTTTCTTCAGTTAAGTTGGGACAACCGGGGTGACCACAGGGGTGCTTTGCTTTTCTTGGCATAGGTTCACCTCTTCGATCGCATAAGAAAAGTCCTCACGGGATTGCTCCCATGAAGGCTGTTCTCATTCTTTTTCGCTATTATAATAATATCACAGATTAGGTGTGACATTCTGTGACAAAGTGTGCCAACTTTCAATCCGGGACTAAAAAATTTTGAAGTGCTGACCCATGTATGCGATGCACTGTTCTAACCGACACACAAAGCATCTGGGCGATTTCTTCCCAACTAAAGCCTTCAAGGTAACGGTAGCGGAGAACTAACTGTTCATCACGGCTGTTCATCTTATCGATTGCCGTATTGATTTCACCCTTGATTTTTACCAGATACGAAACCTTATCTGCCACATCATGCTGTATCTCGTCAATCTTTTCGATACATTTAGCAAAAGGTGCTTCGGTAGAGCGATTAGAGTTGTAGTGTTCTTCAAAGCCACTACTTGAAACGTTGCTGGATAAATCTCTCCAATAGTCGATTTCACGTAGTCGGCAATGAATCAGTGCGTCAAGATGTCTTGTCTGATTTAAGTATTCCTTAGCCGTCATGTGTTCACCTCCTCATGTAGAGAGCGAATCAGCAGCTCACAATCCACGCTTGTCAGTACAGTGAACAATTGTGAGCGAAAGAAACGTTCAATTTCGTTCTTTCTGCGGTCTGCGTCACGATTACACGGATTTTTCTTTAGGCACTTGAGTGTTGTTCGGTAATCTTTTACAGCTTGCAGGATTATAGCGTTAGCCAGATTTTCATAATTTGTTACACCGCTCATATGCGTTACCTCCATTTTTTCAGAAATAGGCATCGTTGCGATGAATCAGTGTATCTTTGTATTAGTGCAGAGAATCTGTTATTGCGATTCGCACCTCATCCACAGAGCGTACTACCAATGCAGTACCGCCCGCTGCGAGGATTTTATGGATAGTTGCCTCTTGCAGTTTCGCAGGTTTTCCAATATCGGTCTTTACCTCGAAACCAAAGAAGCGACCATCAATGCAGGCAATAATATCGGGTATGCCTGCCGTCCCATACATTCCACCGTGTTCTTTCCAGCAGAAGCATCCCGGCACGGTTCGAAGGTACTTCATAATTGCTTTTACAATATCGATTTCTTTCATCTGTTCCAAAAACCTCCGTATTTTCAACACTTGGAACACATGGAACACCAGAAATCCCATATTACTGTATTTTTTATTGAAAAAATGAGTATATATAAAAATATGTATTATATAGAGAGATAGGAATTTGGTGTTCCAACGTGTTCTCGTGTTCCGATGATGGGTGTAGCAATCCGGTAGACCATTATCCAAGAACCTCGCCAAGCCTGATTCCAGACAGTATGCGCCTTTTTGCCACACGGTCAATGTCCCTTGTCACTTCCGGAAATGTTACAGTGATTTGTTGCACAAAGCTTTTCTGTGAGTACGGTTTCAAGCCACATTCCTCACAATATCCCTTATATGCATTAAATATCTCCGTTGACCCAGCACTGTATCCCGTATCCAATTCGCAATATTCCTTCACGAATGACAACACGGAATCCGACTCCTCACGGTACTGTTGCAACTCGTCCGCATTGACCTGTGTTTCTGAGAACACATAGTGATTGTTCATCAGTCTGCGCAGCCCTTCCAAAGCGAACAGGAAGATGCCGTCAGCCTCCATGCGGAATTTCTCCAGCAACTCCGGGTCACGCTTGTCCTGCGGAATTGTATGATTGAACCGTATAATGATAAGTCTGCGGTAAAATCCCTCAGAGCGGTCACCATAGTTTTTCGGTATACTGTTGCAGGAGAACAGAAGCCTTGCACTGGACTGAAAAGAGAACGGGTTTTTATTCTTTTTCTCTACAGTCAGATAATCTTCGCCAACAAGAGCCTTGAAAATGCCGTTGTCATCTATGTTCTTGGTCGGCAGATCAGCAAAGATATTTGCCAGCTTACCGAAAAGCTCTGCCGTCTTGAAACGCTCATTCAGTGCCTGCCAGGATATGTTAGATACATTCTGCTTTCCCAACAGCACATCGTTCAGCACACGGAGCAGCACTGACTTTCCCGCACCTGCCGCACCTACGATAACAAAGCATTTCTGAGCCGAATTAACAGGAATAAGAAAATATCCAAGCATTTCTTGTATCAGACCTACCTGTTCCATATCGCCACCCATCGATTCTTCCAGAAACTTTTTGAACCTTGGGCAATCTGCCGTTTTGTCATAGGTAACATTCAGCTGTACAGTAGAATAATAATCTGGTGTGTGTTCCGTCAGTGTATCCTCAAGCACGTTATATAAGCCGTTGCGGACATTGATGATATAGGGATTGGCATTCAGTTCCCGAATATCCCGCTGAACCAGAAGACGCCACTGTTTCTCTGCATCAATGATCTGACTCATCTTCGTTTCACGTACCAGCATTTTCTCCTGCACCAGACGCTGTGCTTCCATTTCAGAAAGTTCGACATACACACCGCCACGATAGCTGAAATGCTGTTCTGCAGAGTAAAAAACTTGCTGTTCCTCCGACATCGTTTTTGCCAGCACCCCGGGTAGAAAACGCAGTCCTTTGTCATTCGGTTCATACCAATCCGGAATCGCTGTACCCGCCTTGGCTCTCTTTGCATTTTTACTTGCCTGATATGCTTTGCTGGTATCCTTAAATACAGCATTCAGAGATTTCAGAAACGATGCCTTCAGTTGAAAATGGTCACGAATTTCAGAATTGATGATTACATCTGCCGTCACCATATCCTGGTTGTACAGGTAATCCAGCACAAACTGTTTCGCCGCCTGCAAATCCTTGATAGCCTCTCCCGTTACGGGAATACTGTGCAGCACATCAAGCAGCACCTCTGCGCTCATCGGTTGATAGCACCATGCGGCAGGAGCCTTTACCGGGCATTCTCCGGCTGCGAACTTCGGACACTTGAATCCTTTTTCACAGATGGTTTTGCAGGTGATCGGATTCGTACCACTCTCCAGAAAATGATTGATTTTCTTCTGTGTGTTGCCCTCATTGTATCCGGGATAGGGTGCAGACAGCATGTGAATCAACTTCGTACCGCCCTCAAAAGGAGCAAGGTTTGTAATCATGGCATACCAGTCATGCTCAGACAGAGAGGCGGCATCATCACGGCAGTGCTGCAGAAAAACGCACGAACACATCACCTGGTCGATGCCTTTCTCTGCACCGCTCTTATGCTCCACGGGGGTAAGATCTATTTCCGGCAAAACATCAAACAGTTGTTCCTGTGCATATTTGCGTTCAGGGTGGAAACTGACGCAGGTCACTTCAACCGGGGTGTCCTTTTTACAGTGCATAAATCCCGGAAGCCTCATGACCCTTGATTCATTGACACACATCGGATCACCATCAAACTGCTTTACAAGCTGCATCTGAATCCTGCGAAACAGTTCCACTTTTGCACTAGAATCCATAAACCAGTACACATGATATGATTTTTGCGTTTTCATGACCATAGAGGGAGGGAGTGGGAACGCATCGATTTTCTTCTGCTGATCCTCAAAGCTGTCATTGTCCATCTCCACGAACTGCGCATTGATTCTTGTAATCGAATTATCGTCCTGCCCACCGTAGTTGACTACGAAAAAGATGCCGCGGTTCATGGCATTGTGTTTTTTCAGCGTTTCTTCAATGCTTTTGTACTTTCCACACTCACAGGATAGCTTCGTTCCCTGAAATACGCCGCTTTTTTTATCATCGAATACACGAAAGCAAACGATATCGGTCGGATTGAAAAGAGAGCCGAGTACATCGGTTACCGTTACATTCATGTTTCCGCCTCCTCAAAATATCTGATCTGTTTCTTCAGTTTCTTTGCTTCTTCGATTTCGCTGGCAACACCTAGTGTCACCGTTCCAAATACCCATACTTCATCGCACATACGAAGAAGCGCAAGACCGAACAGCAGCCCCAGTTCACGCTCGGCAGGAATATTGTCATCCAGCATCTGCGGATATAAAAGATGGCTGGCCACCGGCATATAGCCTTCACGAATCACTCGGCGGCAGTATCCAATCGCTGCCGTAACATTTGCATTCACATCTCCGCCATACTTTGATGCCACATATATCTTTCTGCGATTTTTATCAGCATACCGTTTCTTCTGCTGCTGTCTGTATTCTTTCATGACATGGCTGATTGCCATGCCCTCTGTCGGGCTGCTATAGCCCTCGCTGTTTTTGTACATATGTTAGTCCTCCAGTTCTTCCATCATTCCAAAGGTCGGTCCTGCAGATGCCTCTGCAATCAGCGGAAGGTCAAACTCCGGGAAAGGCTTTTCTTCCATGCAGGCACGGATAAAGGTCACAGCCTCCAGCAACTTGTCCTCCGGGATAATGAAAGTCAGTTCATCGTGTATCTGAAGAATGGGCTTCAACCAATCACGCTCCGGCAGTCCTGCCAGTATCCTGGCAATGGCGAGTTTCAGAATATCTGCTGCCGTTCCCTGAATCGGTGTATTCAGCGCACAGCGTTCTGCAAAGGACTTCTGCCCCCAGTTATCAGAATTGATATTAGGAAGATACCTGCGTCTGCCAAGCCATGTTTCGGAATACATCCGTCTTGCAGCATCTGCCTTTGTTTCTTCCTGCCATGCAGTCAGACCTTTGTATCCGTGCTTGAGATTGAAAAGAATGTCCTCACACTCACTAACGGATTTTTTAACTCCCGCCTTGAATTTTAGCGTTTTCTGAAGCCCTCTCGGAAACAATCCATAGAAAGTCCCGAAATTCACATTTTTTGCAATTGTTCTGTGTTCCTTATAATTCTCAGAATGCTTGTCCTGTGCTTCTTCATAACTCACATCAAAAATAACGCTGGTGGTAGCCGCATGGATATCACCATTATTTCGATAGGTATCCAGCATCTTCGGGTCACGGCAGTAAAATGCTCCCACACGCAGTTCAATCTGCGAAAAGTCCAGTGACAATATCAGTTGATTTTCCGGTGCTTTGATAAAATTACGGACGCCAATCGGATCATTGGTCTTGCGAGGCATATTCTGGGCATTGGGGTTTCGGCAATTCATCCTGCCCGTATCAGTCGAAAGTGCGAACATATCCGGATGGATGCAGCCTGTCACGGGATTGAGGTATTTCAAGTACCCATCGATATAGGTGGACTTGATCTTGCCCCACTTGCGGTACTCCTGCACCAGCGTGAAAAGACCAGACAGTTCCGGACGGTTCGCATCGCACCATTCCTTGAGGAGTGTCATGGTCATATCGTCCGCCGCCTCGCGGTTGGTTTCCGTGGTTTTCAAGATGGGCAGCCCCAGGTCTTTATACAGATAGTTCTTGAACGCCTGCGTAGAGCAGCTCACTCCGATATTCACATCACCGATGGTAAATTCGATCTCCTTGCGGATACGCTCCATCTCGGCTTCAGCTTCCATCTTTCGCTTCTGCATGAGTGGAAGGTTGACTGGGATGCCGTTCGTTTTCATGATGCCGAGGTATACGGCGGTCGGACTCTCGATTTCCTCCACAATGCACCTGTGCTTTGGGAGGTAACGGTCAAACCAGTCGTTAAACTTGTGATAGAGCCGCAGGGCAAAGTCTGAATCGGCAGCACCATAGCGAACGGTTTCCGCATCCTGTGCATCCAGTTCATCAAAGTGCTTTCCGTTCGTTACACTTGAAAAAGACGGCAGTGGTTCTCCAAGCAGTTCTGCTGCCAACTTTTTCAAACCGCTCTCATTCAGCTTGCGGAATTCGTAGGTGCTTTTCAGGCTCATTTGTGACGCACAAATCGTGTCATATACAGGTGCCTGAATCACAATGCCGCTCGCATATGCCATTGAAGATTCAAAGGCAATGTTATGGGCAATTTTTGTGATTGCCATATTGGCGAGAAATACCGCTAAAAAAGAAAAGAAAGCAGCCTTGTCTATATTACTGCCAACACGATGAGTGACAGGAACATAGATACCGGTTCCTTCCTTAACAGAGAAAGAACAGCCGACAATATGCGATTTCGCTGGGTCAAGTGCTGCTTTATCTTCTTCACGGAATGGATCATCGGGAGAAGTTTCAAAGTCAAATGCTACCAGTGGATTGTTCCCGATATATTCCTTAATACCATCTACTGTGGTCACACATTTATATTCTGTATTCATATATTATCTCTCCTATGGGAATAACCCGGAGAAGCATTACACCCCTCCGGGCATTCCGGTGTTCTCTGTATTTAGTTTTCTTATTTCAAAGGTTCAATAATTTCTCCCGTTTCCGGATCAACCACTGGCTCATCATCAATGAGGGATGCAGGGGTAAGTTTGGCTGCATATGTCTTGACCGTTTCCGTTACACCTGCCACTGCTGTGCGTTCCTCCGCCGTCAGCATACGCACGAAAGCAAAGACCGCCTGGGAAAATGCGATGCCGGATGCGTTTGTAGCCTTTTTCAGCGTGATTTTTGTGACCACCTGATTCAGCTTGCGTCCACGGGAAAGTTGACTCTTCACATAATTTGTGAAAGACTTCAACGAACCTGTCGGCAGAGAAATTGTAATCGGGAATAGTTCGCCTTCACGCAGTATGTAGAGCATACGCTTGTTCTTGCACAGCTTGCTCTGACCATCACCGCTGCCAAATTTGTTATACGGACAGTCGGCACAATTCCCGCCGGGATTCCCTATACCCGTCACTCCATCAAAAGAGCCGCAATCGGGAGGATTGTTCCCGCCGTTATACTTGTCGTGGTAATAGGCGAATGCCGGGTGGTTATACACAATGACTCCGGTGATGTCCTTTGCCATCTCAGATTCCTCGCCTTCGGCAGACGGAATTTCAAATGCCGTACCGCCGCCTGTTGGCAATTTAACACGGTCAAATGAAAACTCAAGCCCCTGGCAATCATCTGCCAATGCCTCATTCAATACATCCTGATTTGCCAATACAGCAAATCCTTCGGTCACTGTGAGTTCGTTGTTATTCTTATCTGACATGATCTATGTCCTCCTGTGAAATGTAATAATTTGTGATTTTGCGTTGCTGCGGTGCTGTAATATTCATGCACCTAAGATTTGCGGATACCGACCGACACTTTTTCATAAGTGCTGACAGTATCGCCAAGCCATGCCGGAACTTCCTCGCCGGTGATTTCACGCTGTTCCTTAATAAAGGATGCGAGGGTGTTGGCATTGACCGTCTCCGTAACCAGACTGCCATATCCGTTTTCTTTCAGCGTCTGCATCATCTCGTCCTTACGGCCTGCTGCCGGGGATGCAAACAATCTGCTTTTCAGATAGAATGTGCTGCCGTTACGGGAGAAACGGTCGAGTTCAGCTTCTGTCATGGCATCGGATAGCTGCAGGTCAAGTTCTGCAATCTCCGCACCCAGAGCCTTGGTCTGTGCTTCGAGTTCTTTCTTCTGTTCCTGCAGAGTCTTGAGCCTGTCAGCCATTTCAAAAATTTTTGTATTTTCCATCGGTGACTACCTCCTTTCACTTACTACCGAGAAATTCAACCCCCTTTCGGGAATCTCAGGTTTTGAAAGGATTTCTGCCCTTACGGTAATCATCAACCAGCATTTTGGCAAGGTTAATTTTCTTTCTCAGTGCATACAGCACCTTGCGATCAACGGTGTTTTTGCAAACAAGGTAAATGTAGTGACAGTTTTCCTTTTGCCCGGCTCTGTGAATACGAGCCTTTGCCTGTTCAAAGTTGCTCATGCTGTAATCAAGGGAATAAAAGACCATCGTACTGGCAGCAGTTAAGGTAATGCCCAGTCCTGCTGCAGCAATCTGTCCTACGAATACACGACACCTATCGTCATACTGGAAACAATGAATTTCACTGTCACGATCTTTCACGCCACCACGCACTGCGGCATAACCGATTTTCTTCTTTTCGAGCAATTCCTGAATATCGTCCAGTTCCGGCACAAATCGTACCATAATAACGAGTTTCTTATCTTCTGACATGGCGGTGTCAATAATATCCGAAAGGGCCTCCAGCTTGGCGTGACTTACAGTATTCACCACGCCATCATCATCGGTCAGATGACCACCTGTAATCTGTGACAGGCGGAGCATTCTGGTGAGAATGTTGGCTGTAGTTACCTCGGATTGGTCCATTTCCGCATAGCTGTCAGATTCAATGCTGTCATACAGTTTTGCGGCATCTTTCTCCAAATTCACAGTACGAACTTCCTCTGTGATTTCCGGCAAATCCAAACACTCTGATTTTGTCACACGATATGCGATGGAATGAAGCTTTCGAAGAAAATCGTCTGTCATCCACTTGCGGAAAATCGGCGTGTGATTTCCGTAGCCACTCATATCAAAATACTGGTTGCGGAAGGAATAGAATGATGTGCCGAAAATCTGAGGATTCAAGAAACGATACTGTGAAAAAACATCTAACTCACGATTTGTAATAACTGTACCTGTCAGGAGTAGCTTGTACTTTGCTTTATCGCCAATGTGCTGCATTCCCTGGCTCTGCTTTGATCGATTTTCTTTCAGCTTATGTGCCTCATCCGCAATCACCAAATCAGCGTTATATGTGATCAGTTCCTTTTCGAGCCGCCACGCACTCTCATAATTCACAACCACAATCTGCATTCCTTCATTTGGAAGCTTAGTCAGCTGCTCTTTCTTCTTTGCCGATGTACCTTTCAAAATGGTAAGCGAATACGGGAAGTCAGCGAACTTTTCGAATTCCTCTTCCCAGACACCCAAAATTGACAGCGGAGCGACCACCAGTACTCGATTCACCTTGCCGTACTGATACATACAACCTGCAACAGCGATACTAACAATTGTCTTGCCGGTACCCATCTCCATCAAAAGCGCTGCTCCTCGGCTCTTAAGTCGGTTATCAAACACACCGAATTTATCGCAGGCGAAAGCGAAGGCTTTTTTCTGGTGATCGTATGGCGTTGCTTTAATCGACATCATTAGTTCGATATTCTCAATCATTGCTCTCACCCCACATTTCCTTGATTTCAATGCCCTGCACGCTTTCACCGGGTGTCAGCACAAGTACTTCACAAAACTCTCCGAAAAGAAGGGTGAGCAGTCTCTTTGGAATGATTCTGTGTTCGCTTTGCAGGACTTCCTGCTTATGTCCGTTACGGTCTGCAATGTTGATTTTTACTTTGTGTTTTAATTTCATGGATTCTTCCTCCTGTTTCTGAGTTGCATTGCTGCAGAGAATGGATTTATTTTCTTCCTCACTCACTACCGAAAAATTCAACCCTCTGTTGAGGGACGGTCGGCGGAGGACTCCGACCGCTGAATCTGTCGCCGCTCATGGCTTAGTCCTGCTTGGAAGACTTGCGACGCTTAATACGCTCCACGCCGAGTGCCTTTGCAGCCTTGTCCACAATCTTGTTTTTTCGATTGGTGTACGCCTGAGCTGTCGGCAACTTGCCTGTCTCCTCGGCTTCAGCCTGACGCATCTCCTCGAGCTGCTTACCCATACCAAAATGCTCGAAGAAGAAATTCTGCTGGGATTCGGTACAGTTTTCATCAATGACCTTGCGTACTTGTGCAACCTGTGGATTTTCAGTCTCCGGCTCCGCAAACAGTATATCTTCCGGACTGCCGCTCTTGTCGGCAAGCGTGTCCCATGGATCAATGGCGTCCTCATCATCGGGATCGGACTTGTAGCTGTTCACCTTGGCATCAAACAGGGGATCACACAGTTCACCCTGGTACCGATCGTTCAAATCCATATCATGATCGGACTGGTCGAGATAAAGCGTAAGTTCCAACGACAAGTCTTTGCCGACCTCAAGTTTCTGAGTAACAACGCACTTTGCGTCATAATCCCAGCGTTCATAACAGTAATATTTTCCGTCCGCTGTCAGATAACAGGTACGGTTAGGGTTGTAGTTGCTTTTGCGTTTCTTTGAATCGTTGTTTCTTTGCATGAAAATGGCTCCTTTCAGATTCGCTGGAATCCACAGGAGCCGTTTTCATCCGTAGAGATAAAGAAAGACGGCTTGGATATAGTTCACCCGTAGTGGTTTTGAACTATATCCAGGCCGTCAAGCAGCTCTGCGGATTTCAATATGAAATTGTGACTTATACCGCTTTTTTTTGGCTTTCAACCTTAAAATCGTGTGCGGCAACTCTGGTAATGATCGTTACTATGTCTTGGCGCTCAACAGTGAAGGTTTCACCGATCGCAAGAACTGCACTGGTCTTATTTCCCTTATAAAGGCACTCAACCAGTCCCGTTTCGGGATTTCCCATACACGCCAATCGTCCAAGACAGTCATGGAATGGTATCAACCATCGCATCCTCCTTTCTCGTACAAGCCATAGGCATCATCTTCTCATATCAGCTGTTACGCTTAATTGCGTAATATATCGGTAAAAAAATTTGACTCTTGCCACATTACTGCAGCTAGAGTCAAAGTAGGCTGCATTCTTCGAGACGGATTTCTACGGACTGCTTGGAAACATCAAAAAAATCAGCCAAAGTGCTGATAGCACTTCTGTTATCCTGCCCATATGTTATACCAAGATGCTTGGCTGCCTCAATAAACGTGTCCCTCGGCATTAAAATCCTTGGCGCGATACCGATTGCTTGCGCTTCCATAATATTTTCTTCGTCTGTTGCCTCTGGCAATTGGTCTACACTGCATCTACAATATTTCGCATATTTTGGAAGTGATAGCTTCTGCATCTTGTAATAATAGCGGTGTTTGTACCAATGAATGCACTCATGGGCAATGGTGTTGTTCCGGCAACCTATGTTTGTCTTTTTTACTGCCTCTGGATCAATAAGAACAGTCTTTGCCTTAAATGCCTTCGTGTCATACAGCCCTGCGTCTGGATCATACACTTCTACCGCACCATCAGTAAAAATAGTCATCCCGTAAATATCAAGTTCCTCTGAAAGGCAAACATATCGGACTTCAAGCCCAAGCCCGGTCTTTGCAATTTCTTCGATTGGGACTGGCATGGGATTCTTTAAAGCATCAGGACAGAACTGCTCCAAGAACTTGTGCGCCACCCTGTCGTATTCGGCCGGCGGTATGTATGGCACAAGTTTACGACCATTATAGTCCATCATTCGCCTCCGTTTCTCTTGTCGATGATCTGGTTTACCTCTTGCCAGAAATCATCTCCAAGTCCCTGACTTTTTGCCCTGCGAAGAGCGACACGCGCATTGGGAAGAGACTCATCCATGATATACTCGGGTAAATCAGGAGATACCTGCTTGCGCTCTCTTCCTGCAAGGTCGAGCATCTCTTCTCGTTCCTCTTCACTCAAGTTCAATACTTTTGCAAGTGCCTCTAACCCATCGATATCTGGAGGATTCCTTCTGCCTTTGATAATGTCGGAAAGATAGGTTACAGAGACTCCCAGCTTTTCGGCTATTGGTCTTAGCTTGACATCCTTTTCAAGCCTCTTTTGTGCAATGAACGCACCAAACTCACCTGCCATTTGTTTTCCTCCTTTCGCTATTGCGCTTTTAAGCGTAATTATATTATAAATGATTCCCTGGAAAATGTCAATAGATCTGCGTAATTTTACAACAGAAATATTTTTACTTGATTTCGGGCATTATTTTTGATTTTAGGCATTGCAAAATCAACGGTGATATGTTATAATGGTTTTGTTGGAAGACAGGAAGGAGAATTGACCATGCCACAGCACGGAGGTAAACGGGAAGGTTCAGGCAGAACATCTCTTCCCGAAAGCGAAAAGAAAATCGCAAAGACCATATATATCACACCCACTTTGCAAACTGACATTGACCAGTTTGCAACAGGCAATAGCTTCTCTGAGAAATGCATCGATCTCATTAGCACACAGATTGCTCGCAGAAAAAGAACACAAGATAAAACCGTTAAGTTTATCGACCTTTTCGCGGGACTCGGCGGAATCCGTCTCGGTTTTGAGAACGCTTTTAGAGAAAAGGGATTCAATCCTGTTTGCGTTTTCAGTAGTGAGATTAAGGACTATGCTATAAAGGCATATAAAAACTACTTTAACGATGAAGAAGTCGCCGGTGATATCACGCAAATATCAGCAACCGACATTGAGGATTTTGATTTTCTGCTTGGCGGTTTCCCATGCCAGCCGTTTTCCGCTGCTGGATTGGGCCTTGGCTTTGAGGATACTCGAGGTACTCTCTTTTTTGAAATCGAACGTATTCTTAAAGAGAAACAACCTTATGGCTTCCTTTTAGAAAATGTTGAAGGGCTGATTAACCACGATGACGGTCGTACGCTTTCCATCATCATTGATCATCTAAAGAAGCTAAACTATTATGTTTCCTACCGCTTGATAGATAGCCAGTTTTTCGGCTTGGCTCAATCCCGAAAACGAGTTTATATCGTGGGGACAAGAGATGCACATATATCACTGGATAACTTTGAAGAGCATACCGCTGTGTTTGGTGATATTATGGAACACGGACTGCCTACGGTAGATTCCGAATTCACAAGAAAATTGTTTGCCCATTTCACCCCGGAGCAGGTGGTCGGAAAAGCTATCAAAGACAAGCGTGGGGGAACTGGCAACATTCACAGCTGGGAAATCGGATTAAAAGGAAATACCACAGAAGAACAATCTGATTTTTTAAATCTCCTATTACTTGAACGTAGGAAGAGAAAGTGGGCAGCCGAAATCGGTATAGACTGGATGGACGGTATGCCACTCACAAAAAAACAAATTTCGACTTTCTTTCATCATGACAACCTAAAAGGTTTCCTTGATGACCTTGTTGATATGGGATACCTTACATTAGAATATCCCCGCAAAAAGCAAAACGGCAGGCGTGTTCCGGATGAGACTAAACCAAAAGGGTACAATATTGTTGCGGGTAAGCTATCGTTTGAATTTACAAAAATACTCGATCCCGCGGACCTTGCACCAACACTCGTAGCAATGGACGTTTCGCATTTGGGAGTTGTTGATGGTAACGGTCTACGCAGACTTTCAATCAGGGAAGGGCAACGGTTATGTGGATTTCCAGAGGATTATGATCTATCTTTTCTCAAAGAAAGCGAAGCATTTGATCTTCTTGGAAACACAGTATGTATCCCGGTGATTAAAGCCATTTCAGAACGATTGGCAGATATGTATTCAAATTAAGCATTATCACAGAGACGGTCGCACCAGCTGCGCCCGTCTCTAAATTTTTTGTATCCTATATGAAGCGGTATTTACCAACCATTCATCACCATCAAAGATGATTTCGCATGGATTTCTGATAAACTCTGGTCTATATCCTGGCTCTCCAATCCTTGTGTAATCAACTAGACACAAGATATACTTGTCCGCCTTAATCTTAGCAACATCGAACTCGTTTTCTGACCAGAAAAAATGCGGAGAACCGATATAGCATTTCACTTCGATAAATCGGTCATAATGTTCGGTATCTTTGCTTTCAAATGAAACTATGTCATATCCTGCTGAAACATCGAAATCAGAGATTCTCTTAATCTTTCTTGCCATTTCTGGAAGCCTCTTTCTCTCAAGTTCCAGAACGAATTCCTCCGCTTCTAACCCACGCTTGCTTTGATCCTCTTGCTGCTTTAATAATTGCTCCAGTGTAAATTTCTTCCTTCGATTACGTAATTGTTCTGTCCAGTCGGATTCGTAATCACCTGCAACACATATTTCTCCGTTCTCCTCCTTGTCAAGCACACCCACCATAGTAAGGAAATTACGGATAGCTGCATAGGCCAACGGGAAAGCAGAACGCTTGATTGTGAGATGTCCTTTTTCGGCATCGAATCCCATAGCATCCTTGTCAAAAATCCCCTCTTCAACAAGCCTATTAATGCTTAAGGCTGCCAGCTGCTCAATCACTTCGCTATTGCTTTTCGCAGCAATTTTATTAAGCTCGGATGAAGGCACGATAGTATCCGGGGTTGTATCTATCAATCTTAGATACTCAAAAAATGCCACTGCACCCGGGCAATTGACTGTAATGTTATTCTCTAGAGTGCACCTGTTCCTAATCTCATCCCTACTAATTTTTTTCTTCCCGGCCATAATTGAGACGAGGAACAGAACGCCATCAACATTACCGATGGAATTACATCTTTTTAGTTCTGTTAACATACTCTGCAATTAAAGCCTTGATGTCATCATCGCCAGTTTCCAGTCCAGCATTTTCAAACAGTGGTATTGGCATACTTTCGATAATGTCCCGAAGCCTTGTCTCCTTCTCGATTAATCTATTATGGATCACCTCATCGATAGATTTTTCCGACAGCAAGTAATAATAATTCGTCACTGTTCCCGGTTTTAATCCATATCTATGAATGCGATCTTTCGACTGTATAAAATGCGCCGCATTAAAACTTCTCTCCATATAAATGGCATTATGGCAAGCCTTATGCAGGGAAATTGATTCAGAAACCGCAAACGGATTAGCAATAATCACCTTAAATGAGGAATCCGATCTGTGGAATTCAGCTATGATTTTCTCTCTGGTTTCAACCTCCTCCTCATCTTCATCGCCTGTGGCTACGGGAGTAGCACCATATAGCGTTTTGCATGGAATACCACATGAAATTAGATACTTCTCAAAGTCGATAATGTTTTTGACATAGATTGCCCAAACTACAACTTTCCCTCCACCCGCAATAATCTCTTCAATAAGTTCACGTGCTTTTACAAACTTCGGAGGTGTCTCCAACTTCGAATACTGCAAAACGTCCGTAATCAAAGATGCATCCTCGGATACAGCCTCTGAATCGAACCCTTCAAAGGAAGCAAAACTCTTAAGCGGCACACTAAGAAGATTTGGATTTGTTGCCGCCTGCATCATTCGCAACAGGCGTGCCTTTATCAAGTCCTTCCTGAACAAATTATCCTTGGTGGAAACAATTTCGTTCATATACTTCTTTTCAATCACATCGTATATTCTTCGCTGTGTTTCTCCCATTGGAACAACTATCGGTTCATGCTCTGTAGCTTTCGGTATGCCCAAGTCACTCTTCTTTACACGAATAAAGAAAGGCTCAATTGCCTGCAACAAAGTGTCTACCCTGGGATCGTTTTCCACCTTGCTCATATCTTTCAGCTGATATACTTCAAAGGGTATTATCTTTTTAGTCGGCCATATAAATTTATAAAGGTTGTACAAATCCTCGTATCCGTTCGGTGCCGGTGTACCAGTCAAGATGACCCTCGAAGAACAATACGCAGCAATTTCCAACACTCCAGCGGCCGTCACTCCGCCGTTTGTATTTTTAATCTTGTGTGCCTCATCCAATACAGCCATCACTTTGTTGTTTCTAAGAAAATAGATCAGTTCCTCTTTTAACAATGGTACGGAGGCATAAGAAAGCAAGGTAATCCTTGCCGGGTTCATCGAATACAGATACTGCTTTTTCTCTTCAATAGGCACTTTCCCGTTCAACCTTTTGGTCGATGGCTTTTCTCCGAAACACTCTTCATATTCAAGTTCCCAAGGACCGAAAGCACTAAGCGGAGAAATGATCAGCAGTCGATCCACATGTTTTTTGTCTTCTTGCGGCAGATTCGAAAGATAGGCAAACGCTCCATAAACAACGCTTGTTTTTCCCGCACCAGGTACAGAGAAGTTACACGCATTTTGTGAGAAAGCAAGATGATAGGCAGAAAGCAACTGTAGTTCGTATAAACTTCTGTTAGGCAAATTTGTACTAACAGAATCAACAAACTGCCCAAAATCCACCTTATCACACTGGTTATCCCTTATTAGACGAGCCTTTTCAGCAAACTCTCCGAATTTTTCTTCCTCAAGTGCATAGTTTGTAACAGCCTCCGAAACTCTTTCCGAGTATATTAGTTCAGCACCTATATACTCGCAGAGCTTCTTGATCCGGTCAATGCTTTTATTGATCTCATCTTCGGTTTCGACAACAATACTGTTATCCTTCTTGGCAAATTTTACCGCATCTTTCAAGTATCGTGCCGCACGTCTATTGCTAAATATGGAATCTATGTTCCCGGTGATAATCAGAGAACTGCCGTTTTCATTTGACTCAAGACACAGTTTCTTCATTCATTCAACTTCCTTTACAAACCGAGAATATCCTTAAACTTCGACACAAACTCATCCAAGGATGTCACACAACCGCGCACTTTACTGTCACTCAAGAAACTCGGTTGATTTACATCTACGACCTCAAGTGCCTGACACGCCTTCATGAGCTGCTGCAGTGGCTTTGCGGCATTAGCATGGTTGTTCAAAATATCCATGCTCTGGATATAGTTATCGTCAAAAGAATCCTCCACCTTCTGCTTCCACTGCTGATCCCTTGCCTTTAAAGCACGTCCCAGATCCGGCGGATTCTTCGCCATAATATCCTCAACGGACTCTTCCTGAATGGAATCGGTAGTGGCGAAATGTTGATCGCGGAACTGCTCCCAGACCTCTTGCTTTGAAAAGAAGCTGGCAGCCGGTTTCCTTGCAGACGGTACCGAGATAATATCACGGAAAAGAGTCTGCTCAAAGTTGGCGCGTATATAGTCAAACGCAATCAACTTTAAGTCAGCAACATCCGCCTCGGGATCATATGCCCACATCGAGGCTACGCCTGCTTTGTATTTCTTAAGGGCAGAATCCAATTTGAGGAATGAGTCCTCGCTCTTATCCAACTGTGTATACATACCTGAATATCCGTACTCATCTAGATACTCGTCCATCAACCGAAGAGCAGAGAGCATTGTGCGGACTTCTCCAGGTTTACAGTCCATCATCCCCGCAATATCATCATCGGTAAAACCGGCGTCCTTCAAGTCCTTGCACTTCAGATACTTTTCGATAGGGTTATAATCGACCTTGGCATCCTCACCCATCTGATAGGTAGTTTCCAGCGCAAGAATCTCTTTCTTGTCTGCACCTTCGGGGAGAATAATGGCAATGAAATACTGACAATGCCCCTTTTCGTTAAACGGAATATTTTTATCGGTCATTATGTTGTTCAACAAACTGGCACGGCGGTTTCCGTCAATTATCATACCGTCCGCAGTCACAATCCCATGCCTTTGCTGATGTTCTTTCAGAAGGCGCTCCTTGGTTTTCTTGTTTGCTTCCGGTTTAGAATCCCAAAGAAATTTTTCAATAATACGCTTGTCATCGGGATCTTCCGGATTCAACTGATGATTCTGCCGTTCGTAAGACTTGACAACGCTTCCAATTCTTCCGTTGTACGGGTTATAAACCAAATACTCAAGAGGAATTTCGTAAGCATCAAGAGTAATGATGCTGCCATGATAAGTGATAGGAATACCAGTCCGGCAGGCCTTTTCCGGATGATCGGTAAACTCCTTCAATTTTGCTTTTCTCTCAGTAGCGTTCATATTCTAAACCCTCCACAGTTATAATTCGTCAATGTGTGCATCAATAATATCTTCTAGAAGCCCCAAATTTTGAAAATTCAAAACATAATCCGAGCATCTATGAATTTCTCTTAGATCAGCTTGTCTGCCAATCCAACCGGCACCGTCCAAGAAGTTTACAAAGATGATGTTGTTTCCAACCTCTCGTTCGGATTTAATAACAGCTTCCGTTTTTCTTGCAGCCTCCTTCTTGCTTCCTTGACTGCTTGAAGTAGTTACGCTATAAGAAACATCGAGAATAAATTTCGGCTTGGCAGGGGACTCCAAAACAAAGCTTACTGCTCGATCAAGTTTAGGGACTCGGACATTTTTCTGATATTCAAGCCCGTGTTTAGCACAGACACGTTTCAGTTCTTTTTCGATATCTGCAAGAATCGCATCACCGATCATGTTGCTGTAGGTGCCCTCTAAACCACGCTTTACAAGTTGGCGTACACTACCCTCATCTTGGATTTTTGCAAGTGTACTCTCATCCATAGTCATGTTTTCTAAATAGAAGGGAGGGATACACGCTTGCATCTTCGGGTCATGTTTTCCGTCCCAGATAAGATTTAAAACGCTTTCCATCATTGCAGGACTTTCCATCATCGCCGAGCGGATCTTGCTAAGTCCCCATTCGGTAGCAAAAACAAAGCCACGGTCTTTTCTTATCATTGATACCATTCGCTTAAATCTTTCCTCTGAAATTTCAGCAACGGAAGTAAGTCGATCCAATGAATCTTTGTGGTCAATAATGTACTGTTTCAGCGTTTCCTTGCTGGTTATGGTTTTCAAGCCCACAAGGATATCGGCAGTCTGAGCATCAATCATTTTCCTTATAGACTCTTCACAACTGTCATTGATATAAAACATAGTGGTCGAATTGAACAACTCGTCATAGGACAGTTTTTTTGCTTTAGTATCAGCCATGCACGAACCTCCAATCGTTATGATATACATATTATATCACACCTCCACGAAAAAGGCAATAGAAAAATTACACTTTTTTGCGAATTTTTTTGAGAACCGTATTTTTGTACTTTTTAATATGAGTTGGTTCTGATTTTTCGCATAAACGCTTATTAGCGAATATATTTATCAAAAAAATCTCGGCACAGATTGGGAACATATAATCGCCGAGAATTAAAAATCATCACAAGGAAAATCAACTCTATGGTGTCCGCTATCATCTTTTCAAACACAGCTTCTTCAATAACTTGTAGGCAGCATTCCATGTATTTATTTATATCCTGTCCCCCATAATTGTATCACAGTCCAGTCTAGTAAAACCAACTCTTGATCCATCCTGCGATCGCATTTCATGTATTCTTCAATATGTTGAATCCAATACTCCAGTTTTTTCACGCGTTCCAGTCGATCCTTCAGCTTACCCTAGTCTTTTCCGTGGAAGAATTCGCTGTCGCAAAATACTGCGATCTTGAATTTTACGATTGAACGTATGGTGAACTAGGTATTTTTATAGTTTTTTCGGTTATGGTATCCATCATGCCGCAAGCGTTTCCGTAGTAGAACTTCAATACTTGTATCTTTACTGCGAATCATTTGCATATTTTTTCGGACATTTCACCAAATTGACAATCCTTTCTTTTCACGCACTTCGACCCCTAATCATCAAATGTTAATGGTGTTCACACACATAACGATACCTTATTTCTTTCGTTACGGGATTTCTTTTTCGTTATGAAATTGTGCAAAACTCGCCCTCCAACAACACTCATCTCGCAAGCAGTTGCACAAATACATAGTTCTTGATGCAAATACCTCCTGTTTCTACACCCCCTTCGGTGTCAGAAATCCCTTATTTTCCTATATTTACTGTACTCTTTAACGATAACAAGAAAACACTGTTGTATCAATTACGCAACTGCTTCATCTATTGCCGTACCGAAAGTGATACAATTTAACGCATACACGAAAATGCACCCAAGCGGTTGCATTTGTAGATTACTGGGTGCATTTGAGCGAATGATGCACCGATGAACTGTGAAATTTGTTATAAGTATATTATAAACAATTTCGCACATTTTTTCAAGATGTTTTTCTTAAAAAATACGGCAGCACCGTTGTTCAGGTGCCAAGCAAAGAATCAACCCAGTCAAAGCATATTCCTCTTTTCATCACATCGCACGAAAGATTCCTCTCCAAAGAGAAAAAATTATTTAATCTTCTGAAATATATCTCAAAAGCTTGACAAATTTATCTGATAGGTGTATACTGCTGGATAGTTTACATTGTGAACTATATTTTCTGGTAAAAAGGAGGCATGAGGTATGAAAGACATGAGCTGGATAGAAATGATGAAAAAAGCACAGGAAATTCGGCTTTTTACGAGTCTTCAAATAAAGCGTGCCCAAAAAGGCGGCATTACATCTGCGCAGGAACTGGATCTTCTCTCCCGTATTGTATTATCGGACGCAGAACTGACACCCCTTGAATTAACGGTACTGACAGGCTTAAGCAAATCTGCAGTGAGCCGGTTAATCGAACATCTTGAACGAAAAGAACTTTTACAAAAGAAATATAATTCAAATGATAAACGAAGTTATACGCTCCTTTGTACTGCCAAAGGAACAATGGAGCTGGAAAAGACATACCAGTATTATCTGGAGCCTATTTATCGGCTTCGAAAAATTCTCGGAGATGAAAAATTCGAGGCCTTAATAAAATACATTAAAGAAGCTAATGATCTAATGATGAAAAATGGGAGGTAACTTATGAATTTTTATCAGGAACTTCAACTCAACCAGGCAGGTTCAAAATCGTATATTGCAAGCTTTAAGAATCCAAAAGATAAATGTAAGCATATTGCTGTTTATCTATTCAAAATTGCACTGGTTGTTGCTTTTTGTGTTTCCTTTGTCACATTATTTTCTGTACTTTTTGGCAATGAAAACAGCATTGCCGGTGTGGTTGTACTGCTTTGCGTGTTAGCAGTTCGATATTCCGACCTTGGAATCCAGAATTCTCAGGGCACACTTGGAATTCTTTTCATCTATGGTATTCTTGCATTTGGTCCGAAGCTGTCTAATCTCGCTCCCACCGGATTGTCATTCTGCATCAATCTCATCTGCATTTTCGCTCTGGCACTGATAGGATGTCATAACATTACGATGTTCAACCATTCCACTTTTGTGCTTTCCTATCTTCTCCTGTTTGGTTATGATGTAAGCGGAAAAGCATACCAGATGCGTTTGATCAGTCTTTTGATCGGAGCTGTTTTGACCGCCTCTATTCTATATTTTAAGCATCGCAAGGTGGAATATAAACGCAGCTTCATGGACTTATTTAAAGAGATTCATCTTTCTTCTTCCCGTACCAGATGGCAAATCTGTCTTTCTGTGGGCATTTCCAGCGCAATGTTAATCGCTGCACTTCTCAATGTTCCGAGAGTATACTGGATTGGTATTGCCGCAATGTCCGTTCTGATACCATTTCGTAAAGATGTTGAATATCGCACAAAGCACCGTGTTTTAGGCAATATATTAGGCAGTGCAATCTTTTTCATTGCATATTTGATTTTGCCGGAAGAAATTCGTCCTTGCCTTGGAATTATTGGAGGAATCGGAACTGGATTCTCTGCCAGCTATGTATGGCAATCTGCATTTAATGCATTCAGCGCAATTACAGTGGCTGTACCAACTTTTGGTCTTGCCTATGCAGTTTTACTTCGTATTTTTACAAATGTATTTGGCTCAATTTATATGTGGCTGTTTAATCGGGTATTTGATCCATTTCTTCTTTTTATCAATCAGATATTTGAAAGACCAAAACGCATATCCACTACCTCTTAAGGAGTCAAACAAAAAGGGTCTGTTGCAGTACGCAGATACTGCAGCAGACCCTTTATTTTATCATTCCTCTATATCACACTTCCATCTCTGAAAGTAACTGTTTTTTCTCCGTTCTCATAAACCGTGATGTAATCAACCAATGAACCCCAAAGGTCGCTATCGAATTCAGTCACCTGTCCGTTTAAGGATTCCAGCGTTTCCTGAAAGTGACGGAGATTCTGTCCTCGTGTTTCTATTTCTTCAATCCGCATGGCCAATTCGTCATGCTTTTTCTTTGCTGCCTCAAATCGTGCGGAAAGGACATCATTTTTCTGCCGGTATTCCTCCTGATCAAGTGCGATACGAGCATTCTCCAGCATTGCCGCCTGAACCATATCCGCAACAAGGGACATTTCCTCGGCATATTTTTCTTTTTCGGCTTCCAGTTCTGATGTATCAGTCAGCTTATCACAAATCAGCTTTACGTTTTCTATCAGTTCATCCCGATTGGCAAGCAGCTTATTCAGGCTTTTCAGAAACACAGCCTTTACTTCCTCTTCCATGATGTGCGGTGTAGTACAGCGCTCATCGTTATATTTGTTGTTGCAGCGGTAGATAACTTTACGGTACTGGTCGGTGGAGTGCCAGACCTTAGCCCCATACCACCCTCCGCATTCACCGCACTTAATTTTACTTGAAAAGATACTGACACCGCTATAGCGTGATGTTCCTGTCTTTCTGCGTTCCATTTCCTGCTGAACCATATCAAATACTGCAGGATCGATAATGGCTTCATGGTCATCTTCGATATAGTACATCGGTATTTCACCACAGTTTTTCTTTGTCTTTTTGGTCAGAAAGTCCACAGTAAATTCTTTCTGAAGGAGTGCGTCACCTTTGTACTTTTCATTTGTCAGAATACGGCGGATTGTAGTTGCATTCCACTTATCTTTTCCGCCGGGCGTTTTAATGCCTTTCTCTGTTAAATGAATAGCAATCGTATGCGGTGTCATGCCTTCAAGAAACAGACGGTATATCAGCTTTACAATTTCAGCCTGTTCCGGGTTCACAACCATTTTTCCATCGGAGCCTTTGTCATATCCGAGGAACCGGCTGTAGGCAACACTAACCTTACCATCGGCAAAACGCTTTCTGTGTCCCCAGGTTACATTCTCTGAAATAGAACGTGCTTCTTCCTGGCTTATACTCGACATAATGGTAAGGAGCAGTTCTCCTTTGCCGTCAAACGTCCAGATATTCTCCTTTTCAAAATAACACTCTACGTTATTTTCTTTCAGAAGCCGGATAGTTGTCAGGCTGTCAACGGTATTTCTTGCAAAACGGCTCACACTTTTTGTTATGATAAGGTCAATTTTTCCTGCCATTGCGTCCGATATCATTCTCTGAAAGCCCTCTCTGCGTTTGGTGGAACAACCGCTGATACCCTCATCAGTGTACACCCCAACAAACTCCCAGTCCTCACGTCCTTTTATGTATTCAGTGTAATAGCTTATCTGAGCAGCGTATGAAGTTAACTGTTCTTCGCTGTCAGTTGACACACGAGCATAGGCAGCAACCTTACGCTTGACAGGTGCATCAATCGGTGCTGATGTGTATCGGCTGATTGATGCAGGTATTTTCGTTATTTTTGGCATTTTTTCCTCCTTGGTATTGGCCAATGCTCCGTTACAGAATGACCATCTCGAAAATAGAACTTCAGTCTGTCTTCTTCCACATCGATATGGTCAATTCTCCGTTCAAACTCCTCTTCATTAAATGCATCAATGCTGAGAACCTGTGCTGCCATAGTACGCAGCAAATCATCACGAAGACTTGCGGAATTACATCCTTTATGTTCCGAACATCTCCAGTGACTAACTTTGTCGCCATTTGCAGAGGTGCGTGTGCCTTTCCGGAAATTACATCCGCACCTTACGCATTTAATCACTTTTGAGAAACAAGTCATATCCGCCCGATTCGGTCTTTTTCCATTTCTGCGTTTCAAGGAAGTTGCAGCCCTTCGTTCTTCCGTCCAGCAGTCCTGATGTCCTGTGTTTTTACACGCTTCCGTTACAACTGTTCCATCTTTCAGATGAAACTCTAATGTTTCACGCTTCGGAACGTAAATAACATCCACACGTTCAAGAAAAACAGACTCATCAAATTCCTGAAATCCAAGTACTTTTGCACAGGTTTCCTGCAAGTGCTTATGATTGATACTGCCGCCGACAGTACAGCGACCGCCTTTTATCTTTCGGCTTCCACAAAGCCAGTATTCTGCATAACCTCGGTCTGTTCTGATTTCATGCATATAGCTTTTATGGCAGAAAGGACACTTGATTTTTCCTGTAAAGCAGCAGGTATTCAGTGATTTGTTTGCCAGAGGGCCTAACTTTTTCCTTCTTTCCATTTCCTCCTGCACCCACCTGAAAGTCTCCATATCTATAATGGCTTCATGCGTATTTTCCACATAGTACTTTGGCAGTTCGCCGTTATTCTTCTTTCGGTGTTTGGTAATCGGGTCGGTAATGTATTCCTTTTGCAGAAGCATATTGCCTGTATACGTGATATTGGTCAGAATAACCTTTATATTGGAATCTATCCAGCGATATCCTCTCTTTGTTGTGATACCTTCGGCATTCAGTTCCCGTTCCGTTTCCAGCCTTGATTTTCCGTCAAGGAAGTTTCGGAATATTCTCTTTACAATTTCTGCTTCTTCCGGGACAACAACCAGTTTGTCATCAACCCATTCATAGCCGAGTATTGGATTTCGATTGCATGGATCACCTTTTTCAAAGCGTTTCCGAATGCCCCACTTTACATTTTCAGAAAGGCTACGGCTTTCTTCCTGTGCAAAGCTGGCGAGAATGGTCAGCATCAGTTCGCCATCACCCGACAAGGAATTGATGTTCTCTTTTTCAAATCGTACTTCAACACCGATATCTTTCAGATGCCGTATCGTTTCCAGAAGGTCCACGGTGTTTCTGGCAAATCGTGATATACTCTTGCAAAGGATAATATCAATGAGTCCTTTTTCACAGTCAGAAATCATTCTTTGAAACTCCTGCCGTTTCTTGGTCTCTGTTCCTGATATAAAATTATCAGCATAAACTCGTGCATACTCCCATTCGGGATTCTTTTGTATCAGTTCGCTATAGTAGCTTATTTGTGCTGACATTGAATGCATAAGGCGTTCACACTCCATTGATACACGAGCATAAGCAGCCACTCGCTTTCGCCTTGGCAATACGGGCTCCGTAGGTTCTATTTTGATGATTTTACGCATAACAGCTCTCCTTTCACTACACATATTACCGCTGTTCAGGCTCTAAGTCAACGAATAATGTGCCGATTTTCGGCTCGTATTTCTCCCTGAACATTGTATCAATCTGACGATATTCATCCTCCGAAATCAGATTTGCATGAAACATCTTCTTTACAATGCCCATCGTCACCTGGTACATGGCTTCCTTCTGAATATCCATCTTTTTCACCTCCGAATCGTGCAAGAATATAACATCTGTGGCAGCAGTATTTTCTGTGATTATTGCCGTATGCCTGAAAAGGCTTACCACAATTTGAGCAGATAAAATCATACATAGCTTTCCTGTTAACATCTTTTATATGAGCATTCCACCATTTCATTCTGCATTTATCCGAACAGAACTTTTTCTGACGTACTCTTGGCGGCTGCGTGATTGGCTCGCCGCAGCAAAGGCAGAACTGCCCTTTATGTCTGCTGCAAAAGGATTTTATCGTGTTGACAGACAATCCTACAGTTTCTGCAATCTTAGAAAACGACATTCCCTTTGAACGCAATGTGAGTACAGTAGATTTTTGTGCATCTGTCATTGAAACCACCTCCTACTTTACATAGGACGGAAATATGGCTTTTGAGTACCGAAAAACAAAAAATCCCCACGAAATATGAAAAAATCATATCTCGTGGGGATCGTTATCAGATGTCAGCCTTGTTCACCCAACCGGTCACATAAGAACCGGCAGGTGTTTTTCCACAGTTTGAAGCAGAATTTGTAATACGCATTCTGCCATTTACAACCTGTCCATCATAGAGATAGTATGTACCGGATTTCTTTGTTCCAGTCTTGACTGTGCTGGAGGAATACAATGTGGTATTGTTCAGCGTAATTTTTGCGCCTTTTGTATATGTCTTTTCGGCAACGGTATATACCACGTTTCCGGAATTATCAAAAACGCTGTAACCCGCCTTGCAGGCTTTCTTTGCATTCTCCAGAGAAGAATATGCTCCAATCTGGCTCTTAGCGTCAGACCAGGACTTTCTTACTCTGTAAAGCTGATTTGCAGGTGTAGGATTTGAAGTTGTAGAACCAGTATTCAGATAAGATTCGACCTTCTTCTTAAATTCCGCCCAATGTGGCAGAATGTAGGCAGGACACATCTTGTAAGAATTTTTTGCAGTATTGAGATAGTCCACAGTACCACTTTTCCCGTCACGTACATTCAGCCAATGGGTATGAGTGTAGAGGTGATTAATGTCAAGACCATACTTCTTCAGAAGTGCTGCGGCAAGTCTCGCACAGTTGTCTTCCGACTTCTTATCCGTAGAATTATACGCAGATGACATAATGCATTCAATGGCAATCGTTCTGTGGTTGCCGTTGCCGCTTCCATCAGCGGCGTGCCAGCCACTAAGCGTTAAAGGTAGATTCTGCCACGCACAGGTGTTGTCCACATAATAATGCACCCTGACATCTTTCATATTGCCATTGTAAGTTGCTCTGGTATACTGTTCTGCAGGAGTAGTTCCGCTTGCTACCGAAATCCAATCGGTATTGTGAACAGTGATACCGATAACTTTGCCCTCCATAGAAACGGTGGGCATTGCTATACTGTTTGGATTGTGTTTGGTGAGCAGATACTCGTTGATTTTTACTCCATTCAGAGTAGATGTGTTATCAGGTTTCAGAATTGCCATGATCAGATTCCTCCTTGTCAGTTGTTTCTTCCATTCTGCCAACCTTGGTTTGCAGAACATCAATTGCTTTTTTGAATACCGGCGGATAGGGTACGCCCATCAGTGTGGTGTTTTCTACAATAGACAGCAGCTCGTTCAGACAAAAGCTGATGCAGACTGCGTCACGTATGTAGTTTGTGCCGATGAGAATATCAATTCTCACACCAACCACAACCATCAGCAGAATACAGAACTTTTTCGCAAGACCAATCCAGCCTGCCTTGCTGTTGAGTGCTCCGCTTTTGCTGTGCTTGGATTTTCCCATAATTGCAGTGACGAGACCTGTTGCAAAATCGATACCCATGAACACTACAAGTGTTGCAAGAGCCGAGTCCCATCCGCCAAACAGCGTGGCAATAAATCCGCCTACAATGCCTGCAATTGTACAGATCCATTCTTTCATAAACATCATCCTCCCATAAATTTGATTGATTTTATCATCGGATGTGAATTATCCGATGTGCCTTTGAAGGCAAGATAATATTCTCCATCCGGTACGTTTTCCAATGACTGCATCACGGAAATATATGTATCGGAATAAAGCCATTTGAATTGTAAAGTTACTGCATTTCCTGCCTGTATTTCCTCATAGATATACTGAGCAAGTTCAGCCCCGGTCTTGTCGGTTTTCTTCACCAGATAAAATTCAGCGTCCTGTGACGCACCGACTGTATAACTGAGAATCAGATTCATAGAAGAAGTGAGAGCAACAGGCGTCAGGCAAAGCACAAATACTGTTCCTGCCCAGCTGAAATCAGACTGATTGAAGTACAAAGCATAGTCATTCTCTGTACAGCAGAAATGGGGATAGCTTTCCGCAAAGCCTGCAAGCGAACGGTAACCGTCGTTGTAATAGGTGTAGACGCTCTCACCATATTTCTGCAAAGCATCACTGCCGGAAGAAAAGACCGTGATGTATTCGATGCCGGAACGGCTTTCAAGAGCGATAATTCTGGTTTCAAGAGCGAGGATTTCTTCTTCCTTTGTCTGAAAATCAAACTGAACAGAATCTCTTAGCTGCTGAGCATTGGCGTCTATTTCCTGAATTTCTGTATCAAATGAGTCGCATCTGCTTGTAAGCCCCATGATGTAGTCCATAGTGCTATCCTGCAAAGACTGTAATTTCTGCTGTAAAGCCTCGAAATCTGCTTTATTCGGATAATCCGACATATCAGGCGTGACGCCATCTTTACCATCAACTCCATCTTTTCCGGGCTGTCCGTCGGTACCGTCTTTACCTTTTAAGCTCTCAAGCCATTCAGTTTCTGTTCCGGTAAATCCATGCTCTACAGCAATAATGTATGCAGATTTTCCGTCAGTTCCGGGCGTACCGTCAATTCCATCTTTGCCGGGTTGTCCGTCAATACCGTTTTTTCCTTTTAAGCTCTCAAGCCATTCAGATTCTGTGCCAAAATAGCCATTTGCAATGGCGATTTCATATGCAGATTTTCCATCAATTCCATCTTTACCGTCCTGACCATTTTTTCCGTCAACTCCATCTTTTCCGTCTTTACCTTTTAAGCTCTCAAGCCACTCAGCTTCTGTACCAATAAAGCCATTCTCTACAGCAATCTCAAATGCAGACTTGCCGTCAGCACCTTTTTCACTTATCTTTTGAAGCAACTGCTGGTATAGGTCAGGCGTTGGCGGTACATTGCTGCTTTCACCGTCAAAACCAGATGGTCTGATATGCAGGGTTTTCACAACCGTTGTTGCCCTGACTGTTTCAGATGATTCTGCGTCATAACCGAAAAGAGACATCTTCACAGCACCGGCTGCAAGTTCCGCCGGCAGATGACAGCTTGTCTCGTCAAATCCGAGAACTCTGTTGTAAGTGAACTCGTCCTGTGTGAACTGCACCACTTTATGCAGGGGTTTCCAGCTGTTATCAAATACAAAATGTATCTTTACAAAAGCAATCTGATCAGCTGCAATGACCTCATGCTCCAGCGTTTCGATGTTCTGTCCCTTTACAAGAAATTTTATCATGCCTTCACTTCCTTCCACGTTTCCGTATCTGCATCATATTCCATATATCCATCCAGGCACTGAATTTTGACAAGGGGACTATCTACTGTACTGCTTGAATGACCGTCCCAGTTTGTGTTCTTTTTCACAGCGTTCCATTCAGCAAGACTGCCCTCATAGGTGATTTGCGTGAGGCTTTCACAGTAGTTGAAACAGCCACCGATAAGTTCTGTTGTGCTTTTGGTGATCGTGAAATTCTTCAGCTTGATACAGCGTACAAACATTCTGTCACCGATAACCTTACCGCTGTAGCGAACAGTTTCAAGCTTCTGACATTCTCCAAACGCCTGTTCACCGACTGTTGTAACAGATGCAGGAATGGTAAGGGATTTGATAGCTGTACCTGAAAAGGCGAACTTTGCAATCTCGGTCACTTTAGACGGAATTGTAATTTCAGTCAGTCCGTAAAGATTCTGATGAACCAGATATTCATCAATGTGCGGTATGAAACTATTTCGCTTGATGGTTTTGAGCGTTGTCGGAAGAGCGGCTATTTTCAGATTGTTGCAGTATTGAAATGCATATTCACCAACCGTTGTGATGCCCTCTGAGACGACAACAGAAGTGATGTTATCATTTTCGCAGAACGGAGATTTGTTTCCGCTTGTTTCATATGCACCTACATAATCATACATTGCCCCCGTGCCTTTGAGAATCAGTCTGCCGTCAGAATAGAGAACGTAATTGATATCAGCGCCGCATTTGCCCACTGAAACCACATCTCCGGTCATTTCATTTACCTTTGTTGCAAGTTCTGCCACCTGATTGGTCAGCTGAAGAATGGTTGAATTGTAATCCTTTATCTGTGCTGTAATCTCCGAAAGCTGTGACATCATATCCGTGACCTTGCATTTTCCGAGTGTAGCCTGCCACGCAAAACGCAAAAAACTGACACGCAAAACGAAAAAAACGCTCCTGAACACCACGTTCAAGAGCGTTTTTTACTACCTATAAACGGCGTTTCACCGCTGTTTTATCTGTTCAATTTCTCGTCAATACTGGCAACGTGCTGCAAGATCTGTTTGAGTGTGTCATTATTGTTAGTGTCTTTTTCCGTGTCCTCATTCGGCTTGTCTGTGGTAGTTGTTGCATTTTTTGAAAATCCATTCAGCCCAGCAGCCTTGATGATCGCCGGATAATCCTGATACGCATAGTCTAGATCCACCTCGCCGACAATGCCGGAAACG
>OBAS01000557.1_pt1 | contig 29000 bp, 24 predicted proteins | sample 1517591 | NCBI WGS metagenome assembly OBAS01 (sample SAMN04571700, study PRJEB22368) | human gut metagenome | biome: human gut; material: stool | host: Homo sapiens | place: Luxembourg | collected 2012-10-05
ATTACTCTTAATTATACATTTTTATGTGGCTTCACGCAACCTTTTTCTGTAGGCTATGTACTAATTAAATCGACCATAGAAAGATTAACCGCTAATGCAAAAAACTTCTCTTATATGATACCTTATTTAATCATATAAGAGAAGTCGTACCCTTTTTGCAATTCTTTTATTTTTCTATGATACGATTGTATTATTTTTCATATAAAAACTCTTCCGGCAATGTAACATTAAAATCTTTCGCCAGATGTCTGAAGTTATCCGGTGTGATTGTCTGCAGCTTATCCGGTCTCATGGATAACATCTTGACAAGAATCTCTGCCGACTTCTCTGCTGTATGCATAAGTCCGAATGTCAGATCAAAATCTTTTCCGGCTGCAAACATTCCATGATGCGCCCAGATGGCAAGATCATATTTCTTCATAAGTTCACTTGTTGCCACTGCAATTTCTCTTCCGCCCGGTACCATCCACGGAACTACACCGATTCCAGTCGGGAATACTACAGGACACTCGGTTGCCATTTCCCACAGTTCTCTTGTAAAGACCTTATCTTCAAGCGGAAGAACAAATGTGAGCGCAATAATGTTTGTTGTATGTGCATGATACACTACTCTGTAATCCGGATCCTGCTGTTTCTTGACTTCAAGATTCATAAGGTGGCTAGGCAACTCGCTTGTCGGTCTTCCACCATTCACAAGTCCCCATACAATACGGTAATTCTCACCTTTTTCATCAAGCTCTATCATACAGATTGAATCCTCCGGCTTGATTATTACATTTCGGAAATATTTTCCACTTCCTGTCACAAGGAAATATTCTCCGGCAAGCTCCGGTACGGTTGTTCCGATTGGCTGCCACTCTTTTGGATCAAAGTTCTCTTTGACAGACTCTACTTCCTCAGACTTCACACGATAGGAGAGATTACCGCCATTTCTTTCATGCCATCCCTGCTCCCATCCGTCATTTGCCATACGTATAAATCCTTTTACAAATTCTGCATCTAAAAATCTCATGATATTTTCCTCATTTTTCTACTATATTTAAACTACTATTTTGTATTTGATTAGCTGCTGTAAAGCCATACTATAATGTGACTTTTATAGATATGACTATATTTTATCTGCATATAATGTCAACCGGCACATCCAGTATCTTTGCTACCTTAAGTATGGTATCAATGTGTCGTCCCACTGCTGCTGCCATGTGATGTGTCGGTCCTGCCTCACTCCACCGGTTGCAGAATTCTCTTGCTCCGATTGAGAAGCGAGTTCTCATATTGGTATCTCCAAATGTGAATATCGGACCTTCCTCGTTTACACCTTCTGCTGCAACAAATTTAAATTTCCCGTTCATGTCCTGAGTGATTCCAAGATAGGTTACATCTGCAGCCGGTGGATAGAACTGTGTCAGATATCCACCTCCTGTTTTTCCGTGAAATACATCTACGATCTTAATGGTTGGCTTTTTCGCCTGTGAAATAGCCGCATCACCTGAACCGGAGTGCCCTATGATACAGATATCCTCATTAAAGTCGATGGAGTACATCTCTGAAAGCTGACCGGTACCGGCAATTGTTTTTAAAATACTCATAGCCATAGCAACCTTGATATCTCCTTCAACTGCACAGGCTGTTCCCTGCTTTATAAGCATGGAAAATGCCGGTATCAGCATACTGTCAAGCTTTCCTGCGATTCCCTGGGCATAACCATCATAATGGGATGCCACCATTCCAAGATCTTCCTCTTTTACCCATTCTTCAAATGCCACAACGTATTTTGCCATATCCCATACCGTCTCAACGGTAGCTGCTTTTCCGTCTTTGTCCGGTGCTATATCAAATGTCTCAAGAATATCTTCCGCCTTTGTCCGGATTGCATTCTCGTCTGTGATATGATCTGCGATTGCCCACATTTTTTCCCAGTCAAACTGTTTTGTATAAAGTCCCATGCGGTTATACAGATTGGTTTCATCAATATACAGATCCATCATTCCCGGATACGGTCTTCCGATCTGTGCGATATTGGTATAACGGAATCTTCTTCTGACCTGTGCTGCCTTACACCACTGTTCTATCTCCGCTGCCACATAGTTATCTCCACCTTCCACAACACCGGTGATTACTGCATGTCTCTTTCCTGCTCTTTCAAGATCTGCAACCATCTCTCCGACTGCTCCACATGCATACAGCTCGCCAAGCCATGTTGGTGTATCTGTATTGGCATAATCCGGTGCCTTCCGTTTTTGAACATTCACAAGAACAACCGGTACATTTAAGTCTCTGACCGCCGGAAGCATATTGTAGCTTGTCGCATATGTAAGAAGCTGTAAAATTACCAGGTCTACATCTGCTGACCGGAATTTATCTCCTGCCTTCATGGAAAGCTCTTTTGTGGTAACAATTCCTCCATCTACCAGCTCAACGGTATCCGGAATCGTCTTTTTAAATGCCTCATACTGTGCCTCAAATTCCGGAACGAGTGTTGGAAACTGTGGCAGGTACGCCCCAAGCGCTATCGCAAATACTCCAACCTTTGCTTTTGTCTCTACTAACATTTGTTTCTCCCTTCCTGGTGATATCAATTCTGTATTTATCGTTTATAAATCTGGGTTATATTCTTTTATTTCAAAAGAATCGAAAATGCATCGTCTTGCATCTTTTAAATCCTTCAGCTTACCATCTGCTATCATCTGTGATGCAATATTTCCAATTGCCGTAGCCTCTGTCGGTCCTGCATAGACAGTCTTTCTTGTTTCATTTGCGGTAAGTTCATTAAGATATCCGGCATTTGCACCGCCACCGACTATATGAATATATTCATAATTCTTATGGGTAAGTCCCTCTATTTCCTTTACTGTTGATGCATAACATTCTGCCAGACTGTTATAAATAACTGCAGCTATTTGTGCTATGCTGTCCGGCACCTGCTGCCCGCTTTCGGCACAGGCACGCTTTACCTCTTCTGTCATATTTAAAGGTGCCAGAAATCTGTTATCATTTACATCCACAATAGACTTTATCGGCTCTTTTGATGCAAGCTCACAAATCTGTCCAAAGCTCATATCAGGAACAATCTCTTTTCTTACAGACTGAATCATCCAAAGTCCCATTATATTCTTAAGATATCTGAAGCGGTAATCATAACCGCCCTCGTTTGTCAGATTGTGTTCCATACTCAGACTGCTGCAATCTGCCGAAACAAGCTCTGTTCCCATAAGTGACCATGTACCCGAACTGATGTAGAGCGTATCATCTTTCTGCGTTGGGACTGCCATTACCGCAGATGCTGTATCGTGTGTTGCCGGGAGAATAACTTTACAGTCGAATCCAACTTTCCGGCTTACTTCTGATCTTAATTTTCCGACTTCGCTTCCCGGGTTTTTAATCTCCCCGAAAATATCTTTTGGATATCCAAGCCTGTCTATAAGCTCATAATCCCAATCCTTTGTTACCGGATTCACAAGCTGTGTTGTGGTCGCATTTGTGTATTCCTGTACCTTTTCTCCTGTCAAAAGGAAATTAAGATAATCCGGAATCATAAGCATGCTTTTGGCTTTTTCGAATGCGTCTGGTTCCTGACTTTTTACTGCCATAAGCTGGTATATGGTGTTAAAGTTCTGCTTTTGTATTCCTGTTCTGGCGTAAAGCTCATCCTCTGAAATTACTTCATACACCTTTTTATCAATCCCTGCTGTCCTGTCATCTCTGTAAGCAACCGCATCCATAATCTTTCTGTCATCATTGTCCAGTAACACAAAATCGACAGCCCATGTATCTATTCCAATACTATAAGGCATTTTCCCGATTTCACTGCACTTTTTCATTCCGGTTAGTATTTCCTCGAAAAGCCTGTCAACATCCCATATCTTGTGACCATCTTTTTCTGTCATTCCATTATGGAACCTGTATACTTCTTCAAGTATTATCTTCCCATTCTCCATATGAGACAATATGTGTCTGCCACTGGATGCCCCTATGTCCACTGCCAGGTAATATCTGTTATCCATCCCTGTCCCCTTTCGTATTTGATAAGGCAAGAATAACAAAAATAAAGACAGCTTTTTAGCCTCTCATTAGACTAAAAAACTGTCCTTATTTTCTACTGCAATGTTATCTTCTTTTATTTTTCTTTTCCTCATACATTTTCTTATCTGCCAGCTCAATCAGACTGTTTAAATTGTCCATTTCGTATGATTTATGCAACGAACACCCTAAACTTGCAGCCAGATGATAGCTGCGGTTTTCTTTCTGGTCGGCTGTTTTTATCGCAGCCTTTATATCCTCTGCAATTCTTTGCATCCGTCCTGCCTGCTTACAACTTCCGAAAACTACAAACTCGTCTCCTCCGTATCTCATAATAAGGCAGTCTTTTGGAACAACTTCTTTTAATATTCCTGCGATTTTTGCGATAAAAGCATCCCCTATTTCATGTCCCAGATTATCATTTACAGATTTAAGGCCATCTATGTCCAGAAAAATTATAAATGCGTTGCTTTTTTCTTCTTTTATTTTTTGTAATATTGTTTCTGCACAATAAAAGAAACCGCTTCTGTTAAGCACCTGAGTCAGCATATCATATTTCCACATTCTGTTTATTTTTTCATTCATCCGGTTTATCCACTGCCATTTTCTGATATTCTCCAAAGCCATACCTATATTTACCGTCCATAGATAAGACAGCTCACTTTTTAGTGCAAACAGGCTTCCGTCAGAAACACAATATCCATAACATATATGCTGATAATATATTGGTGTAACAGTATAAAATGTTCGTTTTGATTTTTCCCTTATTTCAAGCGGAAGTATCTCTTTTGATAAAAAATCATCGTAAGAACAAAATTTTCCGTTCTGATACGCAAGTGGTATACTTACTTTCTCTGTAAAATGATCACAAACCGACTTATCCGCGAACAATTCATTTTTATCGCACAGACACATATAAAAGCTCTGCATATCGGATCCAACAACATATTTTTTCATTTTCTCACATAGTTCATCAATATTTTCAAGCCCCGTAAGATCAAGTTCCATACATTTTAATGAATCCAACGCTTCCTCATATATAAGACATTTGTTCTGATATTCCATTCTCAGATCCTTGATTTCCATCGCTGGCTGCATATTACAGCCACAGCTTTCTCTGTAAATAGTTTTTGTATCAATTTGTACATTCACATCATCTGATCGTTCAAACAAAAGATTTACTGCATTTTTACCAAGAAGCTCCTGTCTTCTGTCAACCGTTGTAAGTGATGGCACAAAAAACTCTGATAATTCATCATTATCAAATCCTGTTACTATAACATCTTCAGGTATCCTGTAACCATTCTGCTGCAAACGTTCCATCGCTCCAATTGCCATTGCATCATTAGCACAGACGATTGCCTGTGGCATATTATATTTCATAAACTGCTCCACAGCTTTCCTGCCACTCTCCCTGTTATAATTGCCGTGATAAATCTGATTATCACAAACAGGGATGCCATGTTCTTCCATTGCATCCCTATATGCATTATATCGTTCGCGGCCTTCTTTGCCCTGCAAAATACCACAGACATAATTTATCTTTTTAAGATCATGTGTCTCAATCAAATGTTCCACAATATCTTTTTGACTGCTGTAGTCGCTAATTCCGACATTATACATTCCATCAACTTTTTCATCCACGCTTACAGCTGGAACCTTACTTTTCTTTATTCGTGCTATCAGAGAATTTACCGCTGGCTCATATTGTATAGAGTTTTTCATGCAAATTACTCCATCAAACAAATCAAACTCCGGTAAATCCATGATTCTAAATGCGCCTACTTTATTCTCCTCTGACTCATCATAATTTACAAAACATGTAAACACATATACATCCATGTCAAGTTCTGATGCACGTTTTAAAACTCCTCCCAATACCCTGTTTTGATTATCAAAACTGATTGCACCTGCAAGAAATGCAATTCTTTTCCTCATAGTCATATCATCTCCTGATACAATTTCTATATTTTTTGAAAATGATTTATCTCATTCATTAACTGCTTTGAAGACTCTACATTTTCAACAGCATGTTCTTTGATATTTGCAATTGAAGCTGCAAGCTCTGATACATTCTCGGTTGCACGGCTTACGCCCTGTGCGTTTTCCTCTACCACCGCTGATATATTGCCAATTCCATCATTAATTCTGCTCATTACAGTTTGAAGATTCACAACATTTTTATCAAAAACAGCCATTACCGCATCCATATGCTCTGCTTTTTCATAATACATATCTGTTGCCCCCTCAAAACCTGCGTAATCATCCATGATCCTGTCACGCACAAAATTCATAAGATCCTGTGCATTGTACATAAGCTGGTTAACGGCTCTCACTACTCCGACGCTGATATTTTGAATATCACTTGCTGTATTTTTACTGTTCTCCGCCAACTGACGTATTTCCTCTGCAACAACAGCAAATCCCTTTCCAACTTCACCTGCACGCGCTGCCTCTATTGAAGCATTCAGCGCTAACAAATTTGTCTGGCTTGCAATATCTAATATATCATTTGTCAGATTATCAATATTTCCAATCTGCCTGCTCTCCTCTATCGAAGAAGACAGTACATTTTGTTTTTCGGCTATGATATCCGAAATCTCTGTTTTTTTATTCTCAGTTGCTTCTTTTACACCAATTGCCAGCGCCTTAATGTCAGCAGCTATAGCAACGCCTTCCTTTGTCTGCTCTCCGACACTTTCTACAGAAGCGAGTACATCCTGAGTATTTGAGCTTAAGCCTTCTACCGATGCTGTAATCTCCTCCATGCTTGCTGTAATCTGTTCCATCATTGAAGCAATATAATTTACATTATCGTTTGAGCTGTTAACTTCTGTGTTCATCAGTCCTAATGTTTTCTGCATCATTTCAGATTGTTTTGATATCTTACATATAACTGATTGTAATTGCCCCATAAAATCATTTATTCCTTTTGACAACTGACCAATCTCATCATTTGTTCTAATATCTATACGCTCTGTCAGATCTCCCTCATTATTGTTTATATTTTCTATTATCTCACTAAGCTGACTGCTTGCTTCGTGTGCCGGTCTGCTTACAGTTTTTCTCATAATAAAAATAACTACTGTCGCTACTACAATGAAAAATGAAAATAAAATTTTGGTCATTAAAAGATTTGTTTGAACCGATTTGTTATATTGCTCTGACAAATCCGAAATTCCCTGCTCAAGTGATTTTGTCAAAGCTGTCTCTGCCGGTTCGCCTTCCTCTTTTACCAGATTTTGAAAATCAACACTAAGTGCCATATTGGCCTGTGCAAAATCACCACTATCCACATATCCCTGAATAACATTAAACTGCTCTATAACACTATCCAGAAACTCCTCATAGTTTTTGATTTTATCAGCCAGATCAGTTTGATCCATTTTCTCAAGATATGCAGATATTGATTTCTCACTTTCTGCAATAGTTGTTATTTCATCAGCCAGAGAAGTCTCCAGCTGTTGTCTTAAATCGTCGTCATCATAAAGACTTATGATATTAAGATATTTTTGACCGCGTTCCATACTCTTCTGAATATTAAAAATTTCTGTCTGAATCGGTATGTATTGCTCTGTTATTCTGGCTCCTGCCAGCTTTACACTTTTTTGCGTCCGGACAGAAACTGCTGTATTGATTCCAAATATCACAACAAATACTGCTATCATCAATAACACTTTATTTCCAATTTTTTTCATGCAGGCACCTCATTATCTTTTACTTTTCACTATAATATCTGCGAAGAAAATATGCCGGTGCACAGCTCCATGCATGGCAATAACTGTTGACGATTGTTCCTCCATAAGGAGACTCATCAGGGTTCTTTGGATTATATAATTCCCAGAATGTGTCTGCACCAAGTTCTGCCATTCCTCCCCAGTAATTTTTCATTACCGCAAGAGCCTCATCTTTTGCTCCACATTTAAGCAGCGCCTCTATATAGTAATGATAAATATATGGTGTAACCATCTCTACCGCATCTTTCTCAGCAGCAACATTATGTAATACTTCAAGTCCCATTTCCGGTTCTATAACATTACCTAAAACCATCCAGACCTGACTTGCATATGACACCTGTTTATCTGCGCCACTTGTAAAAAGCCCTTTATTTTCATCATAAAATTTAAGTCTGGCAGCTTTTCTGTATAATTCATATGTCTCAAACAAACACTCCGCTTCACGATTTTTACCTACTTCTTTTGCGATGGCAATCGCACTTTGCATTGCATACAGTAAAACGCCTTGTGCGCCTGCCTGCTTATTAAGTTCAAGCGACCAGTCAAGAAAACACCAGCCAATTATATCACTATCTTTTACAACATTATCTTCTCCCACCTGTTTTATACCCAGAGAAATCTGTGTTTTTACAGTATCCCATAAATCTTCAAGGGCCTCTCTGTCATTAGTATGTTTATAATAATCCCACAATGCTGTAATAAAAAGGAGCGAATAATCAAACATTACGGTATCATCCACCTCCGGCTCAGGTTCTAAAAACACACATGCGCCAACCTGACCATTTTCCATAGGCAGCGCCGCAAACAGATACAGACAGCCCTTTACCATATCATTCATCTGATATGTCTCATAATTTGCAAGTGCCTGTAACCTGAGATCTCCCATCCAAAGCCTTCTGTCGCGCTTTGGTCCGTCCTCGAAAACCTTTTGCATACAGTCATGTAATGTATTACATGCGATACGATCAATTTTCACCAATTCCTTATCAGAATTACTATAAGGCAATAATCTGCTTTCATCTGCCGATGAAAGTGCTGTTGCACATGCCTCCTCTATAACAAGATTAAACTTTGAGCTTATGTCAAGTACGTCAATTTTTACATATCTGAATGAATATCTTCTAGGAAGTTCATAATCTCCTGGAACAACATCCACATGAACCTGTTCCTGCTGTACCCATGCCGAACATATCCATCCGTTATAATTTTCAACATCCTCATCAAATTCCTTTAAATTCTCTGCAAACGAGAATTTAAGCCATACAGGTGCATCCGGATGCGAATCAGTATATCCCAGCTTTAATTTAAGATGACCAACAAGATGTCTTCCGAAATCAATTCGAACTGAGTCACCTTTTCCCAGTGGTTTTGAATATCCCTGTCCCTCATTCGGATGAACTACTGTATTTTTAACTTCTGGTAATAATCTCAATGCTTTACTCAATAATTCAGTATTTTTTTCCATAACAGTTTCTTCTCTCTATCATAATTACCATTTCAAATATTCTTTTCCGCAGAATGGATTCACCGGACTTTTACCTGTAAATGAGCTTCTCCCCATTAATTTATCCATAACGCTCTCAATAACATACTCGCTATTTGAATATCCGTTGATGTATGTCTTAATCATCGGAACATCCACAAGATGATACGGATTTGCAAGACTTATAAACACTACCGGTCTTTCAGCCACAAACCACGGCACATTATTACCATTACCCCAGAATGTATACCATGAAAGACGATTAGTAACTTTATTCGATGCATTCTCCACATTTCCGATATAGATTACAAGATCATAGCTCTTTTTAAATGTTTCAACATCAAATCTGGCAGTCTCAAAATTCTCATGTTCATATACTGTAACTTCAAATCCCTCATCGGACAGTTTTGTTCTGAAACTTTCCAGAACTCGCTCATTTGATGGGAAATCTCCCATTATCTCTAACAGGACTTTCTTTGTTTTTCGCGGACTAAGAGGTAAAATACCTGCTGTATCTTTTACAAGTGTAACAGCTTTATCCGCACTGTTTTTCGCCCATTTAACATGCTCTTCATTTTTTAAGATATTTAATGTTGCTTCATTTGGCACGATTTCATTCTTAGCTTTCTTATGTAATCCAAGCGCCGCTTTTGTTGCAAGGATTCTTGTTATAGCTTCATCAAGTCTCTGTTCTGAAAGAATTCCCTGTTTGTAGCCTTCAAGCATATAATTATAATCTTCATCCAGATCCTTATTGAAAAGAAACATATCACACCCTGCTTCAATCGCATACGGAACAGCTTTTTCTCTCTTCATTGCACAGCTGAAACCAACCATACATGTCGAGTCTGTAACTATAAGACCGTTAAATCCAAGCTTCTTACGAAGTAATCCCTTTAACAACTCAGGTGAGAGTGTTGCAGGAACAAGTTTGTCCGGAAAATCCGGATTGTACAGCTTCTGGTATGCAGGCTGCGCAATATGTCCAACCATGACAGTCTGTGCTCCCGCCTCTATAAGACCGCCATATATCTTTCCATATGTAGCATCCCATTCTTCGCAGGAAAGGCTATTTACACTTGTCAGAATATGCTGATCGACTTCATCACAGCCATCTCCCGGAAAATGCTTAATTGCAACAAGTACATTTTCCTCCTTTGCAGCCTTCATATAATTTAGTCCACACTCTAAAACACGATCAGGGTCATCACCATATGTACGGACGTTAGTTATCGGATTTCTCCAATTTCTGTCAATATCTACAACAGGTGCAAATGCCCAGTTACAGCCAACTGCAGCACCTTCACTACAGCTTACCTTTCCAAGTCTGTAAGCATCCTTTGTATCTGCAGTTGCAGCTACCTGCATCTGTTTGCCGTACTGTGTACCGTCTGTTGCAATTCCACATCCACCATCTTCTAGATTAGCTCCTATCAAAAGAGGAATCCTGCTATGCTCCTGAAGATATCTGTGAGTCTGCTGCATTTCTTTTGACTCACCACATCTGTACATTATTCCACCAATATGATGCGAAAGCATAACATTATCCAGATAATCCGAATCCCCTGAATATCCAATAGGAACAAATAGCTGTCCTATTTTTTCCTCAACTGTCATAGAATTCTTTGTATTTTCAACCCATTCTATATCTTCCTGTGCCAGAAAAAATGGTTTTTTTGTCAAATTTATCATGCTGATGTCCTCCCTGTTATGCCTTTCTTTTTCCTGTAAAAATTTTTACAAGCAGCTGCTCATTGCTCAGATATATCAAAAATACTACAAGAAGTACTGCGTTGATAATCGCCTGCATGGAAGCATTTACCTCGTTTGAGAATACAGCAAATGTTGAATTAAGCATTGACATGCAAAGTGCTGCAAGGAAGAATCCAATCTTCTCATTTGTAAACCGGCTTATATAAGAACCTATGAACATAGGCAGGAACGCAGTAAACATAATGCTGATCGAACCGAAATTTAACTGGCCTCCGTTTATTGTCGTATTTCTTGCAGCATTTAAAAATCCTACAATTCCCATAAGTCCACCACAAATCACATAACAGCCTATTGCATTTGGAATCTCCTTTATTCCTGTATTTACTGCAACTTTCTGTCCGTTTTTGAGTGCGTTGTAATCATATCCAAATTTGGTGTAATCAAATATAGCTATAGAAATAAGGAGTACTGCTACTATAATGATCGCTGCGTAAATCCAGTTTCCTGTAAAAGCTGTCATTGACTTATTCTGTACTTCTTTCATTACATAACGTCCTTCTGTTATTGTAAAAAGAATACCCTCATAAATAAGTGTCACACCAAGTGACGTAATAATTGGCGGTAAATGAAGTACTACATATAAAATTCCCGATATAAGACCAAGCAGCATACCGATAAGCAGTGTTAAAACAAACATCATCAAAGCACTGTAATTCCCACCATCAAGAACCGAATATGTGATCTTGGCTCCAAGTACAGATGAAAGTGTTGCCATAGAACCCAGCGAAAAATCGAATCGTCCGCTATTTAAGTTGATTGATAATGCAATGGTTGTTATCATTACGATTGCTATATAAACAACAAAATTATCAAAGCTTGTCATATTTGCAATCATCGTTCTTCCTTTTATGATACATAATCCCTGAAGTAATATTGCTACGAGCAATGGGATTGCTATTGCTCCAAATAAATTCTTTATCCAGTGTTTATTGTTCATATATTTTTTCTCCTCTCTTTTTAGAGATAGTCCATACCCTCTCCAAATAAATGATATCTCTGCCATCATCTATCTGGAGAGAGCACGGCTCCCTTTAGAAGCCGTGACCTGATAATGAAAAATAGGTTATTTCGACTCTACGAGCTTGGTAATGTCGTCACAGGTAACAGAATCTCCAATTATAGTATCTAATGTTTCTTTATTGTAAATTGGATTGTCTCCATTATCTGTCTTGAAAAATTCATCAAATGTTGCCTCATCTGTTGCAACCTGATAATTCTGGCTGATTGATACAGCGTTTCCTTCTGCATCACGGATTACATTACCGTTTACTGCATTCATAACCAATGCAAAAGCAGGGCCTACAGATGATGAATATTTACCTGCAAGATATACAAGTTTTCCTTCTGAAATAGCCTCACCATTGCTCTTTGTAAATGAATCAATATCAGAGAATTCTATTCCTGCTGCATTTAACTGCTGTGTGAAGAATGTTGTTGCCATTCCTACTGAAATAAATGCATCCGGAGCTGCCTGAATCGCTGCATTAAGTTCATCTGTTGTTGTATCACCATATCCCTGAAGATAAGAAACTATTTTGATATCTCCTGAGATTTTTGAAGCATCAACACCCTGATTTGCAAAAAGCTTTCCAACTACTTCGTCTTCTTCTGTTGAACCATCATATGCAAGTCCTAATCCTGAAAGAACACCGGCCACACGATATACATGCATTGGATTTGGAATAAATGCTCCGTAAATTACAGCTGTCTTAATTCCCTTATCTGCAAAGAACTTACCCATATCTACACCGGCTTCATACTCTGTCTGCATGCTTGGTCCGACCTGTCCAAGAAAACACTCATTTGATTTGTACTGTTCAAACTGATCATCATCAATATTTCCAGCTGCAACCGCATAATATATCTGATTTTCTTCACAGGTTTCAATCTGAAGTGCACGATCATTACTTGAAAGTGAGATAACAGCCTGATATCCCTTTGATGCAAATTTTTCAATTGCTGATTTCTCACTTGCAGCATCCTTTAACTCATCTGTATATGTAAAAGTTACACCATACTGGTCTGCCACATAGTCCTCATAATAGGCTCTAAATCCAAGCGCCTCCTCACCACTTACGTCCTGAACCAAAACACCTATTTTTACATCTCCTGCAGCTTTTGACTCCTGATTTTTTGAAGAGCCTGTGTCATTTGTTGCCCCATTACTGTTTCCGCAGCCTGCCAGCATTGTTAGTGACATTGCACTAACAAGACCAAGGCTTACCAGTTTCTTCATTTTAAGTTTCATACTTTTCTTCCTCCCTATTCCTGGTGAATATATCTTTAACACACTATGTGCTAAATTCTTAATTATCTCGGTAACATCTGTGAGCGATAGTTTGCGCTCGCGACATAAACTACTACAAGGAAAAATACCGCACTGATTATCTGTGTGATTCCATATCCTGATGTTGAATCAATAAGCAGATCCAGTATGTTATTTAAAACAATATATGAGAATCCTCCGACTACAGCCGCATATATCTTTGATCTCGCACCTCCCGAAATCGGCATGCCTCCAAAAACAATTGCCACCATGATGTTCATTCCAATATCACCTGCTGTAGTGGTTGTAACCGACGGTGTATATACAAGGGTCATAAATGCTCCTATTCCAACGCCTATTCCTGCCATTAAAAAACCTAAAATAGCATAATTATTGTATTTAATACCCGAAAGTTGGGCACATACAGGGTTTCCACCCACAAATTTCTCTCTTCTTCCAAATTTCGTATAGTTAAATATGAAAATACAAATTGCTACCCAGACTACAAGTACTATCACTTTGAATACTGATGTATCAAGGGACTTTACTACTGCACTCGGAATGCTTATTCCGCCTACCGCACCACCTTTTGTCGTAATAATCTGTGATGCAATAGCTGACAAAACAGACATCATAGCAACCGTTGTAACAAAGACCGGAATATGAAATATTGATGCCAGAACCGAATTCAGTAAAGAGCATCCAATTCCTGCAAGCATGATAACCAGTATCATCCATCCAATATTTTCTGTCGCATTATATGTCATAACCCCCAGTGTCGCCGCAAACAAAGTCGCTGCTCCTAAACTGATATCAAAAGAACCCAGCGTATATATAAAAATTGCCCCTGTTGCTACAATTGATAATACAATGCCCTCGTTAAATACGATTTTAATGTACATATCCAGACGATACCCTTTGCTGCTTACAATCCCGCAAAAAATAGCAAAAAGGACTATAAGTGCTACAAAAGGCAATGTCCCTATTATCATTTTTTTACTTTTTGTCATCCTTCCTTTGCCTCCTAAATCATATATTCGATGATCTGTGAATCAGAAAGATTTTCACTTCTTTCAAACTCCATTGTAATTTCTCCATCTTTCATGATGAGCACTCTGTCGCTCATTCCTATGAGTTCCGGTAATTCTTCACTAATCATCAGAATGGATTTTCCTTCATTTTTCAGTTTTACCATCAGCTGATACATAGCCTGCTTAACTCCGATGTCAACGCCTCGTGTCGGACAGTCAAGAATGATGATTTCGCTTCCGCAGCCTATCCATTTTCCAAAAACAACCTTCTGCTTATTTCCACCCGAAAGCTGTGAAACTGACTGTTCTCTTCCCGCACATTTAATAGACAACTCTTTAATCTGATTATCTACATATTTCTTTTCTCTGTTTTTTAATACAAGAAAATCTTTTATTGCAAACTCGCTCATTCCGGCAATTGAAATATTATCCTCTATGCTGGCATTCAAACACAATGACTCAACATCTCTGTCTTTTGAAACATATCCGAGTCTCTTTTTCATTGCTTTTGAAGGACTGTCAATGATTGTTCCATCGCTTACCGAAACACTTCCCGATTCAGGCTTTAACGCTCCGAAACACACTTTTCCAAGTGAATGCATTCCACAATGCGCCAGACCGCCGATTCCTACTATTTCGCCTTTTTTTACCTGAAAAGATATATCTTTAAGTCTGTCTCCATAAATAAGATTCTTAACATCAAGTGCTACCTGAGGCTGTGAAGTTGCTTTAAAATCACTTCTGTAATAATCACCCTGAAGTTCTCTTCCTATCATGCTCGCACGAATAGCACCTGCCTCAAATTCCTCTTTCACAAATGTTCTTATTATCTTTCCATCTCTTAAGACGGTTAATGTATCACAGACATCCATTATCTCATCCAGATCATGTGAAATAAAAATAACTGATTTGTTTTCCTTCCGGAAACGATTCATAATATCGTACAGTACCTGTCTTCCGTCATGTGACAGAGCCGTGCTTGTCTCGTCTATTACCAGTATTTGTGGCTGTTTCATTACCACCTTCGCAATCTCAACCAGCTTTCTTGTCTGAAAATCCAACTGCTGCATCTGCATATCGCCTGTCACATCATTTACTCCGATGTTTTTCATAACCTCAGTTGCATCAGCATTCATTTTTTTTCTGTTCACAAGCCCGAATTTGTTTTTATATTTTTCAGTCTCTGCAAGAAAAATATTTTCTGCAACTGTCACTCCCTGTATCGTTCCGCTTTCCTGAACGATCATTCCTATTCCTCTATGCAATGCATCAATCATGCTTTGCGGCTTCCACTCCTGCCCTTTAAAAAACATCTTACCGCTATCGCATGGTTGCATTCCAGCTACTATAGAAGTAACTGTAGATTTTCCTGATCCATTCTCTCCGATAAGTCCTCTGATTTCTCCCGGATACACCGAAAGCGATACATCATTTAAAGCTACCGTACTTCCAAATTTCTTATTCATGTTTTCAACTTTTAAAATTGGTTCACTCATTTTTATCACCTCGTCTATACTGTTATTATAGGTTTTGATTAATAATCATGTGATTTTGTTTTTTATCTGTTTCAGTCTACTTTTTAATATTTTTTGCTTTACAATTTTCTCAAGCCCGGTTTTCTATTCTTCTTGTCAAAAATAGATTAAAAATTATATGTTTTTATTGATTTTCATATTCCATTCATGTTTTAATTTATATATAATCAAATTTTTAATTAATACGGAGGTTTTTATGTCAGAGAATTACTATCTTATTTCAGATAACGATACACATATGCCAATCCGCTGTACAATGCAGCGCTTTGACCATTTACGTCAGCACATGCACGATTTTTTTGAGTTTTCAATGATCGTGTCCGGAAACTGCTCGTTACAGCTTGATGACCATATCTATAGTCTTAAAGCTGATGACGTATTCTGTGTTGATCCATTGATGCTGCATGAACTACATGGTGTAAACTGCGTAATTGTAACCATATTATTCAACCAGTCTCTGTTTACGCAGATTCTTCCGATACCCTCTCAACCTCGTTTCTTTTGTGTCAGCACGGTATCTGAACACCCGGAAGCAATTTCTGAACTACGCTCTCTGATTGCACATATAATAAAGACCAACATTGATAAAAAAGAGGGATATGAGCTGCGAAACTGGGCTTACATATATAAAGTTATGGATATTTTTTATAGAAATTTCCGTATAAAGCTCTCTACTGCAAAGGAAAAGAAAAACCACAAATATGCTATGAGACTCTCTGAAATATCTCAGATTATCCAACAGCGCTATACAGAAAATATCACATTAAAAGAATTGGCTGATGAAGTTCATTTATCGGTACCATACCTGTCAAAATTCTTTGTAGAATATTATGGAATGAATTTTTTGAGTTATCTAAATCAGTACCGCCTCATGCATGCCGTGCAGGAACTGTCTACAACCGATAAAAATATTGATGAAATTGCTATTGACAGTGGTTTCTCAAGCAGTCATGCATTTGTCTCTCTTTTCAAAAAGCAATATGATATGCTGCCAAAAGAATACAGAAAAGAACAAAAAAGCAATAAAGAGAACTCTCACCAGCAGATTGAGCAGCATAACTATATTGCCGGACTCAAAAAATACTTAATAAATGACATATCGTCCAATGTTACAACTCCGACTGCTGACCGCATAATAGATTTTTCCGTTTCCGGAAGTACGATACATCTGATAAACACCTGGAAAAAAATGATGACTGTAGGTCGCGCAAGCGATGTACTGATAAGTGATGTACAGCAAATGCTAACCCAGTTGCAACTGGCTGTAGGTTTTGAGTACATCAAATTATGTGGTGTTTTTTCGGATGATCTACATGTGTACACCGAAATGCCAAACGACTCACCTGTATATAGTTTTTCGTATCTTGATAAAATACTTGATTTTGTGACAGACAATAATCTAAAGCCGTGGATTCAGTTATCATATATGCCCGAAAAACTTGCAAAATATCCAAACAAACGATTATTCGGCTCAAATGTCAGTCAGCCAAATTCTGTCGCATCATGGTGTCAGCTGGTTTTAGAATTCTTGCGCCACATAGCTGCCCGATATGGTCTTGATGTAATCAAAACATGGAAGTTTGGTCTTTGGAACCAGCCAAACACAGACAATAATCTTTTTGGATTTTCAAAAGAACAGGATTTTTTTGAATTTTATAAAGAAACATATATTTGTCTAAAAGGCTTCTGTAATGACTTGGAATTTTGTCTGCCTCCGACTTTCTATATAGTCTCAGATGAATACGAGAATTGGTATTTACATTTTCTTGACTGGTGCAGGAGCAACGGCTGTGTTCCAGACAGTCTCAGCTTTACTTACTACGACACAAAGCTTATGAATACAAACAATCACACAAAAGAATCATTCGGATTTGTTTATACTATGAGCCTTTCCGAATCACCTGACGGACTTAAGGATTTTGTTATGCAGGTGCTGAGAGAACGCCGCCAGTTAAAACTTGGCAATATGCCTATATACCTGTCAGAATGGAATAATACGCCAAGTCAGCAGGACCTGCTTAATGATACCTGTTATAAATCCTGCTATATAGTAAAAAACATACTTGAAAACTATGACCGACTAAGCAGTTTTACATATCAGGCGCTTACCGATCTCATGGCCGATGCAGCTCTTCCAAACAAATTATTCTTTGGTGGACTTGGTCTGTTCACTACAAACGGCATTCCAAAAGCAAGCTATAATGCCTACACACTTTTACAGCAATTAGGTGACGAGTTTCTCGGGCGTGGTGACGGATATTTTATTACACGAAAAGATACAAGCTATCAGATAATGCTCTATAATTATCAGCATTTTAACTATCTGTATGCTAACGGCGAGAGATTTGACATGACAGAAACCGACAGATATACCGTATTTACAGACTCCGAACCTGTTACTGTCAAATGTAAGCTATCTGATATTCCCGAAGGACATTACAAAGTATCCGATACATACATAAACCGTTCACACGGCAGTTCTTTTGATCAATGGATTGCCATGGGCGCATTAGAGCCTACCACTCCACATGAATTTGATCTGCTAAAAAAGGCATCCACCCCCGGATTCCATCAAAGATTAGCCGATGTAACCTCTGATGGTATTCTAGAGTTGAATGCCACATTAGACTTATTGGAAGTCCGTCTGATACAAATTGTTCCGTTATTATAAGATAGCTAATAAATCTGAAAACGTATGGATTGGATATGTCACATTTTTATGAGTGCCGGCAGCTCCAATCCCTGCACTTTCAAAGCCCCCTGCATATGCAGCTTCTATTCCGGCAAGCGCATCCTCAACAACCATACAATTCTCAGGTTTCTCACCAAGCATTTCAGCAGCTTTTAGGAACACTTCCGGATCAGGTTTTGATTTTGTAATGTTCGTTCCATCGCTTATCGCATCGAAATAATCCCCCAGACCTATTTGTTTTAATATTTTCTTTGTATTCTTGCTGCTTGATCCTATCGCAAGCTTATAGCCTCGCTTTCTTAATTCATCAAGTGTGTCCTTTACCTCAACCGATAAATCCGCAGGAGACATTTGATCAAGTAAATGCACATAGCTTTCATTTTTTCTTGCTGCCATCTGCGTTTTCTCCTCCTGCGTATATTCCCTGAATGCTCTCTCTAATATGATATCAAGGCTATCCATCCTGCTGACCCCTCTTAATCGGTCATTTATTTCTTCATCAAAATATATTCCCTCTTCATCTGCCAGCTTCTTCCATGCCTGAAAATGATATTTGTCCGTAAAACATATAACTCCATCAAGATCAAAAATAACTGCGTTTAATTTATTCATGAGATACCTCCTAGCAAAGCTTTTTCTTTTGGTTCTCACGATAACAAAAATAAAGACAGCTTTTTAGCCTCTCATTAGACTAAAAAACTGTCCTTATTTTCTCATCACTTATTTTCTATCCTGTATCGCCTTGGTGTCACACCATATCTGTTTTTAAACTGCTTAAAGAAATAGCTCTGGTTCTCATACCCTACATCAAGAGCAATTTCCTCAATGGTAAGGTCTGTATCCATTAACAAATGCTCTGCCATCTGAAATCTTTTTCTTTGCAAAAGCTCCTGAAAATTGTATCCGGTTTTTTCTTTTATCAGCTTACTCAAAGTTGTCATTGACTGATGCGTTTCCTCTGCAATTCTTGTCAGACTGGCATTTTTACAGTCACTGTTAATATATCCGAGCACTGCCTGGACTACAGTCTCCTTATAGTCCATAGAAGAGTTATGACTAAGATTTTCCAGATGCTTCAGCAGATACAAAAATACAATTCCCATAGAATATTGGTTTATAATATCTTCGTCAGCATATCCGTGCAGCATTGATTCCACCATATTTTCCATAAGGTTTTCAACCTGTTCATTTTCCTGCAGTCTGAACAGCAGATAATGTGAAACCGGATCTTTTTGCCTGAATACACCTGTCACAAACCTGGCAAGGACATTTTCTTCACCGAGCATTGATAAAGGTATCTCAAAGAATTCCGGCAGTGCGATAAAATTGATACCGATGTCCTGATAATCCGCTCTTTTTATTGAATGCACCACCTGCTGGTTCAGCATCAGGACATCTCCCTTATGAAGTACTAATTCTTTTCCTTCTATATAATGCGTAATACTGCCCTGGACCACATACATAATCTCTACATAATTGTGTCTGTGTTCCGGGAAATCAACAAAACGGCTATGCGGACGTACTGTAATAAGCTGTCCTCTGCGAAGCAGCCGTTCCCTGTCTATTTCCTCTAGCTTTTCGTTCACATACAATTGTCTTTCAATGTTACCCTGGCCGTCCAGATATTTCTGTTCTTCTTCCGATACCTTCATTAGTTCATCTAACAGTTTCTGTTTCATATAATATTCCCTTCGTATAATAGCAGACAGGTCAAATTCACCGGTAATGATGAGTCATCGCGTCAATAATATCTTCATATTTTACTAATGACACATTTCCCATCTCTACTGCCTTTTCCATGCACCTTTTTGTAAATCCGGTTTTTGAGAACAGGAAATAATGTATTTTCGTGTAACAAAATAATCCACTGCGTTCTATCAGTGTTTCCATAAATACTGCATACAGATTTCCTCAAGAATTCTGCCCATATAATCATTGAGTTCATGCACAGCCCACAAATAATTTATATAATATCCATTCTTATTTCATCAATAATACTTTTATCTCTTATCTTGTGAATTTCAGTTCGTGTGATAAAAAACACAATTCCTATCAAAACAAATATACCACAAAACAATGTCGCCCACGGAATATGATACAACACCGGAAAAGCCTTCCGAATAGATAAATTAATTAACAACGGAATTGCAATTCCAAGTATCACTCCCGGAACAAGTGCATTTAAAACGCAAAAAACACTTTCACTATATAACATCCTGCAAAGTGATTTATTTGTCATTCCAACACTCTTTAATACTGCAAACTCACGGCTTCTGATTCTGATATTTGTCGTCAGCGTACTAATTACACTTGTAAATCCCATAAGAACGAGCAGGATAACAAAACCATACATCACAATTTCAACAAGAACGCTATATTGAGCATTTTAACCATAGCATCTGTGCGGGCAATTCTCACGGTATATCCCTGCTCTACATAAGAATCCTCTGCCGCAATCGGAAAATATTCATCCATGACGCTTCTGGCATATTCCGTATAATCATCCTCATCTGATGGCATACTAAACCAGTCACAGCTCCTTGCATCCGCATCAGGTACGACAATTCTGACCGGATATGGTGTCAATTCCCAAAAACCATATTCCTTTAAATCAGCCTGTTCTAAAATACCTCCAATTGTAAAGGTGTTCTTCTCATTGGCTGCGTTTATCAAGGAAATCTGTGTCACATCATCTTTAAAAGGTTTTATCGGCGTATACTCTCTATTGTCATTATATTGGTAAGTATTCAGCAAAAGTATACTTCCATTTTTCCCCCTCGTTTATGATTAATCAGATTACTACATGCTACGCATGCATCGATGATACCTTTTGACCCTTTAATCATTATATCAAGTCTCAGTAATCCTCTCAATGACTTTTCTCCACTTTACAGGAGTCACTCCAAGAACAGAGATATCCGTTCCATAGTTCCAAAACCGCCAGGAAAGATATTTGCAATCTTTAAAAAACCAATTGGTGCACATCTCTTTTAGAAGACAATAATTGTTCTTTTCTCATGACAAAAATCTCCTTTTTCATTGATTTGAGACAGATAGGAAAAAGCCGGATTGGAATGTACACATTCCAATCCGGCTAAATGTTCAGTCAATAATGTTTCATAAATTTTCAACAACTTCCGCTGATTTCTTAATAATTCTCTTCGTGCACTTCAAAATAGCTCTGCGGATGATTACATACCGGACATACCTCAGGTGCTTTTGTTCCTACCACAATATGTCCACAGTTACGGCATTCCCATACCTTAACTTCACTCTTTTCAAATACCTGTGCAGTTTCAATATTTTTAAGAAGTGCACGATATCTCTCCTCGTGATGCTTCTCAATCTCTCCTACGGCTCTGAATTTTGCTGCAAGTTCAGGAAAACCTTCTTCCTCAGCTGTTTTAGCAAATCCTTCATACATATCTGTCCACTCATAATTTTCGCCCTCAGCAGCTGCTGCCAAATTTTCCTTTGTATCACCGATTCCTGCTAATTCCTTGAACCACATCTTTGCATGTTCTTTTTCATTATCTGCGGTCTTTAAAAATAATGCTGACATCTGTTCATAGCCTTCTTTTTTTGCTACAGAAGCAAAATAGGTATACTTATTTCTTGCCTGAGACTCCCCTGCAAATGCTTCCTGTAAATTTTTTTCTGTCTGTGTTCCTGCGTATTTGTTCGCTGCCATTTCTTTTACCTCCGTTTTCTTCACTACTTTTTCAAAATCTGATGCCGGATGCTTGCACAAAGGACATATAAAATCATCCGGTAATTCTTCGCCTACATATTCATATCCACAAATTCTGCAACGCCATATCGTCTGACCATCCTCCGTTTGTCCAACTGCCTGTGGCTTAGGTTTAATATTATTCTGATGATACTCGTATGTTAGAGAAGGAATATCACTTAAAACTTCCATGTCAGTTATCTCACCAATGAACATTGTATGCGAACCTAAATCTTCTGTTTTATTAACAGTTACAGAAATGTATGCATTGGTACCTTGTGTAATATAATAAATACCATTTGTACCCCTGGCACACTTTTCAAATGTTTCAAACTTATTGGTATCCCTTCCTGATTGAAAGCCAAAATGTTTAAATAATTCAAATTGTGCATTCTGATTCAGGACTGATACTGTAAACTTTCCGGTTCTTTCAATCATGTCATGCGTATAATTTGATTTGTTAACACAGATACTTAACTGGTTTGGTTCTGAAGCTGCCTGAATTGCTGTATTAATAATACATCCATTGTCTTTTTCGCTTTCCCTGGCAGTTAGTACAAACAATCCGTAACTCAACTTATACATTGCCTTTTTGTCCATGCTATTCCTCCTTTTCCGATTGTAGGATATGCTTCTTTTATAAATTCATACACTTCATTTGCTGTAACATGCCTTTTCATCTCATATACAGCATTTCGTACGAGGTCTTTCTGAATAGTATTTCTTCTATTTGCCATGCATTCTCCTTATTAGGACTTGTTCTTAATAAGGATTATATATTATTTTAAAGCTTTTTTCATCAAAACAGTAATAATTCTTGTTATTCTTTTTTAATCAATTGATACCAAGTTGCTTCATCAATTCAAATGGGCGAAGTTCTCCCGACAACACTTTTTCATAATGCTCTAAAAATTCTTTTTGTGACATTATCGCCGGACAACCATAATCATCCCATTCTCCACGATTTTTCTTAGCATCAATCCCCTCACGCTGATGTTTCTCTTTCTTCTCAATCTCTGCCTGTGCCATAGCTGCATATAACTCAATTATCATACAAATCGCATTTTCTTTGTCAATCATAACAGAAAGGACGAATGCTCAAATGCATTCGTCCCCAAAACGGTTATATATTTAGTATAAATTGTTGTAAACTTGCAATGAAAACATCTACAAGTTTAGTTAATTGTGCATTTCAGCAAATACATACTATTTGTAATCTTTGTTTTTGAGCGACGTACCGACAAACGGTATCGTTGCAAATTCCCGAGGGTTACTACGTATAACGTAATCGATATAATTAGCCACCATCAATGCGTAAGCATAGTACCCCATCGGGTTCGGATGGAAGCCCAGCCCGAACGACTTACGCATTTCGGCATCGTATACGGGCGCATGCGCAGTCATATCCAGCAAGTATGTAAAGTCAAACATATCGCACAATTTGGCAAGTTCGCTTGCGATATAACGAATATCTTTATCGCAGGCTTCACCGCGAAGTTGCGGAGTAACGACAAAAATACGAGCATTTGGCTCGATCGTTTTAAGTTTGCAAACGATTTTGCCCATATTGCCGAAGAACGTATCGGCGTTATCCTGCGGACATTCTGAGTTAACGTCCTTGACGCTTCCCAACGGATGTCCGCAGACAAACGAATCGTTGTTGCCCAGCGCAATGATATACGCTTGATTCCATTGCCAAAATCCGTTTGCATCCGCCCAACTTTGCATATACTCGCGCGCGGTCATTCCGCCGCGAGAATAATTGTTGTACTTCGTCCCCGTAATGCGCTCCAAAACAGCGGGCCACGAATACTCGTACATATCGGTATAAACTATGCTGCCGTTTTCGTCGTGGCTTTCGAACTCACCCGACGCCAAAGAATCCCCTATCACTCCTATTTGTTTGAATATGCCTGCAAAACCGCATGTTTCCTTGATAATATCCAACGGCTGTTCGTTTGCGCCGAGTTCAAAACATTTGTTATCCATTTTTATTCACCCTCCTGTGTTTCTTCTTTAATTTTTTTAGGCTTATCCCATTCCGTACCCGTTACCTTTTTAAGATCCAGTCCGCGAGTTTCGCCGACAAACAGCCACATTATTACGATTGCGCCCACAAGCCCTGGCACAGTCAAACCCAAGTACATATAGCCGAACATCTTTTCGGGAATGACAGGAAGCAGTATCATAGAGATAACCGTTGCAAGTGCGCCCATAACTCCGTTAATCAACGTGTTGATTACAGTTACGGACGAACGCAAGTTTGTAGGAGAAGACTCGGAGAACATTATTCCGCCGATAGTATCGCCCGCGCCCCAGTAACTGCCCATAAATCCGCCGATTGCAAAGCCTGTCAAATACGGAGTCCACTTGAACATACCGCTTAAAATAAACAGCAAATAGCACGCCAACGCCGAACAAGACATCGCAATTATAGTTATTTTGCGCCCGAATTTGTCCGACACAAAACCCGATATCAACGTAAACAGCGCGTTGCCTACGGGATACAAGAATAGAGTAAACATCGTTGATATTGTACGAATACGAGGTGTCGCAATTTGCTAACACCTCCGTATCTTTCAATATTTTTATTGAAAATTTCCGCCCATATAGGCTTTTTTGTTCAATGAATTTTAATTCTGCAATTTATGCAGACGGTCTACATAATTAGATTGTTGCCACACTGGGGCAACAATCTAATCAATATATAACTTTTCAATAACAGCCGCATAGATTTTGGATTCACTGGGTCCAAAATCTTTAAGAACACTTTTGCTATGTATTAGCCTTCAACCCATAACACTGGTACAACATATCTGTCATTCTCTTCTTATCTGTTCCTCTTATACCCAAGGACTTTAAATCTACTGTTTCATCAGCTATTTCAGATAAGAACTTTTTCATATCCTCTGCTATTTCCGGACTGAGAACTTGCCTTGTATTGGCTGTGATTAACTGTGCTAATCGGAACACATCGTTTTTATGTTTCTTTATATTTTTACTGTCAACCTGCTCTCCATTCAGCTTGCGTTCCTTTAAATCCAACCACGCTTTCGCCTTAAATGGTATCAGACAAGTCGGACTCAATACCGGAATGCCATCAACCATCGATTGTCCGGTTTTTAGCAATTCATAATACGCTGACCATTACTCCCGCAACCTTCTTTCCTGCAATTCATCTACTGCTTCTTCAATTCTCTCATCGTTTGTATCTGTAAAAGACAAAACAATGGAAATATCATCAGCACTGTTATCCTCTGAAAATTGTTTCGGGCTGTATGCCCATAATTCAAGTCTTACCTGCTCATCCGGGTCTATCAATTCATCAGTCAGCAAGGTTTTATCATAATCTTTCTCGCTAATTGCATAGGTAACAACTCGGCTTGGATTTAACATTGTTTTTTCAGAAAGTGCCGTTTCCCCTGCAAAGACCATATTTTCTGTAACTTGCGTCTTATCTATATATCCTGTTTTTCGAACAGGAGTCGTCAAATATACTTTTGCTTTTTCAAATAATTCATCTCGCTTATATTTTGACTCAATAAACTTATTGACACCGTCTTTTGTTACAAGAAACAAATCTGTCGTTTCCAACTGCTTCACTGCTCTGGTCAAGGTCATTGCTGTAAACGGAAGCACTTTTCTAGCTTCTGAAGTATACAATCGTTTTTTCTTACTGTACAGATAAAATAAAAACAACTGCTGCGTGGAGTAAACAAACTTACCCGTCAGCTTTTGGGGTTCTTTTTCATCAGAAAGCATTGTCCCAATGAAAGGAAGAAAGACCTGCTTATCAGTAATAAACGGTATATTATTTTCTATAAGGCTTTTTCTTCGATAATTAGATACCGACGCAAGTTCAAATACGACTGGTACATTATCAATCTGCTGTATTTTTGTAATCTGTTTTTTCAATGCCGGAAGCGTGGCAAGTTCTTCTGTCGGAGCAAGCATTATACAGCGTCTGTTTCCAATATATGCTGTGTGAAAATCATAACTCCCTGCAATATACACAGGCAAAGAATCCTGATGATTCCATGCTTCATATTTCATAGAAATCCCGAATACGCTTGTAAGCATATTTCCCATTCTCCTTTTAACGCAATTTCTTTCATTTTAACTTAGCAAATGTTAAAAGTCAAGTTTTTGAGTTATTTTAAGTTTATACAGATAGTCGCACAAACTTCTTTCATAAGCAAAATTTCCACTCGATGAGTGGAAATTCTACAATGCCCAAATTAAATCTTAAATTTATATTTTCCTTTTCCGTGACCAGATACCGGTTCAATAATATCTGCCTGCACCAAATTGGAAATAAGTTTTGAAGCACCTGAACCTTTCAGCTCAAGAAGCTCCATAACTGCACTTCTTCCAAACACCTCATCAAAGCCAAACTTCTCAAAAAGTCTATGGATATGAATCGTCGTTTTTACCGAGAAATCACTACCTTTTTCGGAAAGTACACTGTCAATATCCACTTTTTTGTCTTGAATGTCCACTTTTCCATTCTCAATATCCACTTTTGTATCCCCAATGTCCACTTTCTCTTCGTTCAAGAGTCCACTTATATGAAGATTTCGATTATGAAGCTCATTTTTCTCGTTCAAAAGCAGATTTCTGAGAAATGCTTCCAGATACTCTGTTGTTTCGTGAATACCTTTTCGCAGGTTCGTATAGTTTGCACGGACAAGTGCGTTTCTGAAATACCACGCATTTTCTGCAAAAATATCATTGGTCGCAGAGAACCCAAGTGTCCTTAAATATTTGATAAAGAACACTGCCGTTGTTCTCGTATTACCTTCCCCGAAAATATGAATTTGCCATAATCTTGAAATGAATACCGCAAGATGATGGATAATCTCATCCATTGAAAGCCCTTTATAGCTAAAATCTTTCTCCTGCGAAAAATCATATTCAAGTGTAGCTCTCAGTTCGGACGCACTACCGTACATAACGGTTGCTCCATCAAGCACCCATTCTTTCTTTGTGATGTTGTAATCTCGAATCTTTCCGGCATGTTTATAAATACCCTGAAAGAGTTTACGGTGGATAGAGATATATTCATTTGGCGAAAATGAAAACGCTGTTTCGGAAAGAATTTCTGCGATACGGGACGAAACCTTATCTGCTTCTTCGGTACGCTCATCATCGGACAAATGCACTGGTCTTTCTTCATAATAGCTGTCGATAAGGCTCTGTGCTTCTTTCATCGTGATTTTGCCTTCAATATTCTGAATGGCAGTATCAATCAAATATTTAGATGGTTTGAGTCCGTCCACCGCCTGAAGTCCGATTGCCGTACTCCAAGCATAACCCTTATGAGCTTTATCTGGTTCAGACTCCCTCAAATATTCCTTAAACGGGTCTTTTTCCATATCCACTACCTCGCTTCATAGTCTTGTAATTCAATCTTAACTAAAACATCTGGATCTGTGACAAATTCGTTCGACACTGTCGAACTTTTTCCAAAATCTGGTAATTTAATTTCGCTCGACACTGTCGAACCAATTTGAGGATATACTTTATAAAATTTTCCACAAGCCTTAAAAAGCGTATAATTCATTCCTTTTTGATCAATCTGTTTTTCCAAATTTTTCAAAAGATGAGAACCATATTCTGCTCTGTCACTGCCATCTTGTTCATATTCAACTATATAGTAACCAATCGCCCAATTTCGCAATGTCATGAGCTGATTTACAGCACTTTTTGCTGCTGAACTTGCTTTATCATTTATTTGCTTAATACTATCTGCAAGCAGTTCAAATTCCATTGCATTACCTCCAATACATTGTCCTAAGACTATTATAAATTCGCATAGACACAGTATACCACAGCTCTTGTATCTATGTGATTTCTTTTTTATTGTTTTTGCCGATACGAACTCATCTTCTCCACAGTAACCTCCGGATAAAAGGAAGTCAGTATCGTTGCTCTAGGAATTCCTGCAGCAAGTGCCATCTTAAGCTCTTCCTTCTGCTCAAGTGTATATGATCAGTGTATCATTCGATTTGTAATAGTATCTTCCCACTGAGGCTTTTCCCTTTCAGGATTCCTTATAGGCTTACCACCTGCATTTCCACTAGAAGCACTATCATTTACTGTATTATTTGCTTTCCTTCATATTTATCATATTGTCCATCTGTTAACCCTACTTTATTAAATTAAATGACATTTGCGGATTCATATTATACCTTCTTTTCTGATTACGAAAAAGCACCTTTTATTAAGCATTCAACAAAAAACCTCACCAGTACTTCTACCAGTGAGGTTATTATATCATATCGCCACTTCCATAAGCATCAAATCTGCTCATTCTCTGCATTGTTTGGCGTAAAATTGGCGTATTTTTGTAATTTTACAAATTTCCACCAATAAGGTACATCTCGTTTTTAGTAGAGCTTTGCACCTGCTGGAATGTGGTTATCAACCATAAGAAGATGAAGCTCTTCATCCTCTGAATCCTTAAGATTGTTTACTGCTGAAAGTAACATACCACAAGATTCAATTCCCATCATCTTTCTAGGTGGAAGATTTGTGATGGCAATAAGTGTCTTTCCAACAAGCTCTTCTGGCTCATAGTAAGCGTGGATTCCGCTTAAAATAGTACGGTCTGTGCCTGTTCCGTCATCTAAAGTAAACTGTAAGGTGTATTGTCGTCCTTGTCTGCATTGAGAATCTTAGTAGTAATGTCTATCAAAAGGCTTTTACATATTAGATAAAAGCATGTAAAATT